>Ga0247805_1000149_pt1 | contig 44319 bp, 44 predicted proteins | sample UWRJL044104R1_FD_180930 | JGI IMG/M metagenome (GOLD analysis project Ga0247805, IMG submission 180930) | Plant litter microbial communities from Arlington Agricultural Research Station in Wisconsin, United States - UWRJ-L044-104R-1 | ecosystem: Environmental > Terrestrial > Plant litter >...
GACAATTTTTTGGCATAATGATGCCATTTCAGCTGTCTGTTTTTCCAGTTTATAGAGATATGCGGCAGCTTTTTTCTCCGAAAAATTGCGATATAATAGCTTTACAACCTGATTGTAATTCACCCCAATGGAGCGGAATTGGCTATGGTAGGAGGTGAGCCGCATATAAAAATCCAACGTGGCTTTATCAATTTTGACCGTTTTAATCTCTCTTTCAAACAGAACGGAAATTATAAATTTTGCTTTATTAGTCATTCCTGATGCTTCAAAAATCGAAAGTAGTTTAGCATTTTCTTCGTCTGTCAGGCGAAAAACATGTCGATAGATGCTTGGGTCGGTTTTTGGTTTGCGACCGCCCTTATTCTGTTTTTTGTTACTATTCTCCTTCATCATATATCCATTTTAATTTTTTGAATAGGCCTGACTTCGGAAGGCGTTTCCAGCCCCCGGCAGGGCAAGTTGTTTTGAGGCACGAATTCCGTTTCGAGTGCCTCAAAACACAACTTGCCGTGTTCTGGTGAACACTAAAATCCACCCTTCGGGATGGATTAAATGTAGCAGGGAAAACAGCTTCAGGCTGTTTACTTTTTTACCAGTTGTGTCATATTGCTTTTGCATAAGTCCGTTAATAAAAATCACTTTGCAAAGTAAAATCTTGTTTACGAAAGGATTGTACCAGATCAAAGTGCCAAACACTGCCTTTGAGTTCCAATGTGTCCTAGGCAGCAGTTAGCAGCAAAATCAATCGCTTTATTTGCCGTAAAGTTTTAGTGCAGGTAATACAACTTCTATTTAAACAAGGAAGAAAATAAGGTTTGTATACAAACAATTTGGAGTAAAAGCGTAAGGTTTTAAAAGCATAAAAATGTAAAAGCATTTTGCTTTTTTTAAAGTTTACCCTTTACCAAAAAAAATTTCATACAAAACTATAAGGAAAGCAAAAAACTGTGCAACAAAATGCTCAAAAGAAAAAGCAGAAATATAAGTATGAGGTAATATTCAGATGCAGGTATACTTGAGCCTGCAAAACAAGTAAAGTGTCTAACAATAAATTTTCAAATAATGGAAACAATAAAGAAAACTTTAAAAATCAGTTTTTCAACACCTAAGGGAGGTGTTGGAAAATCTACTATGACCGCACTACTTTCGAGTGTGCTTCACTATCGTTTAGGTTTTAATGTACTTGTAGTGGATTGCGATTTTCCGCAACACAGTTTGGCTAATATGAGAGAAAGGGATCTGAAAACCATAATGCAGAATGATTACCATAAAAAGGCAGCAATGAAGTTGTATCAAAGTATCAATAAAAAGGCATATCCAATTATCAGCTGTAAGGCTGAGGAAGCATTGGAAAAGACTTTGGAATATGTAAACAAGTCGGCAATAGAACCTGATGTAACTTTTTTTGACCTGCCAGGTACAGCCAACACAAAAGGTGTACTTACTACACTCAGAGCAATGGATTTTATTTTTTCTCCAATTACTGCTGATCGGTTGGTTATGGAAAGCACACTTAGTTTTACTAAAGCATTCCTTGGGTTACCACAAACAGATGAAAGCAATAAAGATCAAAAAATGTTGCTGTTTTGGAATCAGGTGGACGGCAGGGAAAAAACAGGAGTATATGAAACTTACCAAAGTGTCATTAGCGAACTTAATTTATCTGTAATGAATTCACGAATTATGGACAGCAAGCGTTTTCGAAAAGAAACAGATGATACGCCAAACAGCGTATTCCGTTCAAGTCTGTTACCCGCAGAACTCAATCTGATGAAAACTACCCGATTGGATGAGTTTATTGAGGAGTTTTTAAAAATTGTTAATATCTAAATTGTTAAAGATGCCTATAGATAATAAAAGAAAAGATTTTGATAAACCTGATATTGATGAAGAATTAATTCTCAATATTATGAGTGGAAATAATTCTTCTGTTGTATCTGAGACTAATCCACATCCTGAAACTGCAAAGGAATATAAACAAAAGGAGAGAGTCCGCAGTGGTCAGTCAAAGAAATTAAATTACGAGGAGGTTTTTTTGGTTAACCGTTTTCCATCAGGGCGCAGCGGCAAAGTAGTTTATATACGTCCGGAATACCACGAAAGACTCTTGCGTATCGTCCAATTAACGAGCGAAGAGAAGACTACGCTCTATTCTTACATTGACAATATTCTTGAACACCATTTCAGCGAGTTCGGGGATGATATTATCCATTATTTCAACGAACGTTTTAAACCCATTTTATAGCTATGGAAATACTAATTATAATCTGCCTCTTCATTGTTATTACCTTGTTATTAGAAGATAAAATTGTTATTTCTACAAGGAATAAGCAAAAACCGGCACAAAAAAAACTAAATCAGAGTCTGCCTGATATCATGGGGCAGTCTAAATCGGTAAAGAGTCTTTCAGCGTCAAAGACTTCAAATGAAAGCCAAATTCAGGAACCAGAAATAAATCCTGATAATTTAGACATAGAATACGACAAAAATGAAAATGTTGCTATTCAAATTCCACAGCAAGATCTTGACGATGTTTTCAGAAACATGCCTGATTTTGAAGAAGAGGAAGAAGAATGGAACAGATATGGAATATCCGGTGGGGATAACGGTTTTGCCCATGGGGTTACCTTTGAAGAACTAAGCTCCGTGGGGATGATGCTTCAAAAAGAAAAGTTGGAGCCATCTCAAAGGGAAACAATGGTTGGCCTAGTTCAGAAAATACAAGGAACCGAATTATTCAGCCTGCTGGAGAATTCCATAGAAGGTGCCTCCCGTAAAATAGCTGAGCTGTTAGACGGGAGCCTTTCTTATGAAAGCGAAGAAGGTTCTTCCTCTTTACAGAAAAATGATTTGAATGATTTTGATATTGGGGAGTTTGTCTGAAAGACAGCTTCCCAATGTTTTTTAAAAACGAAGCAAGATGGGAAGAGAACTGCCAACCGTTAACATTGAAGGTACCGACTTTGTGGTCGATGTAAATAAGCTTGAACTGAGGGAAAAAGCTTGTCAGAAAAACATCATCTCATTTGATGATATGCATAATGAAGGTGATGGCTATACTTTTGAGTACAGCATTAAAGATAAAAATCTTCCCGGTATATTTAGTAATGAAAGTATGACGGTCAAGATTTCTGAATTTGTAATACTTGACCCGATAGGCATGGCCACTAAATATAACTATTCTGTGGATGAGATAAAGGGCAAGTCAGATCTGGAGCTGATGGTAGATCAGCAAGCATACGATATGCGTGTAAACAAAGGTATGCTCCCAAGAATTGAAATCGCTGGGCATACCTTTTATGTCGATATACGAATGGACAAACTACGACCTAAAGATGATTTCCTTTCTACTGGAATTGTGTTTTCGGATATAGAAAGATACTATGATGGTGAGAAAAGAACCTATACCATTCCATATAATCGAAAAACACACGAATTTCAAGAACCTGATTATCTAAATTTAAAAGTACTTCCAAAGGATTTAATGGCTGTGGAATTTCCGTCAGAAAGATTACTGGACAGAATAGGCTGGAACCGAAAATACGGGTTTGAAATTACACACGGGCTGGTGAAGAACGGTTTAAAATTACAGTTTACTGCAAAGAATATTCCTTGGAAAGAAACTTTTCTTGTTGATTTGATTAAAAGTAACCTTAGAAGCGAAAACAAGGGAAAAGTAACTGCCGAAAAACAACAGCCAAGCCAAACGCACCAAATAGAGGAAAGTAAACGAAGAGGTCGATCAATGTAAATGAAAAAACAACCAAATAAAGCACAATGTCGCAGAGCGTCAAACCCTAAAAGTTTGACGTTTTTTTATATTGAAAAAGCCACTTACTACCAAGTAATTCCACTGACTTCCAATTTGTTATTACGCCTCCATTTCTAAGACATCTTTGTTGCTAAAGCCCGCACCCTGCGGGAAATAACAACAATTTAAAGTGTTTTAATCATGGAAAAACAAAGAAAAAAAATCCTGTTGGAAGCAGTGGCAATTCTGACTGGTTTCAGTGCGCTGGCACAGGGAAACGGTACCGCAGGTATAAACGAAGCCACCCAAATGGTGACCTCTTATTTCGATCCTGCCACACAGCTGATCTACGCCATTGGAGCAGTGGTAGGTCTTATCGGAGGGGTTAAGGTGTACAACAAATTTAGCAGTGGAGATCCCGATACTAGTAAAACTGCTGCAAGCTGGTTTGGTGCGTGTATCTTCCTGATTGTGGCCGCTACAATTCTTCGATCCTTCTTCCTTTAATGCCTTGCCTTATGAATTACAACATCAATAAAGGCATTGGGAGAACTGTGGAGTTTAAGGGACTGAAAGCACAATACCTCTTCATATTCGCTGGTGGACTACTCGGAACACTTATCCTGGTTATGATACTTTATATGGCTGGGGTCAATTCCTATATCTGCCTTTTTCTTGGAGTTGGCGGCGCATCACTGATCGTATGGCAGACTTTCTCCCTGAACAAAAAGTATGGCGAACACGGGCTGATGAAAATTGGTGCAAAAAAAAGACATCCCCGTTACATTATCTGCCGCAAGTCGGTCTACCGCTATTTAAGGTTCACTACTAAACCGAAAGCTGTATGAGAAATTCAGCCAAGACCACAACATTAGAGAGCAGGTTTCCACTGCTGGCAGTAGAAAACAATTGTATTCTGTCAAAGGATGCTGATATTACTGCCTGTTTTAAAGTAAAGCTTTCGGAACTATTCACAGTTGCATCCGCCGAATATGAAGCCATCCATTCTGCCTGGCATAAAGCGATCAAGACTCTGCCAGATTTTACCATTGTTCACAAGCAGGATTGGTACATAAAAGAAAGCTACGAGCCGGATATGGGAAAAGACGACAACAGTTTTCTGGCCAAGTCCTATGAACGCCATTTTAACGAACGTCCCTTTCTGAACCATTATTGCTACCTGTTCCTGACCAAGACTACCAAAGAGCGTATGCGTATGCAGAGCAACTTCTCTTCATTATGCAAAGGTTCACTAATACCAAAAGAAATAAGGGACAAGGAAGCAGTTCATCGTTTTATGGAATCGGTTGCACAATTTGAACGAATCGTTAACGACAGTGGATTTATAAGTCTGCAACGCCTCACGGAAGAAGATATAATCGGAGCCGAAGGAAAACAAGGATTACTAGAGCAGTACCTGACATTGTCAAGAGAGGCTGGAACCCCGATGCAGGACATCGCACTTGGTGCAGAAGAGGTTCGTATTGGTAACAAAAGGCTTTGCCTGCACACGCTTTCCGATACAGAAGACCTGCCTGCTCAGGTATCGACACATACCCGTTATGAAAAACTATCCACCGACCGTAGCGACTGCCGGCTTTCATTTGCTGCGCCTGTTGGACTTTTACTAAGCTGTAATCATATCTACAATCAGTATTTATTTTTGGATAACAGCGAAGACAACCTGCAAAAGTTTGAGAAAGCCGCAAGAAACATGCACTCACTGGCCCGTTACAGCCGTGCCAATCAGATTAACAAAGAATGGATAGAACGTTATTTGAACGAAGCCCATTCTTTTGGGTTGTCGTCCATTAGGGTACATTTCAACATCATGGCATGGTCAGATGATCCTTCTGAACTTAAGCAGATAAAGAATGACAGCGGTAGTGCACTGGCACTAATGGAATGCAAACCGCGCCACAATACAACAGATGTTGCTACACTATATTGGGCGGGAATGCCGGGCAACGCAGGTGATTTTCCAAGTGAAGAAAGTTTTTACACGTTCATAGAACCGGCTTTGTGTTTCTTCACCGAAGAAACTAATTATCATAATTCACCATCTCCTTTCGGTATCAAAATGGCAGACAGGCTTACCGGAAAACCCATCCATCTGGATATTTCCGACCTGCCTATGAAACGTGGGATTATCACCAACAGGAATAAGTTCATATTGGGCCCGTCAGGTTCAGGAAAATCATTTTTCACCAACCACATGGTACGTCAATATTATGAGCAGGGCGCACATGTCCTGCTGGTTGACACCGGTAACTCTTATCAGGGATTGTGCGAACTTATCAAGGGGAAGACCAAAGGAGAAGACGGGGTTTATTTCACTTATACCGAAGACAATCCCATTGCCTTTAATCCTTTCTATACCGATGATGGTGTGTTTGACATTGAAAAGAGAGAAAGCGTAAAGACATTAATATTAACGCTTTGGAAACGTGATGACGAGCCGCCGAGCCGTTCTGAAGAAGTGGCATTATCCAATGCAGTGAGCGGATATATCGAGCGTATCAAACACAATGAGATCTATCCGTCTTTTAATGGCTTCTATGAATATGTTCAGAGCGATTACCGTAAGATATTGGAAGAAAAACAGGTCAGGGAAAAAGACTTTGACATTGCCAATTTTCTGAATGTTCTGGAACCTTATTACAAAGGAGGAGAGTACGATTACCTGCTGAACTCAGATAAACAGTTAGACCTGCTTTCCAAACGTTTTATTGTCTTTGAGATTGATGCGATCAAAGATCACAAAATCCTCTTTCCCATTGTGACCATTATCATTATGGAAGTCTTCATAAATAAGATGAGAAGACTCAAAGGCATCCGTAAACTGATCCTGATTGAAGAGGCGTGGAAAGCCATTGCCAAAGAAGGAATGGCAGAATATCTGAAGTACCTTTTTAAAACTGTCAGGAAATTTTTTGGCGAAGCAATCGTAGTAACACAAGAGGTTGATGACATCATCCAATCACCAATCGTCAAGGAAAGTATCATCAACAACTCCGACTGTAAAATCCTGCTTGACCAGCGGAAGTACATGAACAAATTTGATGAAATACAGGCAATGCTTGGTCTCACTGACAAAGAAAAAGCACAGGTACTTTCCATTAACATGAACAACGATCCGGCGCGGCTTTACAAAGAAGTATGGATAGGTTTGGGCGGTACACACTCTGCAGTATATGCGACAGAAGTCTCGGTTGAAGAATATTTGGCCTACACCACCGAAGAAACCGAAAAACTGGAAGTAATGCAGCTTGCAGGAGAATTGGACGGTAATGTAGAGCTCGCCATCAAACACATCGCCATGAGGCGACGCGCGAAAGAAAATCAATAACAACTAACAATTTAAAAATATAAAAAATGAAAAAGTTACTATTTGTGGTGAGTATGGCACTCATGCTTGCCACTGCACCCCGTGCAAAAGCACAATTTGTGGTCACCGATCCTGCAAATCTGGCTTCAGGAATTCTTAACAGTGCCAATGAAATTGTACAGACTTCAAACACAGTATCCAATGTTGTTAAAAATTTCAAGGAAGTAGAAAAGGTCTATAAGCAGGGCAAAGAATATTACGACAAACTGCAGGCGGTAAACAATCTGGTGAAAGATACACGCAAGGTACAGCAGACAGTACTATTGGTTGGCGATGTTTCTCAGATGTATGTAAAGAATTTTGGTAAGATGATAAACGACCCTAATTTTTCTGCTCAGGAACTGGCAGCTATTGCCAACGGCTATTCGACACTGCTTGGTGAGAGCACGGAATTACTGAAAGAACTCAAGCAGATTGTAAGCTCATCAAGCCTATCGCTGAATGACAAAGACAGAATGGATATTATTGACCGCGTGTACAAAGAAGTTAAAGAATACCATAGTTTAGTACGCTACTACACCAATAAAAATATCTCGGTAAGCATACTAAGGGCAAAGAAGCAGAACAATACCAAAAGAGTACTTGACCTCTATGGAACCCCAAATCAAAAATACTGGTAAGTGATGGAATTTAATAATCTTCACGAAGTCCTGCGTTCCCTGTATGATGAGATGCTGCCATTGTCCGCCGATATGGCGGCAGTGGCTAAAGGACTGGCTGGCTTGGGAGCCTTGTTTTATGTCGCCACCAAGGTATGGCAGGCGCTGAGCCGGGCAGAACCGATTGATATGTATCCTTTGCTGCGTCCTTTTGCACTTGGACTCTGCATCATGTTTTTCCCCACAATAGTCATGGGAACTTTAAATGCGGTACTAAGTCCCGTCGTACAAGGCACTCACGCTATCCTCGAAAATCAGGTTCTTGACCTGAACGATCTACAGGCAAAGAAAGACATGTTGGAGCGTGAGGCGATGCTCCGCGATCCAGAAACTGCCTATATGGTATCCAACGAAGAGTTTGATAAGAAATTGGACGAATTGGGCTGGTCGCCTTCTGACATAGGAACAATGGCAGGAATGTATATGGATAGACAAACTTACGAGATAGAGAAAGCAATAAAGGAATGGTTCCGCAATTTGCTGGAAATACTTTTTCAGGCAGCAGCTTTGGTCATCGATACTATACGGACTTTCTTTCTGATTGTACTATCCATTTTAGGTCCGATAGCTTTTGCCATATCGGTATGGGATGGCTTTCAGTCTACCCTCACACAGTGGCTCACCCGATATGTCAGCGTGTATTTATGGCTTCCCGTAGCTGATTTGTTCAGTTCCATGCTTGCCAAGATACAGTCGTTGATTGTTGAAAGGGATATTGAAATGCTTGCCGATCCTACTTTCATCCCCGATACCTCCAACACCGTGTACATCATCTTTATGATTATAGGCATCGTGGGGTATTTCACCATTCCGACAGTCACGGGCTGGATTATTCAGGCTGGCGGTGCGGGGAACTTTACCCGAAATGTCAACCAGACAGCCATGAAATCCGGAAATATTGCCGGTGCAGGAGCAGGTTCAACAGTAGGGAATATAGGCGGCAGGCTGATAAACAAGTAATAATTAATCATTCAATAAAATGGAATTTAAAACACTAAGAAATATCGAAAATAGTTTTAGACAGATAAGATTATATGCCATTGTGTTTGCCGTACTCTGCACCGGAATTGCAGGATATGCCGTCTGGCAGTCCTACCGTTTTGCAGAGCAGCAACGTCAGAAAATCTATGTCCTGGACAATGGGAAATCACTGATGCTCGCGCTCGCACAGGATGTATCGATCAACCGTCCGGTAGAAGCAAGGGAACATGTAAGGCGTTTTCATGAACTCTTCTTTACGCTTGCACCAGACAAGAATGCCATTGAAAGCAATATGAAAAGGGCGTTTAATCTCGCCGATAAAAGTGCCTTTGATTATTATAAAGACCTCTCTGAAAAAGGATATTACAATCGTATCATATCAGGTAATGTACAGCAGCGTATTGAAGTGGACAGCGTAATGGTCAATTTCGCAACTTATCCCTATGCAGTCCGCAGTTATGCCAAACAATTTATCATCCGTTCCAGTAATGTGACAAAACGCAGTCTGGTTACGTCCTGTTTCCTTGTCAACTCTGTCCGCTCGGACAATAACCCTCAAGGCTTTAATATTGAAAAGTTTGCAGTACTGGAGAATAGGGATATAGAAGTCATCGAGCGGTAAAAAAATAATCTTATGGAAACATTATTAGAATTAAACAGGTTCGCAAAAATCCTGACCGACAAAGGATATAACGAGTATTTCCATACGCAGGGTGCTTATGCAGGAAAGCTGAAAGAAAGCTTAAGTGAATTCTTTGAAAGCTGCCAAAAAGGTACAGATAGTCTGCCTAAGCATGATTTACTGCTGACAAGCTACCTGCAATGGTCAGGTGATGAAAAGCCTCGTATAGAATGTGCAATGTGGGTGAAACACCTTAATGGAGAACTCTCCCTAAGCCGAATGGAAATAATAAAAAAAAACCAATTCGGCCAGATACTAAAAAAAGTCGAACTGAAAGACCTTTCTGTAATATCCGCACCAAAGTTAACCGAAGCAATTGCAATTGTCAATGATGAGCCAAAGCAACAGACAGGTCAAAGTCCGAAGCGCTTCAAGCTATAACACAGAAATAACAAGGTTATGAAAAAAATAAGAACCAATATAGACAAGTGGTTTGACAGACTTGAGGAAAGCTGGCAGGAATTGCCTTTATATAAGCAGCAGAGGTATACACTTTATTTTTTTGGAGCATATCTGCTGCTTACCGCAGGGGTAATTTTTAAAGTATGTTATGATACGGCAAGCTCAGAGCATAGCATTAACATTGAGCATATTAAAAATCCAGTGCTCAAAAAGAAAGAAAGTCCCGCATCCTTGCAGGACACATTAGTAACAATTTTAAAAGAAAAGATTTATGAAAGAAGATGAAAAAAGAGCCGTCGTCCTGTTAGAAGGAGATGGCCAAAGCAAAGTATCCACGGAGACCGGTGATAAAAGAAGTACCATTGAAAGATTTAAAAAACCACTGATATTCGTTTTAATGGGGATCGTGTTTTTAGGTTCAATGTATCTCATATTTAAACAGTCTTCAGATAAAAAGGGAATCGAAAATATCGGAATGAACGATACTGTTCCTCAAGCAACCGAAGAAGGAATGCAGGCAGACAAGCAAAAGGCTTATGAGAAGCAAATGCTGGAAGAAAAAGAACAGCAAAAGCGTGATGCCCTTACTACTCTGGCTGATTATTGGAACGAGGGAAGCACAACTAGTGAAGGGGAAGAGGGACTAAATGATGACGAGAACCAAAATCAAAACAATAGCAATAGCAACAGATCGGAAAAACCCATGAATCCGGCATTAAACAGTTATCGAAATGCACAAAGTACACTGGGTTCTTTCTATCAGGATGATAATGGTGAAACACAGGAACTCCGTAAGCAATTGGACGAACTAAAAGAAAAACTGGTTGAAAAGGAAGTACCTGCCGGAGTAACGGTAAATGACCAGTTGGCACTCATGGAGAAATCCTATCAGATGGCTGCAAAGTATCTTCCTTCAGGTACAAATGCTGCGGAAAATGCAGGCAATAAGGTTAATGCACCTGTCGTTTTGGACGAGTCGCCGAAAAAACATTTTGCAGCATTCACCAGTGCAAGAAAAAATACGGTATCATCATTATACCGTGAGCCTGCTGATAGTGCTTTTATAGCCGACTGGAGCGAAATCAGAAACCGTAGTTTTTACACAGAAGGTTCGGTGGAGCAGGTGATACAGCCAAAGAACAGCATTAAAGCCTGTGTACAGGATGCACAGACCATTATTGGGGAAAGCAGTGTACGACTTCGTTTATTGGAGTCTGCCCAAGCGGGTAATCTTACCATTGTGAAGGGAACAATCCTAACCGCTAATGCCAAGCTTCAGGGTGGACGCCTTGATTTAAAGGTTACTTCCATAGAACAGCAAGGAAACATCATCCCAGTAGACATCACCATTTATGACCTTGATGGACAGCAGGGATTGTACGTACCGTATTCTCCGGAAATGAATGCCCTTGGTGAAATGGCAGGCAACATGAGCCAAACATCCGGAACAAGCCTGATGCTTACCCAATCTGCAGGACAACAGGCAGCGGCTGATTTAAGCCGTGGCGTAGTTCAGGGAATTTCAGGTTATTTCTCCAAAAAAGTAAGGACACCAAAAGTTACCCTAAAAGCAGGACATCAAGTATTCCTTGTTTCTAAAAAATAATAATAACTCAAATAAACTAAACAATGAAAAATCATTTTAAAACCTTTTGGGCAATTGCCCTAATGATTGGCTTTGCGGTATCTTCTTTTGCACAGCAAAGCGCAAAAACTTCCCTTGCTGTGGGCAGGATAGAACCATACCAAATGGAAGTTACTTATGATAAAACCTCCCATTTGATTTTCCCAACAGCTATACGCTATGTGGATTTGGGCAGTGAATACCTGATCGCAGGAAAGGCAGAAGATGCGGAAAACGTACTTCGTGTAAAGGCTTCAGCAAGGGATTTTGAACAGGAAACCAATTTTTCGGTCATTACCGATGACGGACACTTTTACAGTTTTGATGTGTATTACAATTCCAACCCTCAGACGCTCAGCTATAACCTGCTGACGATGCAAAAGACAGTAGATAAATATACTGGAAACGATGTGCTTTTTGAAGAATTGGGCAATACTGCACCTTCACTGGCAGGCTTGCTGTTGGAAACCATCTATAAAAAAGATAAACGCATTGTCAAACATATTGGTGCTAAAAGTTTTGGCATCCAGTTTATACTCAAAGGAATTTATATTCATAATGGCAAGTACTATTTCCATACACAGCTAACAAACCGAACAAATGTTCCTTTTCAGATTGATTTTATCAATTTCAAGGTAACGGACAAAAAGATTGCAAAACGCACCGTGATACAGGAAAGGTCAATAGTACCACTTCGCAGCTACAAACCACTTAGTGAGATTGGAGGAAAAACTGCCCAGCAGAACGTGTTTTTGTTAGACCAGTTTACCATATCCGATGACAAGTTACTCCTGATCGAAATTTTTGAGAAGAATGGCGGCAGGCATCAAACCATGCAGGTAGAAAATTCCGATTTGATAAAAGCCCGATTGGTTAGCGACATGCATTTGAAATTTTAGTAACGTAATAAAAACAACAATAGAGAAATGAAAAAATATATTTATACAGTGATGTTCGTTTTGATGAGCATTACAATATCGCAGGCACAACGTATGCTTCCCAAACAAAAAGGACTGGAATTGAGTGCGGGAAGCTTTTCGGGGGATTATCCCGGCAGGAACTATTACCTCAATATTGGCATGACCGTAAACGGCAAGAATGGCAATTACCAGCTTTGGGTTTTGGAATATTCCCATCAGTATTACAAATACAAAGACTTGCGGATCCCACAGGAAACCTATACTGGCGAAGGAGGTTATAGTTTCTTCCTTTTAGGTGATGCCGGTAAAAATATTACCCTGAATGCTGCTATCACTGGCGTTGTCGGTTATGAAAGTATCAACAGGGGAGAGGATTTATTATACGATGGAGCTAAAATACTCAGCCAGGATAACTTCATCTATGGTGCTGGTGGGAGGCTGTCTATTGAAACATATTTGTTCGACCGATTTGTACTGTTACTGCAGGTACGTACAAAAGTTCTGTTGGGTACAGATCTGGAACAGTTTCGACCATCGGCAGGAGCAGGAGTGAGATTTAATTTTTAAAATGTAAAAACGATGATAGTATTTTTAAATAAATTAACATTAGGATTACTTCCCGTATTTGTGGCAGTCCTGCTAAGTTGCATTACTTTGGTATCTTGCAGTACAGAAGAACTGGAAATACAGAATGATTTTCCTTTTGAAGTGAAAATAATGCCAGTACCCTCATCTATTGCAAAGGGAAACACAGTAGAAATCAGGATTTCAATAGAGCGAAGCGGTAATTATTCAGGCACGCAATATTTTATCCGTTATTTTCAGTTTGAAGGTCATGGAGCTTTACGATATTACGATGAAATGCCATACCTCCCAAACGATTTGTATCCGTTGCAGAAGGATCAATTCAGGTTGTATTACACTTCCAATTCGACCGTTTCCCAATCCTTTGAAGTATGGATTTCGGATAATTTCGGGAACGAAAGGCAATTGAGTTTTGAGTTTAACAGTACCGATTAGCTATTATATATTGCCTTAAATTTGCATTTAATCACAACCCGAACTCTGCTTCGGGTTGTTTTGTTTGCTATATTACTATAAGTAGCTAAAGAGATAATTACGTAACTTTAGTAACTTAATACTGATTTGTGATACCCAGTAAATATTTTTAGAAGTGGAACTTTAATTCTATTCTTATGAAAAATATTATAGACCGTACCAATAGATTTTATATCGAAATGTCCAGAAAAGTACTCTCTGATAGGGAGTATGATATACTACAAAAGCTTCTGATCGAAAAGAAGACCCTTCAGGAAGTGGGAAGCATTTATGGCGTTACCGGAGAACGGGTTCGTCAAATTTATGAAAGAACCTATAAAAAAGTAAAGAGCATAGCCCAATTACTTGGTGAAATTGACATCTATAAACGCAAATTGCAACAGTTGAAGCACGATTTTAATTTCGAAATCCAGCAAAAGAAAAAAGAAGATAATAAAAATGAAGTTGATTTGTGTAAAAAGCTTTATGCGAGCCATTTTCCTTTCAGTAAGAGAATGTACAGTCTGTTCGAGGTTTTGGATATTCATACTGTAGGAGAACTCGCTGAGATCCCTTTAAAAAGTTTTGAGTGTTTCAAGGGATTTAAAGTGCAGTGTAAAAAAGAGCTGATTGAATTTATAGAATTTGAAAATATCGAGCATCTTTTTGATGATTTTTCTGTTTGGAAAACACAGCCAATTAGTTAGCAATGATAAAATTCAATTATACTGATGTGGATCTCTTTTACCTTTTTTTGGTTGCTAATAAGAAAATAAAGTAGAATAAGTAAACGATAAGAATTTAATCATAAAATGAAAATAACAAATTGGGTGAAGATTTATTCGTTCATCTTAATAAGTGTGCATAAATATTAAAACAATAACAATAATTGTGAAATATTTCTGATATTTTAGCTATTTTCGGTTAATTATTTAAGATTATATGTTTATATCAAAATTGTCACTAAGAAACTTTAGAAATTTCAGAAATGTATCTCTAGATTTTAATAAAGGAGTAAATACAATTATCGGAGAAAATGGTTCAGGAAAGACAAATCTTTTTCATGCTATTAGGATACTAATTGATGAAAGTATGCCTAGAGGTATAAGATTATATGAGAACGATTTTAATCGTTCAATTGGAAAATGGGCTGGACATTCCATAATAATTCAAATTGAGTTTCAAGAACTCGACTCCAGTGAGGAAGCGCAGTCAATAGCAATCCACAAAATGGGTGCTGTGAACGATTTTGATGGTTCTCAAGGAACCTATTGTATGTTCTTTCGTCCTAGAATTGAAATAAGACGAAATCTTTTTAAACTTTCTCAGAGTGATGATAAGACACCCGAACAATTGGAAACATTATTGAGTGAAATTTCATTAAATGATTATGAATCAGTTTTTACAGGAAGAGGAAATGTAGATTTTTCAGATGATGAAGTATATTCTCAATATATAGGCGATTTTACTGAAATTACATTTCCTGATCCTGACGACGAACAAACGGATGTATATGGTATAAAAATGTACGGTATTTCAATTCCAAATGAATTCGCTTGTACTTTTGCAAAAGCACTTCGTGATGTAGAGTCTGATTTACGCTCGTACAGAGACAATCCATTATTAAACCTGTTACGGGATAAAGAAAAAAATATTTCCATTGACAAAAAACATGAAATCGAAGAGCAAGTAGATACTTTAAATAAAAATATTTCAGGTTTAGATGAAGTAAAAGGTGTTTCTAAAGGTATTACCCAAACCATTAAAGAAGCCGTTGGTGAGACATATGCACCTAATGTAAATATTAAATCGGAGTTACCTTCAGAAATGGAAAAGATACTTCAATCTTTAAAATTATGGGTTGGAGACCCTGATGAAGAAGGGCACGAAGGACGACTATGGGAATTGAGTCTTGGAGGAGCAAACCTGATTTACCTATCCCTGAAATTATTAGAATTTGAAAAAATAAAGAAAGAAAACAAGATTGCAAATTTCATTTTAATTGAAGAGCCCGAGGCGCATATACACACCCATATTCAAAAAACACTTTTTCAAAAGTTAGATAAAGAAAAAACACAGGTGTTTATTTCTACACATTCCACGCATATATCCTCGGTATGTGAAATAAGCTCTATGAATATTTTAGGACGTGGAAAACAAAGAGCTCACGTATATGCACCGTCGCGGAATCTTAAACCAGACAAAATAACAAAACTGGAACGATATTTAGATGCCAACAGAACTAATCTCTTGTTTGCAAAAGGAGTTATCCTTGTCGAGGGAGATGCTGAACATATATTGATTCCTGAAATTATAAAAAAGGTGTTTGGGGTATCTTTAGATGAACTTGGTATTTCCATAATAAATATTGGAAGTACTGGATTTGAGAATGTTGCTCAATTATTTCATAAAGACAGAGTACATAGAAATTGTAGTATTCTGACTGATAATGACCTTTCGATTGTTACCTTACCTAAAGACCCAAAGGATGATAATCAATACGAGAGAGATTGTCGTAATTCTCAAATCTCAGGAGTAGAAAGAAAAGAAAAATTAGAACTTTTTTGTAAGGATAATGATTTCGTTAAACCATTCTATGCTAAGCATACTTTTGAGGTTGATTTTTTACTTGGAGGAAATTCTCATGAAATTATTCAAACAGTTGAAAAAGAATATAAAAAACAACCCGATAAAGATCGAATTAAAGGATTGCTTGGAAATAAGGATGTTTCCATCTCTGGAAAAGAAGTTTTAAGATTAGCTGAAAAATTTGGAAAAGGCTGGTTTGCAATCATGGTTTCTGAAAAAATAAGTAATATTACAGCTATTCCTAAATATATTTTGGACGCCATAGTATTTGCGTGCCCAACTCTTAACCAAAGTATATTACTTACCATTGCAAAATATAGGCTTATAAAACTAAAAGATAATCATTACATAGGAGATATAACCGATTATGAGTCAATCCTTGATGAGATAATTTTAATTGAAGATGGAGCGGAAGCATTAGAATTCTTTATTGAAAAGTTACCTAAGGATGTGTTATCTAAATTAATGAGTAAATTAAATGCTTAAAGGTTTAAATCCCCAGCAAACTGATGCAGTAATTGAGCCGGGAAATGTTCTTTTAACTGCTTGCCCTGGGAGTGGTAAAACACGTGCGCTTACTTATAAGATTGCTTATGAATTAGAACGTCTTACTAATTCTAAAAAAATTATTATAGCAGTTACCTTTACCAATCGAGCTGCTGATGAAATAAAAAAGAGAATACGTGAACTAAATGCTGATGATACTAATTTGTGGGCCGGCACAATTCATTCCTTTTGCTTGGAGTGGATTCTCAGACCCTATATGTGCTATTTGGATGAGCTTAAAAGTGGCTTTTCAATATCAGATGAATACAATTCTGAAAATTTGATGAGTGAGTTGAAAAAAACTTATGGACTCAATTATTGGGATTCCGTCTCTACTAAATATCTGCCAAATGGACAAAAAGAAGAGACAGCTTACAGAAAATTACTAGATGAATACCATGAATCATTAGCCAATAAAAAATTGATCGATTTTGATCAAATACTTCATTATGCACATAAGTTAATTTTGACGTATCCGAAAATATCTGAAATCCTTAAAAACATGTTTCATTTGGTGTGTGTTGATGAGTACCAAGATACACAACAATTACAGTATTCAATTTTGGCAAAAATAATGAAGGGTGCAACTGGGAATTGTAAGATGTTTTTTGTTGGCGATTCAGATCAGGCAATTTACGGTTCATTGGGAGGTGTGGCAAAAGAAATTCAAGAGATTAAGAAAGAATTTGGTGTTGTTTTCACAAGTAAAGAATTATCGGGCAATTATAGGTCAAATCAACAAATTATTGATTATTACCGTAACTTTCAAACTACTGACATTGATATAAAAGCATTAGGAATAAATGCAGATGATAACGCTGTGATAACCTATAACAGAATAGTTCATAAGGATAATTTAACTGTTAGTATTTCGGAAGTAATAAAGCAGAAAATTGCTGAAGGAGTTCCCGAACATGAGATATGTGTTCTCGCTCCAACTTGGTATCTTGTAATTCCTATGGGAAGGAAATTAAAAGCGCTTTTGCCCGATGTCAAATTTGATGCAGTCGGTTTATCTCCTCTACTCAAAAATAAAGAGAATACTTGGTTTAAGATTGCAAGATTATTTCTTGTTTTACCTTCTCCAAAAGCTTTCCTGACAAGAAAGCGATGGGCATCAGAACTTATCAACGAATTAGAAAGTTTTGGAATTATATTGTTTGAAGATAGAGAATTTAAAGCAAAAACATTATTGAAGTTAATAAACTCTATTTCATCTCAGGAGACTGATGGATTAAAATACTTAGAGGAATGTTTTTTTGAATTATTTGAGAAGTTAGAAATTTCAATTTCTTCAAATGTGATGCTTGAAGTACAATGGGGAGCTTTTTTTGATGGAGCAAAATCAAGACTTGATAACCCTGATTTTGATTTAGCAAAAGACATTGAGAGTTTTAGAAAAATGTTTAAACATGAGGAAGGAGTTGTTATTAATACTTGTCATGGCATTAAAGGAGAGGAATTTGATACAGTCATTGCTTTTGGATTATTACATGGAAAATTACCTAATTGGAATGAAACAGGAAATAGGGCTGCTGAAAAATTATTGTATGTAATTTGTTCAAGAGCAAAACGTGAATTACATCTTATATCAGAGACAGGTCGTGTAACAAATTCTGGCAGAGCTTATAATCCCACTTATCAACTTAGTTCGCTTGAGTATGATTATGATTGAAGTGAGGGGTTCGCAATCTGATTTACTTATTAATAAAAAGCAGATTTTACTTTGGTATAATCCAGCGAGGTTGTTTTAATATAGTGTTGTTAATTCGCTCATTTATCAACCTTCCAATCAAATGCTGAGCAAGAGAATTTCCGTGATAAACATAAACTGCATTTAATACGGAATCTATTGTCGTCAGTATTAAGAATGAGAGTAAGTTGAAATTTTTTTCACATTTTTTTTCTCTCCAAAATGATTTAACGAAAAAAGTAATAAGAACGGTACCTCCAAAAACGACCTTCTTTTGCTTCTCCTATGTTTGTATAATATAATCTAAGTGAGGAAGAGTGAGAGCAGATTTTGCTTTAAATAGCTTAATAGTATATTCAAGAAAAGAGACTGCCTCCTCTTCTTTTACCTTTTAGAATCTGAACAGAATGTAAGGAATTCACCCATAAACGCTGGGTTGTATAGCCAGTATATCCATTCAGGAGAAAAGATGTAGAAAGGTTATCACTTACCTAAACCAGATAAGATGAAGGTATTATTAAAACAGACAGTAGGAATTGATGTCGCACAAAATGAATTAGTTGTATCGCTTGGTCGAATGGATCAACAGATCAGCATAGAAGTTTACGCCTATAAAGTATTTCCCAACACACAAAAAGGATTTTCCAGTCTTGTATCATGGGTAAATAAGCAAACATTAACTAATGCAGAGGTACGGTATGTGATGGAAGCTACCGGAGTTTACCATGAATCCTTAGCTTATTATCTTTGCACTAATAAAAAACAAGTTAGTATCGTTTTACCAAACAAGATCAGTAATTATGTAAGGACACTTGACATAAAAACTATTACCGACAAGAGTGCTTCACAAGCCATTGCAAGATTTGGCTTGGAAAGGCAATTAGAAGTATGGCAACCTCCATTAAAAATATTCAATGATTTGAGACAGCTTTGTCGAGAACGAGAACAACTGGTACAGGAACGGACTATGTTAAAAAATCAGCTACATGCTGAACGGACTTCTGCAACATCTAGCGAAAAATCAATAAAACGTACCAAGAAAAGAATTGCCATGATTGATAAGCAGGAAAAGGAAATAATGGAGGAAATTGCTACACTTATCAAAGGAGATGAAGCTATAGCTAAAAAGATGAAAGTAATAACTTCTATACGAGGAATAGGAAATCTGACTGCTGTCACCATTATCGCTGAAACCAACGGATTTGAATTAATAAAAAATAAAAGACAGTTGGTAAGCTATGCCGGATTGGATGTAAGGGAAAAAACATCTGGAACTTCTGTGAAATCTAAACCCCGAATATCCAAGCGGGGTAATAGGAATTTAAGGAAAGTAATGCACTTCCCCGCATTGGCTGCAATCAGAACCGATGAAAACTTCAGATATATTTTCTTAAGATTGGCTTCAAGGCATGGCATTAAAATGAAAGCAATTGTTGCCATTCAAAGAAAGCTTCTGGAGCTAACGTATATCCTATGGAAATCAAATACGTCTTATTGCCCAAATTATCACAGTCAGAGTATTACAACAGAAACAATAACCATGTAATAAAATGAAAAAAGGGTAGCTGTTTTATATGCTACCCAATAATAAATATGCAAAACAAGATGAATTCTCAATAAGAAATTCATCCGCAGTGTTATGCTTTCTCACGAACAATTCTGTTAACCTTCATTATTATTTTGCAAGTTTTAGAATGCGATACGCACCTTTTGCCACAATTAGGAATACAAGCGCTCCAATAATAAGATCGGGATAACTTGAATTTAGCAACTTAACTAAAATAGCTGCAATGATAACACCTGAATTAATAATAACATCGTTCGATGTAAAAATCATGGAAGCCTGCATGTGTGCTTCCTTGCTTTTGCTCTTTTGTAATAGGTAAAGACATAATACATTAGCTATCAACGCCATAACAGAAACGATAATCATTGTTTTAAAATCGGGCATTTGTTCTATTCCTATAAAACGTCTGATAACTTCAATAAATCCTATAACAGCTAATAGAATTTGAAAGTAACCCGCAAATTTGGCGATGTTGCCTTTTCTTTCTATCGTGCCACCAACGGCAAATAATGCCAGAGCATAAACAATACTATCGGCAAGCATATCCAAGCTATCCGCTACCAATCCTATTGAATTAGAAAAAATACCAAACGACATTTCGAATCCGAAAAAGAGGAAGTTTATAAGCAGTACTGTCCAAAGCAGTTTCCGTTGCTTATTGTTTGTATCTGTTGCAAAGACTGCTTGGCTTTCTTCAGTAGAAATCAATGTTGTATTTAGGTTCAGTGCTTCCAAAGCGGATAAAATTGGCCCTGGGTTTTCATTGTGATAAACGTCCAGTTTTCTATTGGGAATATCAAATTCCAATGATTTTACCGTATCTAAATTTTGCAATTTCATACGAATCAATTGCTCCTCGCTAGGGCAATCCATTTTAGTTATATTGAATATGGTTTTATTCATCTGCTTAGAGTTTTAATTTTATACCTAAGTTAACTACAAACCCGTCCAATGGGGCATAGATGTCTTTAAAAACGGGATTGCTTATTGTTCCTGTATAGATACTGTCAAAGCGAGTTTGTCGTGTATCAAGGAAGTTTTCAAAATTGGCATATAGAGAAAATCTCTCCCAAATCTTTTCAGCCATCAATCCGCAAATAACATAATCCTTTCCCATAGTCCCGTCATTTAGTTTTTGAGGACTGAAATAATAGGCTTCCAAACCAACTTTCCACTTATCTTCTATTTCATACATCAGTACAGAATTAATGCGGTGTTTAGGTGTTAGCGGACTTTCGGTATTTGTTCCGTATTGGTTTAGTCGGGCATCTGTATAAGTGTAACCTAAAAACAATTTCAGGTCATCATAACCGATTTTAATATTAGTTTCTGTTCCTTTGGTATGAATGTAGCCCGGTGAATTTACGAACTGATACAGATTTGTAGATGGATTTTCAAGTAATAAAGGATTATCCAAGTATGTATAAAAGAACAATTGGTTTATGCTGAATGACCATTCCTCTCCAATACGAATGCGATAATTAATATCTGCATTTGTACCGTAGCTTTTTTCCAATTTATTGTTTTTATCGTCGATAGGCAATACGTTTTGATATTGTATACGTTCGCTTTCTTCCGTAAATATAGTAGGTGTTTTGTAGCCAAATCCGCCTCCAATTCTTGATGTTAGACCCTCGGCAATTTGGAAAAGAGCTGAAACTCTCGGTAAGAATACTGCCCCATAATCAACAACGTAGTCTGTACGGATACCTGCTTCTAAATTAAGCCAATCTGTAGCTTTCCATGAGTTTTGTACAAAAGCTCCGAATGTACTTTGGTTGTAATCTCTTAACGGAAAAGCAGTGAACTCCTTTTCCTTAAAATTATCTGTCCATATATTAACTCCTGCTACCCATTCCGATTTTTCTGTACTGCTGGTATAATTGGCTTCGGTAAAAGTGGCTATTTGCGTTCCCTCAAACTCATAGTCAGGAATGGTTATATTTCGATTGAAATAGCTTACACTGTTTTTGATTTGAAAAGAACTGTTTTGAGTAATCAAATGGTCTAATACAAATTGTGTTGAATAGCGTTGTGTTTTGTTTTTCTCAAAATATTGATGGACGTTATCTCCCTTACCTTTAATGTAAAGCATATCTCCTCCTAAACGGTTTTCAATGGTTGTATTGATGCCAAAATTCATTTTCGTTTTATCATTGAAATAAACAAATAATTTAGGATTCAGTACGTAGCGTTCAAATTGTGGAATGGCAGAAAAGCCAATTTGAGCAGGGTCGTAAGCTCCGTTGCGATTGTGCGAAGCGAATATGGTAGTTCCTATTTTATTGAACCGTTGCCCGTAAAAACCGTTAATATCCAAACCTCTGCCTGATGTTCCGTTGATTTGAAAACGTAAATCTCTTTCTTCAGTTGGCGTTTTAGAGATCAGGTTTACCAATCCAGCGATCGCTCCGCCACCATATAGAGTGGATGCCGAACCTTTGATGACCTCAACCTGTTTAAGGTCAAGTGGCGGTATCTGTAAAAGACCCAATCCGCTTGATGCACCAGAATAGATGGGAAAACCGTCCTTAAGGATTTGCGTATATCTACCGTCAAGCCCTTGAATACGAATACTTGCATTCGCACTTGTTGGCGATGTGGTCTGTACATGAATACCTGTGCTTTCTGCTAAAAGCATACGAATATCTCCAGGTTTCATATTGCCCTTCTCTACCAATTCTTCACTTCCTATAAATTCAATCCGGGTAGGAATATTTTGTATGCTCCTTGTACTTCTTGTAGACGATATTACTACTTGATCCAATTCTTCTGAACTTTCTTGAAGTAAGATTTCAATAACATTCTTGTCCTTTAATGGAAATTCTAAGGTTTCAATATGTTCATTAAAGCCCATATAATTGAAGTTTATTCCCTGTAATCCGTCAGGAATATTTGCTAATGTGATTTGCCCATTTTCGTCAGACGTCGCGGCAATTGACGTTCCTTTTATAGATGCTGTTACACCATTTAATGGTTCATTTGTTTCAATGCTTTTGACAACAATATTTAATGTGTTTTGTGCATATGCACAAAGGTTTAGTGCCATAAGAAATGACACAATGAGTATTTTTTTCATTGTAAAGATGATACTTAATGTGAATAGATAAGGATAACAACGCGAAGCATCGTTACGAAATTAATTTGTGCTGTAAGAGCTACACATTAAGTAAGTTGTGGGGGATGCCAAACAGAATACGGGAAATCTGAAATAGGTTTTATAAAACTTAGTGCTATTTTTTTTTCAGTTTGTATGACTGGATGTATAATTGAAAAATGATAAAAGGTCATTACAAACCCCATACAGGTATTACAATTCATAAATGGCGAACAACATTTCGTACAACCATCTTTTCCTTGTTTATCGTTTTGTGTTGTTTGCTGTCTAGGTTTAATACATCTATCTTCCCTTAAGCATGATGGTGCTGTTGATAGAATCAACACCATAAAAGCCAATATGAATGATAAATTTTTCATTTGGCAAATGTATAAATTTATGCTCAATTTCACATAGTAATAAAGAATTAGAACATCAACTGTTATTTTTAATAATATATAGCGAGAATTAGAGAAGAGATAGTATTAAATTTCTATCATTTTAAAAAAATATGTTTGGTTTATAACACAGAATCTTTTCTTTGGTCGCTATATGGAAAGAAAAGAAGCATTGCGAAAACAACAAAAGGGATAACAAATATCCCTTACAAAAATTTACCAACCTGTTTGATAAAATGGAGTAGCATTTCATTTTTGTCAAAGAGGTTGTACCGCTTAAAATGCAAAAAGACTGCCCCGACCATCGGAAGGGAGTGTCTTTTTGCCGCCCGTTTTTCGGGTCAGGCAATTTTTAATGGATGGGAATTGAAATTTTTAAGATTAAGAAAAAATCCCCTGTTCTCTGTCATGCCATAGCGGAATAGGTTCCATAAAAGCGAACATCCCATCTGTGCCAAAGCAGAATTGATAAACAAATCCTGTTTTTCAAGCGCTTCAGCTAATGAACAACTTGGCGTGTCATCCTGCTCATGGGATTGTATTAATAAATCTTCAAATTCATCGGTCACAAATGGCAGGCTTGCCATAGTTTCATATTTTTCAGAATTAGGTTGCTTAACAGTTCCGACAGTAGACAAAATAACCTGACCTGTATACTGGCTGTTTCCAAAGTCCATCCAATATTTTGGTGCATCCCTTTGAAACCTGTGATTGTTTACAAGATTTAAAATATCCGCAATTTCAAAGCGGGATTTTACGCTGTCCACACAGGAAATATAAATAGATGCTTCTGCATTCTTTGGCAATTTGCCTAAAAGGTCTTTTTCAAATTTCACAGTTTCCGCTTTCCAATTCGTTCCCATAAAACGGTTTACACGATTTATCAGCGTAACGGATTTGTATAACCCAACCTCGCACTCTGCAAAACGCTGTCTGCCCAAATTGGCACTCGTTACAATATCATCATCCCATAAACGAACACATAATCCAGCGTGTCCGAGTTCAATGAGGCTATGGTTCATTTCCATGAGTGCAGTCAATACTTTTGAGCCTGTCCCGCCTGCACCGATTACATTTACGGTAATGGGGTTAGTGGGATTTATTAAATAGTCATCCGTAAAATGTATTTTTGTTTTCTCAGTATTCATCACAATAAATTTTAAGTGTTTTATTACTCTTTTTTAATACTTCTTTGGGAAAGGGTTTTCCTGTTTCAATAAGGTCTTTCCAAAGGTTTACACAATTACCTTTTATAGGGCTGTTGCTTCCTAATAAATGGCTGAAATAACTATTGAAAAAATAATCTTCCCAGGCAACCACAAATTCCTCTACAGAAGCGGAGTTTTTAATGTTAATATTGACTGTACCCATACATACCCTGCCGTCTTCATAGATGTTGAAAAATGGGGCATAATATAAAGGCGTTTTCTCTGTAGGTCTTCGCTCGCTTGCAAGGGCAAAGACCGAAAGGCTGTTTTTAGTGGCATACCAAATCATAGGTGGTACACTAGCTATTGCGCTTGGAATGTTTAAACCATTCACAAAATACAGTTGTCGCCTTTGCATCTTAGTATACCACAAAACCGCACCTTTATCCTTGTTCGGATTGATATGCAGAATGTTTGGCGTTAAAATCCCACTTGATTTTAAAAAGGCTTTATCTTTTTCCTGTTTCGTTTGCAATGCACTTGCCAATTTATTAGCTTCCCTGACGGTCAAGGGATGAGCATTAACGGGACTACCGTTTTTATCCATGTCAAAATGTTCCACATATACTTCGGTATCTGCTCCTTTGGTTTCATAGAAGACCAAAGCTGATTTAGGATGATATAATGTTCCAAAACTTGCTGTAATGTCGTTTAGATTATTCATTTTCTTGTTGTTTCATAGTTATACAATAGGCTACACATATCATCCAAAAGTGCAAACAACTTATTCTCAAAATTAAGGCTGTTATTTGTTACATCTGCTTCTTCGAAATGTTTGCAAATGGTAGGTTCTTCCATTGCCCCGTACTCGTTAAATTCGTTATTGATGGTCTCGGCAATACTTTCATATAACCATCCTTTTGTTTGCGATATAAAGGAAATATACTTTTCCATGCCAATAGTTTCATACTCTTCGCTTTCGTTGTCTTCCTTTTTAGGTGCGTTTCGAAAAATGGTTTCATTTGGATATTCTTTATATAAAGCAAATGCATTCTTTGCCATCCTTAAACATTCAAGGTCAAAGCTGTCACGGCATTTAAAAGAATTGATACGCTGTTCAAACCCAGATAAATTGATACGGTTAAAAATCTTTTGTTCCATATAATCCCCAATCGATTCTACTTTTTCAAACTCAAGTTTGTATGTTTCGTTTTCTTGTGCTTCATCGTCCTGCTCCATCCAATTTTTGTGCATTTCGTACATCCAATACAAATAGGTGTCTTCCTGTCTGAAATAGGGAATATCCGCACTATGGTAAAGGTAAGAGCAAATAGAAATAAGCAATTGGGAATTTCTTTTGCGCTTTGGGTCGTGCAACATCTGATAAAGCGGTTCAATTGGGATATAATACAGGGTTGTACCTGTATTGTATTTTTCCTCGCTGATAAAGTAGGTTTTCTCCTTGTCTTGTACCAAACGTATTTTCTGCCAGTTTAAAACATTATGTTGTAGCTTTTCTTCCATGTCCCAAATAGCCAATGCTATGTTATTGGGATATTCAAATTGATTGGTCTGCATCGCTTTAATCTTGTAATGATTAGAAAGATTAGAAAGCGAAGCATAAAAATCTTTTTGCATTTTTACTGTTTTCTGACTAGCCTGTACCGTTTTGTTGTCTTGCAGTTTAGGCAGAAAAGAAGTTCTTAGAAAACCATCGGAAGCATTTGAGCAGGCACTGATTTGCGTTTGTCTTTCTGAACTGCGTTTGCGTCTTTGGGTTTTTGCATCCAAATGGCAAATTCGCTGAGTTGTCGGTGTAACTGCTTTTGCTGTTTTTGTTCGGACGGATTGATTTTTCCTGATATAATATGTTTGTGCATCGTTCATCGTTTTAAAATTAAGTTAACCTTTCGTTCCCATTATACTCTCAAATCTGTATTCTAACGCATCGTCTTTGATAACAGGTGCAGATATTTTGGCGGTGGTCAAAATAGGGTAGCTGTTGGCATAAAAATTCAGTACTGCTTCCACGCTCCAACGTGGTTCAGGGTCAGTCAGTCTGATTTCCTGTCCCTTATCTTTGAGTATAAACACTCGTTCCAATTGAGTTGCTAATAACATGATTTCTGAATTTTAGGGTTATACATTCTGTGTCTGCTCTGCTCCAAAAAGACTTGGGGCAGAAAATTTGTCGGATAGTTCTGCTTTACGCTTACGTATCTCGTCAGTCTTTTCGGGAAACTCTGCTATGTCGGGAATTTTCATCCATGCTTCACGATGTTTGCCTTCTTTCTCCAATTCATCCGCCTTTGCCATTGCGTCTTTAAATTTTTTGTCTTTGGTTTCCTGCTCTTTTTTCTGCTTTTCTTCTTTTTCTTTCTCCATTGCCGATTTCTTTTTGGCTTCTTCCAATTGTTTCATAAAGGCTTCCATATCCACCATTAAGCCTGAAGCGGACTTCAATGGTGTAGTTATCTGCTCAAAAAAACCATTGTCAAGTTCTTCGGCTGTTCCCCGAAGATTAAGCGGAGGTATAATGTTTTTTGCGTTATCTCCGCACCTGTCGTTTTGGAGTATAACCGATACAATAAAGTTGTTTTCTGATCCTTTGGCTATGGTAAGATGCAGGTCACCTGTAACTTCCAATTGTGCTATCTGATTAAAAAAATTCGTGTTCATCGTTCTGAAATTTAATTGTTCATTTTATCTAGTAACTCAAATACTAAAATTTTTACAGGCGACAATCTTTAAATAAAGTCGCCTGTAAGGATTAATTAAGGGGTAAAATTTCTGTACCATCCGTTGCAAATGCAGTACATAGTTCAAATGCTTTCTGTGATTTGAGTTGGGCAGTACCGCCCATTACAATGGATTGCAATTTGGCTTCATTATCTTTGTAAGTGCGTACGTTCTGATAGTAGCCTGTCACAGCGTTATATGCTCCGAAGAGTGTACCTTTTGTAGTTTCCATCTGCTGTGTATCGCTTACCATAGCGTAAGCAAAGGCATCTTCTACGGTGTTTTTGAACACCGTGGATACTTCATCTTCCGCACCTTTTTTCAGTAAATCCAAAGTTTCCTTGTTGGGGCAAAGTGCCAACTGGATTATTTTTTTTATCTCTCTATCAGTCACCTTTACTTTAGCCCACTCATTGAAGATGCCTTCTAATTGTGTGCTTAGTGTATCTGCCAATCCCATAACTTTGTGGGCATTTTCCAAATGCTGTTTTGCACCCGAAGTATGTTTTATGCGTACCACATTACTCATTGAACGGAGGGAAGCATTAAGCGTGTTTTGGCATACGATACGGATAGGAGTAAAGGCTGCCGTAATACTTCCGCTACCATCATGTGAAGTGGTAAGGAAAATATATTTTTCCGTTACATCATCGCCATTCCCTACTCGGATATAGTCAGGAAGTTTGGCTGTGATAAATATGCGTTCCCCTTGTCCGAGTGCCCCTGCGGTTTCGTATAATATTCCTTCGCCACCGCCTACAATGGCATCGAAGAAATTGAACGCTTCACGGTTTTGTACAATGTGATAGTCTTTGCCTACAACGCCCAATACAGCACTGTTATCAGTACGGATATTGGCGTAATAGTTGGGAACGTGTAGTTCATTATTGCCTATCTCAATGCCGTTTGCAGTTTCGATAATACCCGAACTTTTTGTGAATAGCGGGCTTTTAGCAACCTCATAATCTAATCCTGAGTGTTTGATCGCTTCTTCGCTTGTTGGGTATTGCTCAACGATCTGCCCTAAGCCGTGCCACGCTTTTTCTTTTACGCTAAAAAATGAATAAGACCCTGTATTGCTGTTGAAATTGATATTATGTGCCATGATAAAATGATTTAAAAGTTTAAAATTATTTGAACCCCGTTGTTAAAATGGGAGGTCGTCCTTTGGCTTGTCGTTATTATTTTCTTTATCAGGTTGTACGGTTTCTGTTTTTTTTCCGCCTGTATGGAGTTTTATCTGTGAGGTATGGAAATTTAGTCCTGCGTGTGCTTGTCCGTCATTTCCTGTCCACGCTCTTGCACTTACTTTTCCCGATAGCTCTACAAGTGCCCCTTTGGTGAGTATCTTGGCTACATTAGGTGTTATCCAATAGGAGCATTCGAAGTAAGTTGTCTGCTCTATGCGTTCGCCCTCTTTGTTGCGGTAGCTTTCGTTGGTTGCTACTGAAAAGTTTACTACTTGTTTGTTCAGTGACGTTGTGCGTACTTCCGCATCTCTTGTCAGTCTTCCTGTGATGTTCATGATTTCTACGATTTTTAGTGATTATTTTTTTGAAATTTTATTCGGCAATGAGAGGAGGTGCTGTTTTGTTTCATCAAATCCATTTTTAATATTTTACTTTTCATTGCTGACATTTTTTTTATTCGTCTAAAGAGCCGGAGTATGCTATGTTTCGTTTCAGGAGCATAAAAAGGTTAGTGTTTAGCAATAGCAAGGTTTTGACAAAAAATACAACCCGGATGGGTGGAGATTTTTTGTCAAACCTGAAAGGCCTGGCCTTGCTATTGCGTTAAGAACACGGAATTACCTTTGCTGCTGAAATGAGACAAAAGCATACTGGTTATTTAATAAAAAATAATTGGAAGAATGAGCTAAATGATGGAGAAAAGGTTTTATAAATGAATACAAAATCAACCGTCATAGTGATAGAAAAACAGTAATTATTTTATTTTTGAATAACTGTACAATAAAATAAATTTGTTTATTTCGTTTATTTTTGTATCTTTGTATTGTAAACGAATAACATTACAAAAATAATGCATGGAAGTTAAAGTAAAAGATATAGCAAATATTCAGTTCGGATATTATGGGAAGCCTAGCACAAAAGGTACTCTTTCCTATTTACAAGCCAAACATTTCAATGAATTTGGCCTATATATTGGAGAGAATGATACTTTTTTAGAAGAAGACTTAAAATCAATAGAAAATCTATTACAAAATGAGGATATTCTTTTTGTAGCAAAAGGATTTCGATTTTTCGCAACATTATATAAAGAAGAACATGGCAAAGCCGTGGCGTCTTCAATATTTTTTATTTTACGCACTGATAAAACTAGAATTATCCCAGCTTATTTGGTTTCAGTACTCAATCTTCCAAAAAATTTACTGCACTTTCAGCAGTCAGGTGCTGGAAGTACTATTCCTTCTATTCGTAAAAACGAGTTAGCAGACTTTACCTTTAATTTAATACCATTAGAAGAACAACAAAAAGTTGTTGCATTACAAGAACTATATCTAAAAGATATTGAGCTTACAAATGCCTTAGTCAAAGAGAAACAAAAATTATTTCAAACAACAATTTCAGCAATTATAAAATAATCACAAGATGGCAAAAATAAAAAATGATGCTCCAGGAATGAGAGGGGACAGAAGCAGAAATGATAACGGAGAATTAAGACAAAAAAGAAGTGATACACACATAGGAACTATCGAGCAAAAGTATAACATTGATCTGAATGTAAGAAGTGATATGCATTTGGGTACTTATTTAGAAAAAAACGATATTGCCTCTTTAAACGATTTAGTAAATAATAATAAAAAATAATAGCTCCAAAAAATAACCACTATGGCAGAGAATAAAATCACTCAAAAGGAAATCAATAATATTGTTTGGAAAGCTTGTGATACTTTACGTCCAGTAATGGGAAGTGAACAATACAAAGATTATATACTTACACTATTGTTTATAAAATATCTGTCTGATGTTTGGAAAGATAAGGTAGAACAATATCGTATTAAGTATCCAGATAATGAAGAAATGGTAAAACGTCAATTACAAAGAGAGCGTTTTATATTGCCAGAAATAAGCAATTTTGATTACCTATTCCAAAATCGAAACGAACCTAACATTGGAGAAATCATCGATATAGGATTAACAGCTTTAGAGGATGCTAACCGCTCCAAATTAGCGATGGTTTTCCGTAGCATTTCTTTTAATTCTGAAACGGTGTTTGGACAAACCAAACAGCGTAATGCTATTATCAAAAATTTATTGGTTGATTTTTCAGAATTAGATTTACAACCATCACATTTAAAAAACAACGATGTCATTGGAGATAGTTATGAATTTCTAATATCAAAATTTGCTGGAGAAAGTGGGAAAAAATCAGGAGAATTCTATACACCAAGTGAAGTCAGTACACTATTAGCTAAATTACTGGATCCTCAACCTGGTAACAGAATATGTGATCCTACCGCAGGATCGGGCTCTCTGTTGATTAAAATGGCCGATGAGATAGAAGGAAAAAACTATTCACTTTACGGTCAAGAAAATAACGGCAGTACTTGGGCATTATGTCGTATGAATATGTTTTTGCACGAACAAGACAGTGCCACTATAGAATGGGGAGATACTATCAATAATCCGAAACTGTTAGAAAATGACCAATTGATGAAATTCCATATTGTGGGAGCTAATCCCCCATTTTCACTTGACAAATGGGGAGCGGACACTGCCAATAGTGATCAATTCAATCGTTTCCATAGAGGAGTTCCTCCAAAGAGCAAAGGAGATTATGCTTTTATCAGTCATATGATAGAAACTACGTATGAAGATGTAGGCAAAGTAGGAGTAATTGTACCGCACGGAGTATTATTTCGTAGTAGTAGCGAAGGGCAAATCCGTAAAAAATTAATTGACGAAAATTTATTAGAAGCTGTAATTGGCTTACCTGCTAATCTATTTTTTGGCACGGGAATTCCAGCAGCTATATTAATTTTCAATAGAGGAAAAGGAAGCAACAAAGACATTTTGTTTATTGATGCTAGTCGTGAATTCGAGAATGATAAAAATCAAAATAAATTAAGAGCAATTGACATTGAGCATATTGTAACGGCATTCAATGTATTTAAAGTTACTACACCGCTAACCACCGAAAAAGGAGCAATTATAGAAGACAAATATAGCTATCGAGCAACAATGGCTGACATTGTAGAAAATGATTACAACCTTAATATCCCTCGTTATGTAGATACGTTTGAAGAGGAAGAAGAAGTAGATATTAAAGCCACGCATACTAATATTACCGAACTTAAAAAACAACTAACCGAAGTAGAAAACCAAATGGAAAACTACTTGAAAGAATTAAATCTTATATAATATGGATATTACTAAATATAAGAATACTTCTATTGGCTTAATTCCAAGTGATTGGGAAGTTGAACGTTTTGATAATATATTTGAACTATTTTCAACAAATTCATTTTCTAGAGATAATTTGACTTACGATAAAACAAAAAATGAAATTCAAAATATTCATTATGGGGACATACATTCTAAATTTAAGTATGAAATATTGAATTGCGAAACAGAAGAGCTTCCATACATTAAGGATGAATTAATATTAAATCAGAAATTTAATTATTTAAAAGACGGAGATTTAATCATTACTGATGCGTCAGAAGATTATGAAGGTGTTGGAGAATGTATTGAAGTTAAAAATATAACATCAAAAAAAATAGTTTCAGGATTACATACTTTTTTAGCTAGAGATAATTCTAATAAAACGGTCCAAGGTTTTAGAACATATATATTTAACAATCCTAAAGTTAGTATTGAATTAAAAAAAATAGCAACAGGAATCTCTGTCTACAGCATTTCAAAATCAGAACTACAAAAACTCAAGATTCCAATTCCACAACTTCGAGAACAACAAAAAATAGCATCAATACTATCAACTTGGGATCTCGCGATTGATAATTGCAAAGCGATTGTTGAGGAGTTGAAAGCTAGAAATAAAGGATTGGCACAGCAATTACTTACTGGAAAAATAAGGATTAAAGGGTTTGAAAAAGTAAGATGGGTGCTATTACCGATTAAGATAATCTCTAAAGACATCTCAAAGAAAAACCCAAATAATAAAGATTTAATAGTTTTATCTTGTACAAAATATAACGGTTTGGTCCCTTCACTAGAGTATTTTGGTAGAAAAATTTACAGTGATGACCTTACTACCTATAAAATAGTTTCAAAAGGCCAATTTGCTTATGCTACTAATCATATTGAAGAAGGTTCAATTGGGTATCAATCCAATTATGATGAAGCATTAATTAGTCCGATGTACACTGTCTTTCAAACAAATGAAAGTATAAATGATAATTTTCTTTTTAGAGTACTAAAATCAACTCATTATATCCATGAATATCAAAAAAGAACGGAAGGCTCTATTGATCGAAGAGGTGGTTTGCGTTGGGATGAATTTTCAAAAATCAAAGTTCCTGTTCCTGAATTAAAAGAACAATCTGCTATCGTTAAAGTTCTCGACAAAGCAACAGAAGAACTCAACCAATACCATCAAAAACTAAAAATTTTGCAATTACAGAAAAAAGGATTAATGCAGCAGTTATTAACGGGGAAAATTAGAACAGTATAGAAGAGTATTAATCAAATCAACATTAAAATATGAATACATCTGAAACCTTTCAAGAATTCCTAGACAATATTAAAATTAGCGGAGATACATCAACTACAATTTCTAATAGGTATGCTCGAATAACCAAAGCTTTAAATCAATATTTTCGTGATACAGAATCAACAACAGCAAACAGCTTACAGGTTGGTTCTTATGGCAGGTATAGCGGGATTAAAGGAATTTCAGATTTAGACATGTTGTACATTATGCCTAATTCTAAGTGGAATGATTATAATAAAAGTGGTGGGCAAACAAAATTATTACAAGACACAAAAAAAGCAATTGAAAATACATATTCTGCTTCTGATATAAAAGTGGACAGATGTGTTGTAACGGTAAGTTTTTCAGATGGTAGTCACATAGATGTTCAGCCTGTTTTTGAAGTAGAGGATCAAGATTATAAATATCCAGATACTTATGGTGATGGATCGTGGAAGATTACAAAACCAAGAAAAGAAATGGATGCAATGTTGGAAGCAGAACCAAATAAAAATAGAAATCTCAGGAGGCTTTGTAAGATGGCTAGGTCTTGGAAGAATAAACATGGTGTTTGCATGGGCGGATTATTAATCGATACTTTAGCATATAATTTCTTAAATTCCACTACTTATTACGATACTAAAAGCTTTGCTTATTTTGATGAAATGAGTCGAGATTTTTTTGAATATTTATATGATCAACCTAAAGATCAGAAAGAGTATGGAGCTTTAGGAAGTAAACAACGTGTAAAAGTGAAAAAATCTTTTAGGAGAAAATCTAAAAAGGCTTATGACATCGCTTGTAAAGCTATTGACGCTACTTCAGATAAGACAAAACATAATAAATGGCGAGATATTTACGGTAATGACTTCCCTAAATATCAAAACGAAGAAAGTGAAGCAAGAGCTCTTAATCTATCGTATAAAAGTAATGAGGAATATATAGAAAATTTATATCCTATTGAAATTAGATACAATCTTGAGATTGATTGCGAAGTTAAACAGAATGGTTTTAGGGAAGGGTTGTTAAGAGAATATTTGAGAAAAAAGTATCCTTTGTTAAGTGGTAAATCACTTCGATTTTTCATTTCAGAAATAAATATACCACATCCGTATCTTGTAAAATGGAAAGTCACGAACAGAGGAAACGAAGCAATTAAGAGAAATTGCATTAGAGGACAAATTACTAGTGATTTGGGAAGTGAACAAATAGTTGAAACTACCAATTTTAATGGTGAACATTATGTTGAATGTTATATCATTAAAAATAATATAGTAATAGCAAAAGATTTAATTGACGTACCTATTTCAGCATAATTTTATAAAAAATGACTAAACCATGAGCGAGCAAAAAGTTTTATTAGAATCTCAAATTAGAGAAATATATGGAAGAGTAGTTTATACTCACAAAACGCACGAAAAATGTGCTGATGTTTTAAAAGAAAGAAATGATTGTTTAAAAATAACAGAGGTAATACTTTCAGCACTAACAACAACAAGTATATTAATAGTGATTTTTGGTGAAGGAATTGTTTTTCAATTTCTTGCGGCATTGTTTTCTACAACACTTCTATGTTTAAGTTTATATTCAAAAGACTATAATTTATTGGCATTAGCTGAAAAACACAAACAAGCTGCAGTGGATATACTAGAAGTTAGAGAGAAATTATTATCACTATTGGTTGATATTAGAATTGGTAATAAAGATGTCAGCGATTATCAAGTAGAAAGAAACAAGCTTAATGAGCAATTGTTAAATACATATAGAGGTGCTCCAAAAACGATTAATAAAGCTTATAAAATTGCTTCAAAAGCTTTACAAAAAAATGAGGAATTTACATTTTCGGATGAGGAAATTGATAAATTTTTACCTGAAAGTTTAAGAAAATTGAACTAATATATTGCAAGGAATTTAATTAAACATTAAACAGCATACTAAAAAATAAGCCATACTAAGAATGTAATATAAAAATCAATTATGAAAATATTAGGAATTAGAAATACACCATCAAAAATTAGATTTTGCATTTTAGAAGGTGATAAATTAAATTTTGTTTTTACTAATTGCAATGATGAAAATAAAATTGATTTACCAAAATCGCTCAAAACCGAATTTGAGATTTATCAATGGGTAAAAAGTGAATATGAAAGACTTTTTGATAAATATGGTCCATTCGACCATCTTGCTATTAAACAAAATGAAAATGTTCCAACAAGATATAGTAGCGTAAAGCCTGTTATGTTTTTGGATTGTATAGCTTCAATAGTTTCAATTGCTAATAACACTCCATTTTCATCACATCTATATACATCAATTGGTACAAAAAGTAAGGAAGTAGTTAGTTTTGTAGAAACAAAAGTTTCAAAAACAAGTGTTAATTGGGATAGTCAGATTGCTGATGCGTTGGCAGCTTCCATTAAAAATTTAAAATAATGGTTTTCAATACAGGTGATGATATTTATAAGTTTACACTAATAAAAAAGTTAGGTGGTAATTTTGGCGACGTCTGGCAAGCTTTTGATAATTCCATTAGTAAAGAAATTGCCTTGAAAATTTTAGAACCAAAATATGAGCCAATTGCAAAACTTCTCGACGAAGCAAGAATAGGAAATAAATTCAATCATAAGAATTTGCTACCTATTCATTATGCTGATGTGACTTCGGTTGGAGGTGTCACTTTTACTCTTATTTCGCAGGAATATTATAAAAATGGTGATGTAACTAATTATTTAAACAATCATAATTTTCTTCCATTACCTCAAACTTTAAAAGTTTTACAGGATATTTTATTTGGATTAGAATATTTACACAACAATGGTTTTTATCACAATGATATTAAGCCTGGAAATATTTTAATGGATGACCAATCGAATGCTGTCCTTGCAGATTATGGTATTGCAGGTTTTTCTGCTAGTGTCTTACCAGTTACTCCAAAAAACTCATACATTGTTCACAGAGCACCTGAAAGTACAGGAACTTCGCCAGTAATAAGTATTCATTCTGATATTTATCAAGTTGGATGTACGGCATATAGGTTGCTTAATGGTATCAGCAATTTGAAAAATGAATTTATTTCTCTTGGGGAAATTATTTATGATGATAAAAAAGCCAAAGGAAAAATACCTGACATCAATAGGTACCAACCATTTGTACCTTCTAGATTAAAAACAATTATTAATAAAGCTTTAAATACAGATCCATCTTCACGTTATTCTTCTGCTCTTGAAATGAGAAGAAAACTAGAAAAATTACATTTTTCAGGATATTGGACAACCGATAGTAGCTCTAATTTAATTGGTATAGGCAAAAAAAATACCTACCATTTTGATATAGAAGCTAAAACTGCTACTACTTTTAATTTTGTTTCAACCAAAAAGAGTAATCAGTCTGGAAACATAACTAAGGTAAAAGATTTTACTAAAAGAAATCTTAATCAAAAGGAAATGGAAAAATTAAAAAACGAATATATTAGTTGGGTTATTGATAATGCAAGCTAAAAAATAATTATAAAATATGAGCAACATTCAAAATCCAGAATTTGGCAATATTGTAAAACTAATACAAAAAGCACAAGGTAGAGTAAGTCAATATACCAATACCACTTTGGTAACATTATACTTTGATATTGGTAAAACAGTTAGCCAAAAAGTGGCACAAGGTACTTGGGGACAAGGTACTGTGCAAGAATTAGCCGATTATATTCAAGCTGAAATGCCTACATTAAAGTCTTTTAATCGTAGGGGTTTATACCGTATGAAACAGTTTTACGAAACCTATTGCGCAGGGTCGGAATTTGATGTTGTATTTCAAAATATTGCTACTCTAAATACTGAAAACCAAAACAATAAAAATGTGTCAGCACCGCCGACACATTTAAGTTTTGAGTTTGTGTCAACTGCCTTGGCACAAATTCAAAAACCACAAAATGTAAAAGCGTCACCTGTGACGACACAATTAGATAATGATAGTAGCCAAAAAACAATTGTATCCCTACTACAGACACAATTGAGTTGGTCAGTTCATTTAGAGATTTTATCAGCTTGTAAGTTGCCGGAAGAAAAATTGTTCTATTTGATTATGGCTTCAAAAGAGAAATGGAGCCAACGTGAAATAAGAAGACAAATTGAAAGTGGTCTATTTGAACGCTATGCTCTAAACAATACAAAAGTGTCGGCACTGCCGACACAATTACCAGCCAATATAAACGAACACTTAAAAGACATTTATTCATTAGAGTTTTTAGAACTAGGTAATGATTTTAGTGAAAGCGATTTACAAAAATCAATATTGAAAAACCTAAAGAAATTCATTTTAGAAATTGGAAATAATTTTTCTTTTGTTGGCGAAGAATACAGAGTACAAGTAGCTAATAGAGACTATGAAATAGATCTCTTATTTTATCACAGAGTATTACAATGTTTGGTTGCATTTGAATTAAAAATTACCGATTTCAAACCCGAGTATTTAGGTAAAATGAACTTCTATTTAGAGGCACTTGACAGGGATCACAAACAGCCACACGAAAACCCAAGCATCGGAATAATCCTTTGTAAAAGTAAAGACGATGAGATTGTAGAAATTGCAATGAGCCGTTCACTATCTCCAACAAAAGTAGCAGAGTATACCACCAAATTAATTGATAAAAAACTACTCCAAGCCAAATTACACGAATTGGGAGAATTGTATAATCAATCAAAAAACATAGAGTCATAATGAGTATTCCTTCATATATAGAAGACCACATCAGTCAAATTCCAGCATTGCAGTTACTCATAAAAATGGGATATCAATATGTATCGCCAGATGAAGCAATGGAATTACGTGGCGGTAGAACCAGTAATGTATTGCTGGAACCAATTTTGAAAAAACAACTCGAAAAAATAAATAGTATTCAATACAAAGACAAAGAGTTTTCTTTTTCAGAGAGCAATATCAATGCAGCAATTATCGCTTTGCGGGAATTACCAATACAGGATGGTTTTATAAAGGCAAATCAAGTATTTTATGACTTAATAACTTTAGGTAAAAGTTTGGAACAAACCATTCTAAACGATAAAAAAAGTTTCTCTTTTCAATATATAGATTGGAAAAATATAGAGAACAATACTTACCACGTTACCGAAGAATATGCCGTATTACGTAGCGAAAGAAACGACACCTATCGCCCAGATATTGTTTTATTCATCAATGGAATTCCAATGGTAGTAATTGAATGCAAAAGCAATGTGATAAAAGACCCAGTAACACAAGGAATATCGCAACATTTAAGAAACCAATTAGAGGACGGAATAAGAGGATTATACCAATATTCTAATATGGTGTTATCATTAGCGGTAAACGAGGCAAGATATGCCACGACAGCCACACAAAAAGAGTTTTGGAGTGTATGGAAAGAAGTATTCCGTACCAAGGAAGAAGGAATACAGTATGGTGATGCAATTAGACAGCTAAAAAACAGCGAATTACCTAATACAGAGCGAACAGCGATTTTCAAACAACGATTTAGCAGTGTATTACATTATTTCAATCAACTGGAAAAAGAAGAAGTAATCGTAACCGAACAAGATAAATTAGTATTCAGTTTATGTCAGAAATCAAGAATAATAGACTTGATTTTTAATTACATAATATATGATGATGGTATTAAGAAAATCACCCGATACCAACAATATTTTGCAATTAAAGAAACACTGAAAAAAATTAGTATTGCGGATGTAAATGGCAAGCGAACTGGTGGTGTAATTTGGCACACACAAGGAAGCGGAAAATCATTGACAATGGTAATGCTGGCGCAATTAATTGCAACTCAAAAAGAAATAAAAAATCCAAAAATAATTCTTGTTACTGATAGAATAGATTTAAATACCCAAATTACAGAAACATTTCAAAAATGTCACGTTGATGTAGAAGAAGCACAAACCGGAAAACATTTAGTAGAACTAATCAATAGCCCAACGGACGCAGTAATCACCACATTGATACACAAATTTGAAGCGGCTATAAACCAATCAAAAGAAGGATTTACTTCACCCAATATTTTTGTATTAATTGATGAAGGACACCGAAGCCAATACGGTACGTTTAATGTAAAAATGCAAAAGGTTTTCCCGAATGCTTGTTTTGTCGCATTTACAGGGACACCTTTAATGAAAAAAGAAAAAAGTACTGCCAATAAATTTGGAGGTTTAATAGATGTGTATTCTATTACAGATGCTGTTGAAGATAAGGCAGTAGTACCTTTACTTTATGAAGGAAGGCATAATTTAATTGAAGTAAATGAAAAACCATTAGACACCTTTTTTGATAAAGTTTCCGAACCACTTACACCTTATGGTAAAACAGCACTAAAAAGGAAATACAGTACAGCAAATCAACTAAACAAAGCCGATCAGGTCATTTATGCAAGAGCATGGGATATTAGTGAACATTTCGAGGATAATATTCAAGGTACTGGTTTCAAAGGACAATTAGTAGCGCCCAACAAAACCACAGCCATAAAATATCGTGAATACCTAAAAGAAATTGGAAAAGTAAGTTGTGAGGTGTTAATTTCTGCACCCGATACAAGAGAAAATTATGAAGATGCTTTTGAGGAAAACGAAGATGTAGTCTTGAAGTTTTACAAAGCAATGATGAGTAAATATGGAAAGCAATTAGATTACGAAAAATCAGTAATCAGTGCTTTCAAAAAGCAAGAACAACCTGAAATAATTATCGTAGTAGATAAATTATTAACTGGTTTTGATGCGCCAAACAATCAAGTACTATACATTACCAGATCATTGAAAGAGCATACTTTACTTCAAGCTATAGCAAGGGTAAACAGAGTAGCACCAGGAAAAGAATATGGTTTTATAATCGATTATTTCGGTAATTTAGAAAATCTGGACAATGCTTTAAATACATATAGCGGTTTAAATGATTTTGAGTTAGAAGAACTATCAGGAACAATAATAAACATCAACAAGGAAATAGAAAAATTACCACAAGCACACAGCGAGTTATGGGACATTTTCAAAACGATAAAAAACAAATACGATGCAGAAGCATATTCCGAATTATTAAATGATGAAAGTATAAGACATCCTTTTTATGAAAAACTTTCTGCTTTTGTCCGTTTGTTCAAATTAGCAATGGCATCAATAGAGTTTAATGATATTAAAAACGAGAAAACCATTGATAAATACAAAAAGGACAGTAAGTTTTTCTTGCAATTAAGAGTAGATGTTAAAAGAAGGTATTTTGACGATTTAGATTATGCAGCTTATGAACCTCAAGTTCAAAAATTAATAGATAAACATATTACTACAGAAGGCGAAGTATTAAAAATAACCGAACTCGTAAATATTTTTGATAGAGAACAAAGAGAAGCTGAAGTAGAAAAAGTTATAGGCAAAGCAGCAAAAGCTGACCATATTGCAACTCGTACGGTTAAGGCAATTAATGTTAAAATGAATGAAGATCCAATCTTCTACAAAAGTTTATCGGCATTAATAAGAGAAGCCATAAACGATTATCATCAGCATCGAATTGATGAAGCACTATATTTACAAAAAGCTAAAGAATACGAAAATCAATTCCTGACCGGAAAACAAAATAATGTTCCAAATACTCTCCAAGACAAACCTAATGTAATTGCTTTTTATAATCTGATAAATGCAGTTTTAGAGAATAGTTTTAGTAATGCACCAGATCCAAAAGAAGTACAAGCCAGTACAGCATTAGAGATAGAAGATTGTATTAAGAATATAGTGTTTGAAAACAATACACTTATTATTGATTGGCAAACCAATGCGGAAATTGAGAAAGAATTGAAAAACAATCTAGATGATTTACTTTTCGAAAAACAGCAACAATATGATACGCAATTCTCATTTGACAAAATAGATGAATTGATAGATGAAGTAATTAAAATTGCTAAACTAAAATACGTTTAATGCTACAATCAATCCAACAAGTAAATTATGGCAGCAAAAGCATTGAATATAAATTGTCTTTTGCCGAAAGAAAGTCATTAGGCATAAAAGTATTGCCTGACGGATCGGTATCGGTTATTGCTCCAAATGATACAAATTTAATAGACATCAATAAAAAGGTAAAATTAAAAGCCAATTGGATATTAAAACAACAAGCCTTTTTTTGTAGCTATAAACCAAATACACCAGGGCGAAAATACGTTAATGGAGAAACACATTTGTATTTAGGAAGACAATATAAGTTGCAAATCATTGAAGATACTATAAATGAAATTAAACTTTATAGAGGTGCGATGATTATGAAAACTAAAAAATCAAATCCAGAATATTTAGAAAAAAAACTAAACGAATGGTACAAGGAAAAAGCAATCTTTCACTTCGAAGAAGTGCTAGATATTTCTATAGAAAAATTTAATAAGTATAAAATTGAAAAACCGATTTTAGATATAAGATTGATGCAAAAACGTTGGGGCAGTTGTACTAAATCTGGCAAAATAATTCTAAATACAGAATTAATAAAAGCCCCAAAAGGGAGTATTGAATATGTAGTAATTCACGAACTTTGCCATTTAGTACATCACAATCATAACAAAGAATTCTATGATTTGCAAAACATATTATCTCCCGATTGGGAAAAATGGAAAGAAAAATTAGAACATACTCTTTCATAATTTTAGCTTAGGAATATTAAATAAATGTTCAAAATCTTCCAAAAAAAAGTTCGAGATTAGTTAAGAAGTGTTAGTTTACAGGAAACTCCAACAATGAAAAAACTTAATACAAAGCTTTCATAAAGTTTCATCTCACAACATTTTTAATAAATTTACATATACAAAAGTACATTGACTGACTGAAGATTAAATTGACCAAGGAGGATTCAAAGGGCTATAAAGTAGTTACTATAAATGACCTATTCGGCTACCATTTTTGGAGGAGTGCTTGAGAACACCAATAAAATCAATGAATTAAGGAATAGGCATGTAATCCTGCCACCCCGACAACAGTCTTTTCATTGAGGAAAGACTTTTTTTTGATTTTTATTTAACTCTAATAAAATCTTACGTAGACCGAATTCTGGCTGCCGAAATTAACAGCTCTTAAAGAATAATTGCCATTGGTATTATGATAGATTCACGTAAAAAATGTTAAGCTAAAATTATTTTAAAAAAACCGCCAGATACATTGCTGTCTATGACGGGCTGTCCCTAAACATAATCTTCCATTGTATGTTTACTTGTAATTTTAAAAACATCATTAGATCATAATGAAATTCGATTTTAATCTTAAAAGATGATAGCAATACCAAAATCTGATGAGGATAAGACATTAATTTTAAGGCTTTAAAGATACTTTTTTTGAATCAAAGAAAAAAGATCTACTAACTTGATTCAATTTGGGATGGTTTACTGATCTTCAATCTTGATAATTTAAGTGCAAAATGGGTCCATAGTTTATTGGTATTTAATAAGGGCCTTTCTTCTGCCAACTTGACAATAATAGCCATTAGATTCCAACTACTGTCAATTTATATTAAGATCTGAATCGCTGTAATAAATTAGATAGCTAGTGCAGTTCGGCACAGCTTAAATGATTATGACAATGAACGATTTTGAGATAAAAAAAATACCATATAAAGAAGCTTTTGAGAAAATGAAAAGAGCAGGAATGGATGTAACGTATGAAGAAGCAGTTTTAATAATCGACTTCTTACATAATATAACATCTCTTGTGCTGAAAAAGCATTTTAAATTGCTCTAAAAGATTATCTTTGTTAGCGCTAATAGTCAGTATTATAATGTGTTAACTAAAGTTTTGAAGTTATGAAAAGTGCAGTTTTATATATAAGGGTTTCTACAGAAGAGCAAGCTGATAAAGGATATTCACAACGCGACCAGGATGAACGCCTGCGTAGGTATTGCGATAACCAGCAGATTCATGTTAGCGCGATTATTTTTGAAGACCATTCTGCTAAAACGTTTAAACGCCCAGAATGGCAAAGACTTCTTACGGAACTAAAAAAGCGTAAAACAAGACCTGACTATGTACTCTTTACAAAATGGGATAGATTCAGCAGGAATGCTGGTGATGCCTACCAAATGATAAATATGCTTAATGGGCTAGGGGTTGAACCCCAAGCTGTTGAGCAACCTCTTGATCTGACTATTCCGGAAAATAAAATGATGCTTGCCATATATCTCGCCGCGCCGGAGGTTGAAAACGATAGACGTGCATTAAATACATTTCACGGTATGCGTCGGGCAAAAAAAGAAGGGAGGGTGCTAGGGATGGCTCCTTTTGGTTATATCAACCGCAGCAAAGAGGATGGAAAAAAATATATCGGACAAAAGGAACCTGAGGCTAGTAATATTAGATGGGCATTTAATGAAATTTCAAAAGGTATATTAGCAGCGGATCAAGTTAGACAAGCTATGAACAAGCGCGGAAAAACGATTAGTAAAAGTGCTTTTCACGTTGCAATGCGTAATCCTGTTTATTGTGGCAAAGTCTTTATCCAAAAATATAAGGATGAGGAAGCACATTTGGTACAAGGCCAGCATGAACCTATAATTTCTGAAATATTATTTTATAAAGTCCAGGAAGTTATGGATGGAAATAAATCTGAGGTGCGTCCCAATGCTAAAATAATGTCAGATGATAATCTTCCACTGCGGGGATTTTTAATTTGCCCTAATTGTGGAAGGAATTTAACGGGAAGTGCTTCGAAAGGTTCAAAAGGCGGGTATTTCTATTATTATCATTGTATTTCAAAATGCGGATTTAGAAAAAGCGCAGTTAAGGCAAATAAAATATTCGAGGATGATTTGGCAAATTACGAATTTCCAATTGCTATAAAAGATATTTTGAACGATATTATAATGATCAATTATAAAAACATTACCTCTATTTTCGATGAAAGACGAAAAGCTATAGCAGGTGATATTGAACGATATAATCTAAAACTTGGAAAGGCAAGGGATTTGCTCTTTAGTGAAAAACTTGATGCAGATGATTACAAAGAAGTAAAAGAAGAGTGCAGAAAGAGGATTGAAGAGTTGGAGGGAGAACTTACAGTATATCTGTCAGAAAGAAAAAATGTTAATATTAAACGAAGTCTCGATCAGGTACTAGAAGCTCTTTCTAGGTTGTCATCTGCATATAAAGAAGGCGATATTGAAACCAAACGATGTGTAGTGGGTTCGATATTTCCAGATAAATTGATTTTTGATGGGAGTACATATCGAACCCCAAGAATAAACGTAATTGCGAAGTATATTTTCTTGATTAACAATACTTTGATGCATAAAAAAAACCGAACAAATGAGTCATTTTCTCATTTGTCCGGTCTAGTAGCGGGAACAGGACTCGAACCTGTGACCTTCGGGTTATGAGCCCGACGAGCTGCCTACTGCTCTATCCCGCGATGTTTCGGGTGCAAAGATACGTCGTT
>Ga0247805_1000150_pt1 | contig 43992 bp, 30 predicted proteins | sample UWRJL044104R1_FD_180930 | JGI IMG/M metagenome (GOLD analysis project Ga0247805, IMG submission 180930) | Plant litter microbial communities from Arlington Agricultural Research Station in Wisconsin, United States - UWRJ-L044-104R-1 | ecosystem: Environmental > Terrestrial > Plant litter >...
TTTTGGAAACCAAATAATGTTCCTGTTCGTCCAAAACCTGGTTGGATTTCGTCCAGAATCATCATCGCACCCACTTCGGTACAACGGGCACGAACTTTTTTCAAGTAGTCATTTTGCGGTTGAATAAACCCTGCGCCACCTTGTATGGTTTCGAGTAAAATTCCAGCTGTTTTAGTGGTTATTTTTTCTAAATCGGCTTCGTTGTTGAAAGTAATGAATTCTACATCTGGAATCAATGGTCGAAAAGCTTGTTTGCGTTCTTCAAATCCCATTACGCTCATAGAACCCATAGTATTTCCGTGGTAGGCATTGTGACAAGAAATCAGTTGGCTTCTGCCAGTTACTCTGCGAGCTAGTTTTAAGGAGCCTTCAATCGCTTCGGTTCCTGAATTGACTAAATAGGTTTTGTCTAAAGGAGCGGGCAGGAGCGAAGCCATAAGTTTACAATATTCAACTGCAGGACTTTGCGAATATTCGCCATACACCATAACATGCGAATATTTGTCTAACTGATCTTTTATTGATTGATTGACTCTTGGATGTTGGTGTCCTAAGGTACAGGCAGAAACTCCTGCAACAAAATCCAAATATTTTTTATTATTGGTATCGTAGATATAAGAACCTATGGCGTGCGAAACTTCCATCCCTAAAGGATACGGAGAAGTTTGTGCTTGGTATTTTATAAAATCGTTATTCAATTTTTTTTATTTTTTAACCGCAAAGTTAGCAAAGTAAGGTACGTAAAGTCCTCTGAGTTTTTAATCTGAAAACTCCCTTAGGCTTTCTGGAAACTGCTTATTTTTTCTTCTTCTTTTTATCGTAATCAAGGGTTTCTTTTCTCACTTTCATAGGAACATTTTCCTTTGCGTCTTCTTTTTTAGTTTCCTCAATCATCTTGTCGTTGTATTGATTCTCTTCTTCGGGAAAGATGTCGTCTTTCGATTTTATTCTTTCATCGCCACGCCATTTAAATCCTTTGAATTTCCTGTCATGTTCGTCGAGTTCGTCTTCTGGAAAAATATCTCCATCTACTTGTTGGAAAAAAGTAATGGTTTCAATCGTATTTTCATCAAAAAGAATATTGATTTTACTGCTGACATTTTTATTGATACCAATGAGTTCATGATCGTCATTTCGCATATAATAAATTACTTCGGCATTTTTTATAATATCAACATCGTGAAGTTTTCCTTCTTTGAATTTGCCAAAGAGATTTAAACCTTTTATCTGATTATAACCCGTTCCGAGAGTATCTTTCGAAATAATAAAAGTATTATTGAGGACTTTGAGAGAATCCAGTTTTTTAGTGGTATTATCTCCTATAAGATGCATGATATCTCCAGTAATCTGACTTTCACCATTCCACAAAATCGGATTTCCAATGAGTTTTGTTAATGCTGTTTTTGAACTTGAATGAATGGAATCGCATTTTCCGCTCATGTCTGTTTTATAAAAACGAACATTATTAAAGGCGCGAATAATTCGGTCACCTTCTTTTCCGGTTACCATGAGTTTTTTTCCATGAATGTAAACCGAATCATTGTCGACAAAGTTAACCGCAACGGCTCTTTTAGTAACATACATTGAATCTTTTTGCTGGAAAACTTCGGCATAATGACCTTTTACAATTCCTCGATTGATGGAATCGGTAATTTTTACGTTTCGTGTTGCCGAAGCAAATTCTTTATTTCTATCATAATATAAACTGTCTCCTTCTATGAGTCTGTTATCGTATTTTATGTATGATCTTTTGAGGAAATGAGACAGATTTTTCTTGGAATCATAAAATCCTTTTTCGGTATAAATAAAATTGGCAGCACTCGTTATTGTTGATGGACCAAAAAGATAAGAATGTCCAGAATTACTGTAATAATCCAAATGATTGGATTTCATAACATATTTTGGATTAGTAACAATAACTTCAGTTAAAAACTGGAATTTTTTTTCGGCAACATAATATCTGCCAGATTTACTTACTAAGGTATTTTCTTTGTTTACAATTGTTCCTTTGGTATTGTAAAAAACTTCCTGAACGTTTCGGTCAAAATTGATGGTATCTGTTGAAAGAGTCGCATCGGGAGAAGTCATAACGGCATCACCAGTTGCAAATGCTTTTTTTACATTTCCGTTGTATTCAGCATATTTACTGTTTAGATATAGCGTATCTCCTTGAACTAATTGTACGTTTCCAAAAGCTTTAATGTAATTTTCTTTCTGAAAAAAATAGGCTTTGTTACAAGTAAGTACTACACCGTCATGATTTACTACTACGTTTCCAGTCAGTAAAAAAGCATCAGGCATTTCGGCTTGATTTACATCAGCGAAATCAGAATGTTCAACAATTATTTTTTTAGGTGTTTTTTGTGCGTTTACTTTTATTGAAGTAATTAAAAACAAACTAAAACAGATGAAAAATAGCGATTTATTCAAGGGTGTATATTTTTGTCAAATTTATGAAAAAGGAAACAATCCTAATAAATATTACTATTTATTTATGATTTAGAAATGGGACTTTTTGTAACAAGTTGTTTTCGATTTAATGAAAAAAAGCTGAAACATTCTTAAAGTAATGCATCAGCTTTTATAATTTGGATTATAAAAAATTAATATCTGTTTTTTATAAACGTATTTTCATAATTTTCATTTACTTTTTTCCAATTGATTACATCAAAGAAAGAGTTAATGTAACTGCTTCTGCGGTATTGGTATCCTAGATAATAGGCGTGTTCCCAAAGATCTAATGCTAAAATAGGAGTTCCAGGTACAGCAGCATTTCTCATTAAAGGATTGTCCTGATCTTGAGAACTGGTAATTTTTAGTTTTCCTGATTTGTCTACAATTAACCAAACCCAAGCAGAACCAAATTGATTATTAGCTTCGGCTTTAAAAGCAGTTTTAAAATCATTGAAAGAACCAAAATCTCTGTTTATAATTGATGCGATAGTATCTGTGGGAGTTCCTCCAGCATCAGGTCCCATAGATTTCCAGTATAGCGAATGATTGTAATAACCACCAGCATTGTTTCTTAATTCGGTATCGTTGATGTTGAGTTTTGCTAATATGTTTTCGATAGACATATTCTCGTATTCTGTTCCTGCAATTGCTTTGTTCAGGTTATTAGTATAAGTTAAATAATGTTTAGAATAATGCATTTCCAGGGTTAGTGGCGAAATAGAAGGCGCTAAAGCATCATAAGGATAAGGCAGTTTTTCTATTAAAAATGATCCTGGATCAGCTTTTACATCATCAGGAAATCCAATAGTTATTTTTTCTTGTGCAGTAGGAAGAGGAACTTCTACTACTTCGATTAGTTTTTTATCATTACAAGAAATTAAAAAACTAAAAAAGATCAAGTTTGTAATTACAAAAATAATTTTTTTCATGTTGATGCGACTATTTTAAAGCGATTCGATAATTTCAATATAATTTTCTTTGGCTTCATCAGATGAAATATGGCTAATTTGCATCCAGGCATTTGTTTTAAATGCATCTCTTAAATGAAAATTAGAAGTTTGCCTGATTTCCATTGTGCCAATAGTAGCCTGCTTGTAATAAGCATAAAGTCGTAGCTGAACATCCTGAGGTAAAGATGCTTGAGTCATTTTTGCAGCTTTTTCAACAGCTTCATTAAACCGAGTATCTAAATCTTTTTTGGTCATTATTTTTTTGTTGCAATAATTGTTTTTCCTCCAATTGCTTTTTGGTTTAAAACCACATTTATTGGAGTTCCTAAAGGTAAAAATAAATCTACTCTCGAACCAAATTTAATAAAACCAGCATCAGTCCCCTGAACTACTTGCATTCCTTCTTGTGCATAGTTTACAATTCGGCGCGCTAATGCTCCGGCAATTTGACGATATAAAATAGCGCCAAAAGTATTGTTTTCTATTACTACGGTAGTTCTTTCGTTTTCTTCACTCGCTTTTGGATGCCAGGCTACTAGAAATTTACCAGGATGGTATTTACTGAATTTTATAATTCCATTCATCGCATATCTTGTAACGTGTACGTTAATAGGCGACATAAAGATAGAAACTTGTAAACGTTTGTCTTTAAAATATTCTCCTTCGTATACTTCTTCGATAACTACTACTTTTCCATCTACAGGAGCAATAATTTGATTTTCGTTGATATCTACTGTTCTTTTAGGATTTCTAAAGAATTGTAAAATAATAATTAAAATCAATACTCCAAAGATTTGAACTGACATTCTTAGCCAGTTAATATCGATAAATTTGTCAGCAAGTAATAGTACAGCAACAGTAAAAACTATACCTAATGAAATTGATTGAGCTCCTTCTTTATGAAACATAATTTAAAATTTGGTAAAATAAAAATATAAATGGTGCTACAAATATAACACTATCTAGTCTATCTAACACACCTCCGTGTCCGGGCATGATACTTCCGCTGTCTTTTACTCCAGCAATACGTTTGAATTTAGATTCTATTAAATCGCCAATAGTACCAAAAATCCCAACAATGGCAGCAATTGAAGTCCATATTAATATGGATTGCTGGCTAAATATAGGGTTTGGTTTAATGTAAAATTTAGAGATTAAATAACCTGCTAAAATAGCAAAAAGTAATCCTCCTAAGAAGCCTTCAATTGTTTTTTTAGGCGATATGCGTTCGAAAAGTTTGTGTTTTCCAATGGATTTTCCAACGATGTAAGCAAAAGTATCGTTAGTCCAAATAAGAAGAAACAATCCAATGATGATTTTAGGATTGTAATCCTTAATTCCGAATGAAATTTTAGTGATAAATACAAAAGGAAGGATGATGTAGCCAAACAAATATAAGTATTTAGATGAAGTACTTATTTTTTGAATATTATCGTAAAAAAGAAAAAGAATACACTTAATAGAAACTACTAATGTTATGGCTAATAAGATAATATTCAGCTGCTGGATATTGACTGTAATTTCAATATTTGTGTCAAAATATTGATTGATGGTAGTGGTAGTTATTTTGTTGTAATGACTAATTAATGTTATTGTAACATACAACAATGTTCCTATTATTAAAGGCAGTGTTTTGCTTACTTGAGTAAGATTACAGAATTCGTAAATGGCAATGACTAAAAAGACACCAAAGAGTATAAAAAAACTTTCGGTTGAAAATAATATAGAAGTTAACAATAAAAGGATATAAATAGCACCTGATATTGATCTTTTTAGAGTTTCATTCATTTTAAAGATCTTCTAAAAGCAGTAAATAAAGATTTTTAGCAGAACTTCCGTACTGGGTAAAGTCTTCTTCTTTTGCTTTTTCAAAATATTTTATAGCTGTAATATTGGTAGGGTAATCTCTTTCGTATTTCTTTTTTATCGCACTCAAGCCATCGCTTTTCATAGCCAGAATTTGGCTTGTTGTTGCCAGAACTACTATATTGGTTGGTAGTTCATTTGGTTTAAGTTGTTTGATTTGCTTAGAAGAAAATAGGATAGAACCTTCTTCTGCAATTAAGTTTTCACAACTAGATAATAGAAATTTAGGATTAGTAAGATTTTTATAAATGAGTTTGTTTTCGTCTAAAAGTCCAAAAAGGTTAGAATCGTAGCAAAGTACTTCGCTTTCAAACCAGTCGTTTTCTTCTAATATATTTTCGAAGTGGTCTTTCACTTCTTGTGCATTTTCACAGTACAAGAACTTACCTCCATTTTTTTTAAAATTAAAGATAAATCGTTCGTCTACAGAGATATTATTCTCAGGAAAGAAATTATTATTTTGACTTTCTTTTTCCTCATCTGATGCCGAAATACTAGATCCAAAAAGTTTTCTAAAAAGACTCATATTTTGTAGGGTACGTGATATATTATTTGTAACCGTCCAAAGATAAAAAAATCTTAATTCAAAACGACGTTTTGAATTAAGATTTTAAATAATTTATGTCAAGTGTCTAATTAAGAGACTACTTCTTCAAGATTTTTATCAAAGCTTCTTTTTCCGAAAATTGCTTCTAAATCGTCTTTAAAAATGACTTCTTTTTCGATAAGAATATCAGCAAGCTGATTCAATTTGTCTTTGTTTTCTTCTAAGATTTGAATCGCTCTTTCGTACTGACTTTCTATAAGTGCCGATATCTCAGTGTCTATCACTTTTGCAGTTTCATCAGAATACGGTTTAGAGAAACTATATTCGCTTTGTCCAGATGAATCATAATAAGTAACATTTCCTATTTTATCATTCAAACCATAGATAGTAACCATGGCTCTGGCTTGTTTAGTAACTTTTTCTAAATCACTTAAAGCACCAGTTGAAATTCTATTAAAAGTTACTTTTTCAGCAGCTCTTCCTCCCATAGTTGCGCACATTTCGTCCAGCATTTGGTCAGGACGTACAATTTGGCGTTCTTCTGGCAAATACCAGGCTGCTCCTAAACTTTGTCCACGAGGAACAATAGTTACTTTAATTAGCGGTGCAGCATGCTCCAGCATCCAGCTCACTGTAGCGTGACCTGCTTCGTGAATGGCAATTGCTTTTTTCTCTTCTGGAGTAATGATTTTGTTTTTCTTTTCTAAACCGCCTACAATTCTATCAACAGCATCAAGGAAATCTTGTTTGTCAACAGCAGTTTTGTTGTATCGTGCAGCAATTAATGCAGCTTCGTTACATACATTGGCAATATCAGCACCAGAGAAACCAGGAGTTTGTTTGGCTAAAAAGTCTAAATCTAAACCTTCTACTTTTTTCAAAGGAGCAAGGTGTACTTTGAAAATTTCAGCACGTTCACGAACGTCTGGTAAGTCTACAAAAATTTGTCTGTCAAAACGTCCTGCACGCATTAAAGCTTTGTCAAGAACGTCAGCTCTGTTTGTTGCAGCAAGTACAATTACATTTGTATTTGTTCCAAAACCATCCATTTCGGTTAGTAATTGGTTCAAAGTATTTTCACGTTCGTCGTTTCCGCCTGACATGTTGTTTTTTCCTCTGGCTCTACCTACAGCGTCAATTTCGTCAATGAAAATAATGGCTGGCGATTTTTCTTTAGCTTGTTTGAACAAGTCACGTACACGAGATGCACCAACTCCAACAAACATTTCAACGAAATCAGAACCTGATAAAGAGAAAAACGGAACTTGTGCTTCTCCAGCTACTGCTTTTGCTAATAAGGTTTTTCCAGTTCCCGGAGGTCCTACAAGTAAGGCACCCTTTGGAATTTTCCCACCCAAATTGGTATACTTTTCAGGGTTTTTAAGGAATTCTACAATTTCTTGTATTTCTTCTTTAGCTCCTTCAAGACCAGCAACATCTTTAAAAGTAGTTTTTACATCATTTTTTTCATCAAAAAGTTTTGCTTTTGATTTTCCAATATTGAATATTTGTCCGCCACCTCCAGCGCCACCACCTGACATTTTACGCATGATAAAAATCCATACTCCAATGATGATGATTACAGGAAGTAAACTAATAATAATGTCAGACCAGTTGCTTGCTTCTTTAAAATCGTAATCTACTAATTTTTTTTCTGCTTTAGCAATGTCTAATTTTTCTTGAAAAGATTTTAAATCACCAAATTTTGTAGTGTAATGTGGCCCTTTGTTAGGTCTGTCAAAAATGTCTTTGGCTACTTTTTTATTTGCTGGATCTTTTAATCCGGCATCAGAAAGGTAGATTTCAGCATCTTTATTATTAAAAATAATAACATTTTTAATTTGCCCTTTGGACAACATATTGTCTATGTTGGATGATTTTAACTGAGCAGGCTCTTGTAAGCTGGAACTACCAGTTACAAAACTGATAAATAAGAAAATAAGTAATATGGCAGTGTATACTAACCATGGACTTATTCTAAATTTATTAGGATTTGGATTGTTGTCTTTTGCCATTATTTTTTTATCTTTCTTTTAGTATTTGTTTGCAATTGTAGTAATTTTTGCATCCCCCCACAAACTTTCGATATTATAATATTCTCTAATTTGTTTTTGGAAAACATGAACTACAATGTTTACATAGTCCATAAGTACCCATTCGGCATTGTCCGTTCCTTCAACGTGCCAAGGTTTATCTTTAATTTCTTTAGAAACCGTTTTTTGGATGGAGTTAACAATTGCGTTAACCTGGGTATTTGAATTTCCGTTGCAGATAACAAAATAGTCGCAAACTGCGGTGTCAATTTCTCTAAGATCGAGAATATCTATGTCATTTCCTTTTACTTCTTCTATTCCTTTGATAATGTTTGCCAATAGGTCATCATTATTTACAGTCTTTTTTGCCATGAATTATTTTTAATATAAGTGTGTAAAGTTACCATTTTTTGTCATTATTTTTGAACCTTAACATAATATTAAAATATGTTACAAAAATAATCGCTAATGAAACTAATCAAACTCGATGCCATAGATTCTACAAATGATTTTCTGAAAGGCATGTCGGCTAAGCAAGAGTTAGAAAACTACACAGTTGTAACTGCTGAAAATCAAACTAAAGGCAAAGGACAAATGGGATCGGTTTGGAATTCTGAAAAGTCTAAGAATCTAATAATGAGTGTTTTTGTAAAAGATTTGTTAGTAGGGATAGATGGTATTTATCAACTGAACATTGCCACCGCATTAGCTGTAATTCAGGTATTAAAAACTTTTGATATTAAGAATTTAAGTATTAAATGGCCAAACGACATAATGTCAGATAATTTTAAACTTGCTGGCATTTTAATTGAGAATAGTTTTAAAAGTGATGGTTCTATTACTACAATTATTGGAATAGGACTAAATGTAAACCAAACTAATTTCGAAAATTTACCTAAAGCCTCTTCGATGTCAGTAGTTACTAGTTCTAATTTTGATAAAGACCAATTGGTAGTTTTGATTGTCGAACAATTGAAAGCAAATTTTGAACTTCTTGCTTCTAATTCTCAAATTTTATGGGATAATTATCTAAAGGTTCTTTTTAAGAAAGGAGTTCCTATGGCTTTTGCAATTGATAATCAAAAACCTTTTATGGGAATTATAAAAGGAGTTTCTGCTGCTGGAAAATTAATTCTTCTTTTAGAAAATGACAGTATTGTTGAATTTGGTCTTAAAGAAATTCAAATGCTGTATTAAACTCTTTTTTTGACTCAAAAAAAGAGCTTTTAGGGTTAGATATATTCAATTTTAAAGTTATAAATCCGTTTTTTTTAATTTGTTTTAAAAAAATAAATAACTGCTAAAAGGGTTTAATTTGTTGTTTTATAGTTTGTTATGGTGTTTGTTTTTTATAAATGTTGTATTTACATTTAAAAAGATGATGTAAATAAGTATTTTTATTTTACTTTTGGATTTCGTTTTTCGTAAAAAAAGTGCAGAAATATAATTGATGTACTATTTTATAATAAGAATTATAACGAAATTCTAAAGCGATAAATCCTAGATGTATATTATTCATAATTGATTAAAGTACTTGCAGAATTAGGAATGTTTTAGAAACAAAAATGTATTTAAAAACTAAAATCTATATTAACAACTAAAAAAACCATTTTGTTATGAGCTCAAGTCTCGAATTTGCAGATTATGCAGTGTTTATCGTCTACTTTTTAGTAGTGTCAATTTACGGATATGTTATCTATCGCAAACGCGAAAAAAACGAACACGATGCTAAGGCGTATTTCTTAGCCGAAGGAACTTTAACATGGTGGGCTATTGGAGCTTCGTTAATTGCTTCTAACATTTCAGCAGAACAATTTATTGGAATGAGTGGAGAAGGATTCTTCTTAGGAATTGCTGTTGCTGCTTACGAGTGGATTGCTGCAATTGCGTTAATTATAGTAGCAGTTTGGTTTATTCCTGTTTATTTGAAAAACAAGATTTATACCATGCCTCAATTCTTAAAAACACGTTATAACGATTCAACAGCTTTGATTATGGCTGTTTTCTGGTTGTTTTTGTATGTTTTTGTAAACTTAACTTCTATTTTATACTTGGGAGCGGTTGCTATTAACGGATTAGCAGGAGGAGAATACCTTCATTTGATTATGTTAGGATTAGCTATTTTTGCTTTGATTATCTCTCTTGGAGGTATGAAAGTAGTTGCTTATACTGATGTTATTCAGGTGGCAGTATTGATTATTGGAGGTTTAGTAACTTCTTATATCGCTTTAACAACAGTAGGGCAATATTTTGGAGTTGGTAAAGATGCTATTGCAGGATTTAATGTTTTGATGGAAAAAGCACCAGAGCATTTCAAAATGATTATTCCTAGACCAACAGCAACTTCTACTCAATTAGAAATTGATAAATACCTTACTTTCCCAGGAATGTTATCTTATTTAGCAGGTATCTGGATCATCAACCTGAACTATTGGGGATGTAACCAATACATTACACAAAGAGCTTTAGGAGCAGATTTACAAACGGCTCGTACAGGAATTTTGTTTGCAGGTATGTTGAAATTATTAATGCCAGTAATTGTAATGTTACCAGGTATTGCTGCTTATGTTTTATACGAAGGAGGACATTTACCTCAATTAGTAGGAGGAAAAGACGGAGCTTATTCAGCGATGTTGACTTTCTTACCTACAGGATTGAAAGGATTATCAGTTGCGGCTTTGACTGCAGCTATTGTAGCTTCATTAGCTGGTAAAGTAAATAGTATTTCTACCATTTATACTTTAGACGTTCATAAAAAATACATTCAAAAAGAAGCTTCAGACAGAGCTCAGGTAAATATTGGTCGTTATGCCGTTTTTGCTTCTATGGTTCTTGCTGTATTGTTCACCTGGAATGATGTTCTAGGAATTGGTGGAGTTGGAGGATTTACTTATATCCAAAAATATACAGGATTTATTAGCCCAGGAGTTTTTGCTATGTTCTTCTTAGGTATGTTCTGGAAAAGAACTACAGGAACAGCTGCTATTGTGGGGGTAATTGCAGGTTTCTTATTGTCAGTTTTATTCAACGAATTTGCACCAGCAATGTTTGGAAACGAAACATTATTATACACAGCCTGGCCAAATGGTAAAGGTGGCTTCGAAATTCCGTTCCACATTTGTATGGGATTGTCATTCGTATTTACAATGTTGTTGATGATCGCAATCAGTTTTGCTGGACCAAAAGTAAATCCGAAAGCATTCGAATTAGATACTGAAATGTTCAAGGTAAAACCTCAAACTACAGTATTAATTATTATCACTTTATTAATTATCGCTGCTTTATACGTGAAGTTCTGGTAATAGATTTTAAGTTTATAATTATAAAAAGTGCGATTTAATTTAATTATTTCGCACTTTTTTTATTCTAAAAACAATGCTGATTTTATAAAACAACACTTTGAAGAATTCATTAGATTAACTAATTTTATTATATCTTGTGCTGTTAAATAATTACAATTCGCCAAATATTAAATCATACATTTTGAAACATTTAGCCTTATTACTAACACTTGTTTTTGCTCCTTTTATAGGTTTGTCACAAGAATATTCGGTGAAATTTCTTGACATATTAGATGGGTTGTCAAACAATTCAGTTACTACTATTTATCAGGATAAAGACGGTTATATGTGGTTTGGTACTTATGACGGTTTGAATCGTTATGATGGTTATACGTTTAAGGTTTTTCGAAATGAAATCAATCAGGAAAATTCATTGTCAAATAATACCGTTTATACTTTAGACGGAGATTCAAAAAGACAAATTTGGATCGGTGGAAATAAAGGAGCGAGTGTTTATGATAAGACCAAAGCTTTATTTTATCCCGTTAAATACAAAGAAAAAGATGCTACTGTTGTTTTAAAAAATGTGGTGCACCAAATTAAAGCGGTATCGGATGATTTGGTTTTAATGGCCACGCAGAATTCTGGTTTATTGGCTTTCGAAGATGGTTCATTTATTGGAAAAACTATTCCAATAACAAATTTGAAAAATCCTTATAATTATGAGGTTATTGGAATTGAAAAAGATAAAAAAGGATCTGCTTGCTGGTTGTATGTTAGAAATTTAGGGATTTGTAATTACAATTTTAGTTCTAAAAAAATCAAATTGATTACACCTTTACTTATGGAAGTAAAGTGTATGGAAAGTGACGCTCAGGGAAATATTTGGTTAGGAACTGATGAGGGACTTTTTCTATTCAATACAACTACATTTTCTGTTTCTAAAAATTATTTTTCTAATAAATGTATCGTTTCTAATATTCTTAGAGATAAGAAAAACCAACTGTGGATTGCTACCGATGGTTGTGGAATTTATACTTTAGACAAGACCAGGAAAGAGGCTATTTCGTATCGAAAAGATAATCCGCAGCAAATTATTAAAAGTAGTTCGGTTTGGAGTGTTTATGAAGATCACTTTGGAAATGTGTGGTTTGGAACACTTCGTGGTGGGATAAGTATGATTAGTGCCGCTCCGAAATATTTTAAAACTATAAAATACAATGCCAAGGATAATAATCTGGCTCAGAATTTTATTTTGTCCAGTTGCGAGGATGAAAATCAAAATTTATGGATTGGAACTGATGGAGCAGGATTGCGTTTTTGGAATCGAAAAAAGAATACTTATACGGTTTATAACAACAATCCCAATTCGGCAAACTACATTTCAAGTAATTTTATTACGAATGTAATTTGCGATAGTAATAATGAAATATGGCTGTCTACTTGGGCTGGAGGAGTCAATCGGATAAATCCCAAAACCAATGCGATAACGCATTATTCTTGTTACAATCCGTTTACCAAACAACTGGAAAAAAACATTTGGCTGGTTTTTGAAGATGCTCAGAAAAACATTTGGGCAAGTGCTACAAACGAAGGTTGTTTGTATCTTTTTGATCGAAATAAGAAATCATTTTTGCTTTATAATAAAGAGATTAACAACTTACAATGTTTGACCCAAACCAGTGATGGAAAACTTTGGGGAGGAAATTACACTTCGATTGTTTGGATTGATAAAGCCAATAAAACACACGGGAAAATAAATGTAGGTTATCCTGTTCGTTGCGTACTTGAAGATAAAAACAAGCAACTTTGGGTAGCCACGCAAGAAGGCGGATTGTTACTATTTAATCGAAAAACAAATACTTTTGAGCGATTTACAACCGCTAATGGTTTGTCGTCTAATACTATTTTGAGAATATTAGAAGATAAAAAAGGCAATTTGTGGATGAGCACTTACAATGGTTTGAGTCGTTTGAATTATAAGACCAAAACATTTCGAAATTTTTCTACAAATGATGGTTTGCAAAGCAATCAGTTTAGTTTTAATGCCGCTTTAAAGTTGGATTCTGGCGAATTTTTATTTGGAGGAATCAATGGCTTTAATTTATTCTACCCTGAATCGATAAAAGACGCAGTTTCCAATTCTAAAATTCTTCTTTCGGGTTTAAATGTAAATAATGAACCTATTGAAACCAAACCCGAATTGATTTCGGAGTGGAATGAAGCAAATCAAATCAAAGAAATCCGATTACCGTATGACCAAACTACGTTGGCAATTGAGTTTGTGGCTTTGGATTATTCGAATGCCAATATGATTAATTATGCTTACTTTTTAGAAGGTTGGGATACGCATTGGAGTAATGTGGGGCAAAATCGACAAGCAAATTATCCGCATCTTTCGGAAGGAACTTATCTTTTTAAAGTTAAAGATTCTAATTTTCAGGATAAATTTAGTAATGCTGAAACATTGATTCGAATTGTAGTTTTACCGCCTTGGTATCGCAGCTGGTGGGCGTATCTTTTGTATTTGGGAATCGGAATAACCATTATTTACAATTATATCCGATACAGTAAATACAAAGAAAGATTAAAATATAAGGTTCGAATAGCAGAATTAGAAAGAGAAAAAGAGAAAGAAATTGCCGAAAAACAATCGTCGATGTTTACTTATATTTCTCATGAGTTCCGCACGCCGCTTTCGCTGATTATAAATCCTTTGAAAAAAGTAATTAAAAAGGAAGAGGTTCAAAATGATTCTTCAAAAGGCGATTTGCAAATTGCTTATAGAAATGCCAGACGTCTTTTAAGTCTTGTAGATCAATTGTTGCTTTTTCGAAAAGCCGAAAACGATGCCGATGTATTACGATTGTCCGAAATCAACATGAATCATTTGGCTGAAGAAGTTTATCAATGTTTTGTTACCCAAGCTAAGGATAAAAAAATAGAATATACATTTGAAGTTCCTCAGCAAACTATTTCCATAATTGGTGATTATGAAAAAATTGAAATTTCATTGTTTAATTTGGTTTCGAATGCTTTCAAATATACCGATGTAGGTGGGAAAATTGCATTGAAATTAACTGAAACTCAAAAAGAAGTTTCGGTTGTAGTTTCGGATACAGGAAAAGGAATTGCAGCAAAAAACATCGAAGCCATTTTTGAAAAATTCAAACAATTGGATTCGAATGTTTCCATTAGTACTGGTTTTGGTATCGGACTTTACATTGTGAAATATTTTGTAGATAAGCATAAAGGAACAGTTTCCTGCGAAAGTGAAATAGAGAAAGGAAGTGCATTTACATTACGATTTTTAAAAGGGCAAGATCATTTTGCTGATTTACCAATTAGTACCAATGTTCCTAAAATGAGCGAATTAACAGAGGAACTTTTGGTTGCTGATTTTGATGAAAATGAAAAATCAAATACCAATAATTTAGAAGAAGAGCTTAATAAAGAATTGCTTACCGATAAAAAATCAGTTTTAATAATTGATGACAATGCTGAAATTCGAAATTATTTAGTGCAGTTGTTTTCTAAAACGCATTTGGTTTATAGTGCAGTAAATGGTTTTGAAGGTTTGAAATTAACTAAAAAACAAATGCCTGATATTGTAATTTCGGATGTTGCCATGGAAGTTATGGACGGACTGGAATTGTGTAAAAAAATCAAAGAAAGTGAAGATTTGTCTCATATTCCAGTGATATTATTAACCGCTTCCAGTAATCCTGAAACACATTTACAAGGAATAACAGATGGAGCCGATGATTACATAACCAAACCATTTGATGATGATATTCTTTTGGCTCGTGTGGATACTTTATTGAAAAACAGAAGCAATTTGAGGAAATACTTTTTAGATAGTATTACCTTAAAAGAAAATGCTCAAAAAGTTCCCGCAGAATATCAGGATTTCTTAAAAAGATGTATCGATATTATAGAATCGAATATAGGAAACAGGGATTTTTCGATTAAGAATTTTGCTTTCGAAATGGGAATGAGCCACAGTAGTTTGTATAAAAAAATAAAGATTATTTCAGGTGAAACTTTAAATGCTTTTATTCGTTCTATTCGTTTAAGAAGAGCTGCATTGTTACTGCTTACCGAAAATATGAATATTGCACAGGCAAGTGCCGAAGTAGGATTTGAAGATCAGAAATATTTCAGGCAGCAGTTTGTAAAACTCTTTGGAATGACTCCTTCTTTGTATGTAAAAAAATACAAAGATTCGTTTAACAAAGATTTGAATATTATTAAATAGCTGTTTTATTAGCTTAAATCAAATGGATAAAAACTCAATCTTAATTTGTAATGAGATTGAGTTTTTTTGTGTATTAAAAAATTATATAGCACTTTTTTTATTAAATAGTCTTTTTTGACGAATTTATCCTCATTATTTGCGAATTTGCCCCTCTTTGTTATTGTTATTAAATCATTTCTTTGCTATTGAGATAAATTTTGGACAATAATTTTTAGCAATACATGGTATTAAGATTATTTAAATGAATTTATTTTAATCAATAATGGAAGTTTATTCCTCATTTTAAAATACAATATATGTTAACAACAAAAAAAATCGCACTGGCATTTCTGATGCTTTCTTATGCGTCTGTTTTTAGTCAGATTGCATTTGGAGATTCTCAAAAAATTAATAACCAATGGAAGTTTATTCTGCAAGACAATCAGGATTTCCAAAAAGCAAATTATGATGACAGCAAATGGCAATCTGTTTCGCTTCCTCATGATTGGAGTATTAAAGGTCAACTGAGTCCTACTTTAGCCAGTGCTACAGGGTTTTTACCAGGAGGAATTGCCTGGTATAGAAAAAATTTAGAAGTACCATCAGCAAAAAAAGGTCAAAAAGTATATTTGTATTTTGAAGGAGTTTATAACAGAAGTGAAGTTTTTATCAATGGACATTCTTTAGGAAAACGCCCTAATGGTTATATTTCTTTTGCCTATGATGCTACTCCATATGTTAAATACGGTGCTCAAAATACAATTTCAGTTCGAGTGGATCACAGCAAGAGTGCTGATTCTCGTTGGTATACGGGTTCAGGGATTTACAGAGATGTTTGGGTAGTGTATGCAAATCCAGTGCATATTGAGCAATGGGGCGTTTATGCGTATCCGGAAGTAAGTAAAAAAACAGGAACGTTGAATGTTGAAGTGGGTTTAGAAAATGGTTCAGCAGAAAAAACTACTGTAACTGTGGTAAACGAATTGATTGCAAACGATGGTAAAACGGTGGCAAAAAGCTCAAATAATGTTGCTATTGCAGCCAATCAATCGGGTAAAATTGTGACCAAAATAAAAGTAAATAATCCTAAAATATGGGATTTACAACATCCAAATTTGTACCAATTAAAAACGACTGTTTTAAAAGACGGACAAGTAATTGATCATTCTACAACGCAAACCGGTTTTAGAAATTTTACTTTCGATGCTAATAAAGGTTTTGCTTTAAATGGCAATTGGATGAAAATAAAAGGAGTTTGTTTGCATCATGATGCGGGAGTTTTAGGATCAGCAGTTCCTCGTGAAGTTTGGGAAGGCAGATTAAAAACGCTGAAAGAAATTGGAGTAAACGCAATACGTACGAGTCATAATCCACAAGCACCAGATTTTTATGAATTGTGTGATCAATTAGGATTATTAGTTTTAAATGAAGCTTATGACGAATGGGAATTTCCTAAACGTAAATGGTTAGAAGGATGGAATCAGGGAACACCAGGATTTGAAGGTTCATTTGATATTTTTGCTGATTGGGCAGAGAAAGATTTAGAAGATTTTGTACGTCGTGATAGAAATCACCTTTCTGTTTTTGCCTGGAGTATTGGTAACGAGGTAGATTATCCTAATGATCCATATTCTCATCCTGTTTTAGATGGTGGAGGAGATTCAGGTTTCTCACAAGCAGCTTACGGAGGGTATAAAAAAGATGCTCCGGATGCGATGCGTTTGGGAGCTATTGCAAAACGTTTGGTTGCTGCTGTAAAAAAATATGACAAGTCTCGTCCTACAACTGCTGGTTTGGCAGGAGTTGCGATGTCTAATGAAACAGAATATCCAGGAGTTTTGGATATTACAGGATACAATTACACCGAAAGTAAATACCAATCCGATCATAAAAAATATCCTAAACGAGTAATTTTTGGTAGCGAAAATCGTCATGATTACGAAGCCTGGTTAGCGGTAAAAAACAACGAACATATTTTTGGACAATTTTTATGGACAGGTATTGATTATTTAGGCGAGTCAGGAAGATGGCCGTCCAGAGGATTCTATTCAGGATTAGTTGATTTTGCTGGACAAATTAAACCAAGAGGATATTTCCGTCAATCACTTTGGTCTGATACTCCAATGATTTATATTGGAACTTATCTTTCGAATAATCCAAACAAAAAGGACTTATCTATGGATGCCTGGGCTTTATGGAATTATAATGAAGGTCAAAAAGTGAAAGTTGTTTGTTATACGAATGCAGCAAAAGCCCGTTTGGAATTAGATGGAAAAGTTGTTGGAGAAGCAAAAGATTACGATCAGGAAACCGGAATTATTTCTTGGGATATTCCGTTTCAATCAGGTAAACTAGAAGCGGTAGGTTTAGATAAAAACAACAAAGTAGTAAGCCGTTATGCGATTACTTCTTCAAAGCAGCCGCATGCCATTGTTGTTAAAAATGCTGATGCCGTTATCAATAAAGATAAAGGTGTAGCTGAAATTTTGTTACAAATTGTAGACGAAAACGGAATTCCAGTACAAATTGCTGATAACGAAATTACTTGTAAAATTGTAAGTGGTTCAGCAGCTTTATTAGGATTAGAAGCTGGAAATAATTCGGATATGACGGATTACACAGATAATGTTCAACGTGTTTTCCACGGACGTATTTTAGCTTACATTCAGGCAAATGGAACAAACGAACCTATTAAAGTTCAGTTTTCCAGCCCATGGTTAAAAGCTGTTGAAGTTACTATCAATGTAAAATAATCGGTTTCTTTTCTACAATAAATTAGCATTTTTAAAATAAAAATATTTCTATATAATAAGCTGTTTGTTTTTTAGCAGACAGCTTATTTCTTATGATAAAAATGTTTATTATATTTGAAGTGTAATATTAACACATATAAAGCCAAAAAATGAAAATTAAGAATAAAATTGCTCTGGCACTAGGAGTTGTATTGGTATCGGTCACTACCAATGCTCAAAAATCAGTTTTCAAAAAAGATGAATTTAAACAATGGGCTCAAACACCTCCAATGGGATGGAATAGCTGGGATTGTTATGGATCAACAGTCGAAGAACATGAAGTAAAAGCCAATGCGGATTATATGGTTAAAAACCTAAAAAAATCAGGTTGGGAATACATTGTGGTAGACATTAGATGGTTTGTAGAAAATGACAAAGCGGGAGGCTACAACCAGAAAGATCCACGTTATGTAATGGATCAATACGGAAGATATTTACCAGCATTGAATAGATTTCCTTCGGCAAAAGACGGACAAGGTTTTAAACCACTTTCGGATTATATTCATAAAAAAGGATTGAAATTTGGAATTCACATTATGCGTGGAATTCCTAAAAAAGCAGTACAAGAAAAGTTACCAATTAAAGGTGCAAACGGAATTACTGCTGACCAAATTTACACTACAGCCTTACAATGCGAGTGGTTGAAAGACAATTATACTATTCTGGCTGACAAACCGGGAGCACAGGAATATTATGATTCTTTGTTCGAATTGTACGCACAATGGGGAGTAGATTTTATCAAAATTGACGATTTGTCAAGACCGTATCACGAAGCAGAAATCAATTTGATTAGAAAAGCCATTGACAAATGTGGTCGTAAAATTGTTTTAAGTACTTCGCCTGGAGAAACGCCAATTTCGGCTGCTGCTCACGTAAGTTCTCATGCTAATATGTGGCGTATGGTAGATGATGTTTGGGATACCTGGCCACACATTACACATTTGATGGATGTTGCTCAAAAGTGGTATCCACACATTGCACCGGGAACCTGGCCTGATTGTGACATGATTCCGTTAGGAAGAATTTCGTTAAGAGGAGAACGTGGCGAAGACAGAATGTCCCGTTTAACAAAAGACGAACAATATACTTTGATTACCTTCTTTAATATTTTTAAATCGCCGTTGTTCTTTGGTGGAGATTTACCAAGTAATGATGCGTTTACTTTATCATTATTGACCAATAAAGAAGTCCTAAAAATGCACCGTGAAAGTACTGATGTAAAACAACTTTTTCAAAAAGATGGAAAAGTGGCAGTGACTTCAAAAAATCCAAAAGACGGAAGCATTTACTTAGCATTGTTTAATATCTCAGATAAAAAGACTGAAAATGTTACTGTTTCTTTATCTGATTTAGGTATTAAAAATGCCGAAGTTACTAATCTATGGACAGGGAAAAAAGTAGGAGCAGTTACTAATGAAGTTTCCGCTTCGTTATCGGCTCATAGTTCTGTTCTTTATAAATTAAAAGCAAAAAAATAATGCGCAAATTACAATTCAGTTTGCTTTTGTTTTTACTATTAACTAGTTTTTCAAAAGCTCAAAATAAATCGGGTGTTCCGCCAGTTATTGCCGAAAAAGATTTGACCGCTTACCTGTTTGTTTATTTTACAGGAAATGCTGTTGAAGAGGAAGCGGTGCGTTATGCTATTAGTGCAGACGGCTATCATTATTACCATCTTAATAATAACAAACCTATTTTGGATAGTAAAATAATCAGTTCTACAGGTGGCGTTCGTGATCCGCATATTTTAAGAGGCGATGATGGTAAAACATTTTACATGGTGTTGACTGATATGACCTCTTCTAAAGGTTGGGATTCTAATCGGGCGATGGTGTTATTAAAAAGCACCGATTTGGTTAACTGGAAAAGCAACATAGTCAATATCCAAAAGACTTTTCCTGGAAACGAAAACTTAAAACGTGTCTGGGCACCACAAACTATCTATGATGCTAAAGCGGGAAAATACATGATTTATTTCAGTATGCAACACGCTGGTGGTCCTGATATTATTTATTATGCTTATGCTAATAAGGATTTTACAGCCTTGGAATCTGAGCCAAAAGTATTGTTTGTACCAAAGGCTAAAAATGCCTGTATTGATGGTGATATTATCGAAAAAGACGGCGTTTACCATCTTTTTTATAAAACAGAAACCAATACACCAGGAATTAAAGTGGCAACAACGACTGATTTAACTTCTGGAAATTGGACAGAAAATGACAATTATTTACAACAAACGAAAGATGGTGTTGAAGGTTCCAGTGTGTTCAAATTAAATAATTCTGACGAATACATTTTGATGTATGATGTATATACTAAAGGAAAATATCAGTTTACTAAAACAAAAGATTTAGAACATTTCACGGTAATTGACAACGAAATTTCAATGGATTTTCATCCGCGTCATGGAACGATTTTACCCATTACACGTTCTGAATTAAAAGCTTTGATTGCCAAATGGGGAAAACCAGCAGCTTATCCTCAAATTAATAATAATCCTGCTATTCAAGGTTATCATGCTGATCCTGAGGTGTTGTATGCTGAGAAAACTGGAAAATATTATATCTACCCAACCAGTGATGGATTTGATGGATGGGGCGGTTATTATTTTAAAGCTTTTTCATCGGATAATCTGGTAGACTGGAAACCGGAAGGAGTCATTTTAGATCTTAAAAAAGATGTCCCTTGGGCAGGAAGAAATGCCTGGGCACCTTGTATTGTAGAGAAAAAAATAAAAGGAAAATATAAGTATTTCTATTATTACACTGGAGCGCAAAAAGTAGGAGTAGCGGTTTCAGACAATCCTACAGGTCCATTTAAAGATAGCGGCAAACCAATTGTAGCTACCCGACCAGAAGGAATAAAAGACGGTCAGGAAATTGATCCGGACGTTTTTACAGATCCAAAAACAGGTAAAAGTTATTTGTATTGGGGAAATATGTATATGGGAGTGGCTGAGTTAAATCCTGATATGGTTTCGTTAAAACCAGGAACTACAAAGGTAATTGCCGTAAATGATAGTTACCGCGAAGGAACTTATGTATTTTATCGAAATGATAAATATTACTTTATGTGGAGTGAAGACGATACCAGAAGTCCAAATTACAAAGTGAGATATGGTATTTCAAATTCACCACTTGGACCAATTGAAATGCCAAAGGATAATATTGTTATCCAAGGAAATAAAGAAGAAGGAATTTATGCAACAGGGCATAATTCGGTAGTGAAAGTTCCTAAAAAAGACGAATGGTATATTGTTTACCACCGTTTTTCATACCCTACTGGAATAAGTATGGGAGATGCAGCTGGTTTTCACCGAGAAGTGGCTATTGATAAATTAGAATTCAATGCTGATGGAACTATCAAACAAGTTGTTCCTACGCATGCAGGGATTAATCCTGTAAAGAAGAATTAAAAAAAAAATAATTTTGCCTTTAAAAAGGAAAGCACTATTTAATAAAGTGACTTTCCTTTTTTTATGCAAGCAACAAACTGGTAGGGAGTAGTTCAATTTATTGGATTGACTTTTTATCTTTGGAAAACTACTAAAACCAAAATTCCGTTTAAATTTTTATAATCATTATGAAAAAGAACCAACTCTTGTTTTTTTTATTTTTATTGGGCTTACCCGTTTGTGCACAACAATCAGAAAATAAAAAAGCACTTGAAAAATCGAATAGTAATTCGGTTTTCGAAATTAAGAATCCTGATTTTAAATTAAGTCCTGTAACAGGAATGACTAAACAACACTGGAAAGATGCGGCAATGTATCTTCTGGAAGGCGCTTTTGGTTATATCCATTCGTTAGATGATCCTATGAAGTTCCCCAAACAAGAAGGAAAAAGTTATCCTCAGGACGAAGCCAAAGTACCAACTGAAAAATTAGAAGGTTTGTGCCGAACTTTGTTTGTGGCAGCTCCGCTTTTAAAAGAGAATCCTTCGTTAGTTATCAATAATATCAAAGTTGCTGATTATTATCGATACCAGATCACCCAATTAACCAATCCTAAAAGTGCTTCTTATATTGTTCCTCGTTCTAAAAACGGTGGACCAAGTCAGAATTTAGTTGAATTTGGTGCTTTGTCCATTTCATTATTAGTAAATCCCGAAGTGTTGTGGGATCCTTTAACTCAGGAACAAAAAGATGCTTTGGCAAAAAGTATGTTAAGCTATGGCGATGGACCAACGGTGGATTCGAACTGGAAATTCTTTAACATATTTGTATTGAGTTTCTTTAAGGATAAAGGCTATGCGGTAAACGAAAAATTATTAGTTGAATATTTAGATAAATCGCTAAAAGATTACAGAGGAAATGGCTGGTACAATGACAGTCCCGCTTATGATTATTACAGTATGTGGGCTTTTCAGATGTATGGTATGATGTGGTCAGAATATTTTGGAAAAGCAAATTATCCAGAATATGCAGCTAAGTTTACAAAGAACTTTACCGATTTAAATAATAATTACCCGTATTTATTTAGCCAAAATGGTGATATGATTATTTGGGGAAGAAGTATGAGTTACAGAGTTGGTGCTGTTGTTCCGTTTCCGCTAATGGGATTTGAAAAAGATCCATCGATTAATTATGGTTGGATGCGAAGAATAGCTTCGGGAGTAATTAAACAATTTTTTACACATCCTGATTTTATGGAAGATAATGTTCCTACGCTTGGAGTTTATGGACCTTTCGAACCTGCGGTGCAAGTGTATAGCTGTCGTGGTAGTGCGTATTGGATGGGGAAAATCTTTTTTGGGTTATTAGTTCCTGATGATAGCCCGTTTTGGACAGCCAAAGAAAATAATGGTGCCTGGGAAACTGAATTCAAGAAAAATAAAGTCTACAATAAATACCAGGGTGTTTCTGAAATTCTGATTACTGATTATCCCAATATTGGCGCTTCGGAAGTGAGAGCCTGGTGTAATGCCAAAGTGAAAGACGATTGGCAAAAATTCAGATCTACCGAAAACTACAATCGATTATCCTATAACAGTGCTTTCCCCTGGCAGGCTGATGGTGAAAAGGGAGAAGTAGCGATGAATTATGTTATCAAAAATAAATCAGATAAATGGGAAGCCTTTCGATTGTACACTTTCAAAAAATTTGAAGATGGCATTTATTACCGAGATGTAGTTTTAGAAACTGATGCTAATGTGAAATTTAATCTGGCGGATATTCCTTTGGCAAACGGAATTTTAAGAGTAGATAAAAATAATAGTTCTGCAGCATTTTCTATGCGATTAGGACATTATGCTTTGCCAAAATTAGACGGTGAAATTAAGACTACTATTCGAAAAATTAAAAACCACGAAGTAACCATTATTGACAATGGAAAATACCAATTGGCAATGATTCCGCTTTTAGGTTGGGAAAAGTCAGAAGTGGTTCAGGCTAAAGGTTTACATCCTGAAGCTAGTGAAAGTTCGGTTATTAATCTTTCGAATAATTATGTTCCTCAAAAAGAACAATCCACTGTTTATGCCACATTAATGTTGTGGAAAAAATCAGGAGAGAAATGGCGCGATAAAGAATTGTTAGCTGTTAAAAATATTGATTTTTCTTCGAAAGAAAACACAGTCAATGTTTCTTTATCAAATGGAGAAAAAAAGCTGATAAAATTTTAAAAGCTTAGTTTCTCAAATAGAATTTAAAACCAGTAAATAATGATGTTTACTGGTTTTTTTATGGTTTTGATTTCAACTCTTAAAAATGCAGGATGCTACAGGATGAATTGTTCGTTTTCTATTTGTAAATTGCTATTCCATTACTTCAATTTATATTCATTAGATGAAAAAAAATATTCGTTTTTTAAAGTCATTTTTATTTCAGTATAGGCTTTGTTTATGTTTTTTATTTTTAGGATTAAATGTCATTCATGCTGCGCCAGATACTGTTTTTAACGTAAAGACTTTTGGGGCTAAAGGAGATAGTACTACATTAGATACCCAGGCCATCAATAATACTATTGAAGCAGCTGCCAAGGCAGGTGGTGGAACAGTTTATTTTCCAGCGGGAACTTATCTTAGTTTTTCTATCCGACTTAAAAGTCATATTTCACTTTATTTAGATCAGGGCGCTACTATTTTGGCAGCAACGCCTTCTGATAAAATAGGTTATGATGCTCCCGAAAAAGCAGATAATGAAATTTATCAGGATTTTGGACATAGTCACTGGCAAAATAGCTTAATCTGGGGCGAGAATTTGGAGGATATTTCCATTTTGGGACCAGGAATAATTCACGGAAAAGGATTGTCGAGAAGTGGTCCTTATCGAGCGCCAATAGGAAATAAAGCCATTGCTTTGAAGCTTTGTCGTAATGTAATACTAAAAGATTTCACCATATTATACGGTGGACATTTTGGGATATTAGCAACTGGAGTAGACAATTTAACTATCGATAATTTAAAGATTGATACCAATCGGGATGGTATGGATATCGATTGTTGTAAAAACGTTCGTATTTCAAATTGTACTGTTAATTCTCCTTGGGATGATGCTATTTGTCTTAAAAGTTCATTTGCTTTGGGTTATGCCCGATCAACCGAAAATGTAACTATTACCAATTGCAGTGTTAGTGGTTTTGATCGTGGTACTTTTTACAACGGAACTTATTTGCGCAATGAAGCTCATTTGGTTCCTGATAAAGAAGGGCCAACAGGAAGAATAAAATTTGGAACAGAATCGAATGGTGGTTTTAAAAATATTACAATCAGTAATTGTGTTTTTGAATATTGCCGTGGATTAGCACTCGAAACCGTTGATGGTGGTTTATTAGAAGATGTGACTATCAGTAATATTACAATGCGTGATATTATCAATTCTCCTATTTTTTTACGTCTCGGAGGTCGAATGCGTGCGCCTGAAGGTACGGTGGTTGGTGCTTTGCGACGTATTAATATCAGTAATGTTAATGTGTACAATGCCGATTCTCGTTTTGCTACACTAATTAGCGGAATTCCGGGACATGATATTGAAGATGTGCGTTTGAGTAATATTAGTATTTGGTATCGTCCGCTTGATGCTGCATCAAAAAATGCTATTCAACAAGAAGTTCCAGAATTTGAAAAGGGATATCCAGAGCCGCAAAAATTCGGTGTTATACCAGCTTATGGCTTTTTCATTCGTCATATAAAAAATATAGAATTGAATAATGTTAATCTGTATTTGATGGGCAATGAAACCCGTCCAGCTATGATTGTAAACGATGTAAAAGGAATAAAGTTGCGAAATGTAACTACCGATAAAGGAACGAATTCCAGAACACTTGTAATGAAAGATGTGAGTGAATTATCAATAAAAGATAGTACGCCTTTGAAAGATAAGAATGATAAAAAGATAGAGTCAAAGAGTTATTAGTAAAGTAAATTTTATTCTCAGACAGGTAAAAATCTAAAATATGAAACAGTTTTCTAATAGTATTATTTTGGTTAGCTTTCTGCTTTTAATACAAAGTACAAATGCTCAAATTGGTAAACGCTTTCCTTCAGAACGAAAAGAGCTTAAAGATCCAGTAACAGGAACAATACTAACTTTTTTAACTAGTACGCCAAATGGTGATAATAAAATTTACCAAACGCACAATCAATGGACTTCTGATGGCGAATGGCTTATTTTTCGTTCGAATAGAGTAGAAGGAGAAGCCATGGCTGTAAATGAAAAGACTGGCGAAATGGTTCAGGTTACCGAAGGTGGCTATGTTGGAATGTTAAATGTAGCTCGCAACAGTATGAAACTTTTCTTTATGAGAAAAGCAGCAGATAATCTTTCAAAGAATAGCAAAAAAGATAAAACTTCGAAAGCTGAAGCAACTTCGATGCAAATTGTAGAAGTAGATTTGGCAAAATTATTTGCAGATAGTAAGATTGGAAAACTTAAAAAAGCCGATTATTATCAGCGTGTTTGTGGTTCTACTCAACCAGAAATGGGAGCTGGTGGCGATTTGGCTTTGGATGGTGATGAAAACTGGGCATATTTTAGGGTAGGAAAAGAATATGCAGCAAAATATTTGCCTTCTGGTACCAAACTCGAAGAAAATTATGGTCCCAGAAAAATGGGGGCTGGACCATCCGGAATTGCAGCTATGAATGTACATACTGGAGTAATTAAATACGTAATATCTGTTCCTTTTCAAATTGGACATATCCAAACCAATCCTTGGGTAGCGGGCGAAATTGTTTTTTGCTGGGAAACTGGAGGAAAATCGCCGCAACGTACCTGGACAGTACTAAGTGATGGAACAGGACTTCGACCTTTATATCCGGAATCAGAATACGAATGGGTAACGCATGAAGCGGTGATTAGCAAAGACGAAGTAGCAATGGCTATAATGGGACATCGAAAAATTCAGAGTCCAGATACTACTGGAACAGCAGTAAGTGGAGCAAATCCAGGTCAGGAAGTGGCTTGGGGAGTTTCTGGAACTAGAGAAAAACCTACGGGATTGGCTATTGTAAATTTAAGAACAAGAGAAATGAAAATAGCAGGTCAAACTGATTCAGGTAGTGGTTTATGGCATGTAAGCGGTTCTCCTGATGGTCGCTGGGCGGTAGGAGATGATTTTTCCCGTAGAATTTACCTGATTGATCGTCATACAAATGAAATGATTTTGCTTTCAACAGGTCATAAACAAACCGCGTCTGATCATCCGCATCCTACAATGAGTCCTGATGGAACTAAAATCCAAATTCAATCGGCTATGCTGAGCGGAGACAATCGCAGTATGAATATTTGTATTATTCCAGTTCCAGAAGAATGGCTGAAAAGAAAGTATTGATAAAAGAAATCCAGTAATAACCGTTTCAATTTTTAGATACTCAATTTATGAATTAGAGTTTTTTTTAATCACTATATTTGACGTCTGGTTTTTAATTTCAGCACAAAAAATGAAAAAAACTTCAAAAATAGATAGTCTCACTATTGATGAATTTTCGGCTACGCCAAAATACCAACAGTTAGTGAATGCTATATTAAATGCCATTAAGCAAGGTGTTTTGAAGAAAGGAGATGCGATGCCTTCTATTAACGAACTCAGTTTTCAGTACGAAATGTCGCGAGTGACCATAGAAAAAGGGTATAATATTCTTCGAAAGATGGGCATTTTAGAAGCTTTTCATGGCAAAGGTTATTTTATTGCCAATACCGATGTCTCACAGGATATCAAAATATTTTTGATGTTCAATAAACTAAGTGCGCATAAGAAAATAATTTACGACTCCTTTGTGGAAACATTGGGTGATAAGGCTGCAATTGATTTTTATATTTACAATAACGATTATGCGTTGTTTAAAAAATTGCTGAAACAACAAAAAACGGATTATACACATTACGTAATTATTCCTCATTTTATCGAAAAATCAGATGCCTATCGATTGTTGATTGAAGCTATTCCAAAAGACAAATTAGTCTTGGTAGGGAAAAAAATAAAAGACATTAGCGGAGATTATGCTGCGGTTTATGAGAATTTTGAGCAGGATATTTACAATGCTTTAACTGAGGCTTTGGAGCCTTTGAGTAAATACCACACGTTAAAACTCATTTTTCCAGTCAATAGTTATTTTTCAAAAGAAATAGTAAAAGGCTTTGAAAATTTTTGCTACAATTATGCGTTTAATTTTAAAATTGTTAACAATCTTGATGAGGAAAAAGTAAGCGAAGGCGAAGTCTATATTAATTTGATGGAAGAAGATTTGGTTAAAATCTTAGACAAAATTATAAGCCTGAATTTAACTGTAGGCAAGCAGGTAGGTTTGATATCTTACAATGAAACTCCACTTAAAAATTATATCATGAATGGACTTACGACGATTTCAACCGATTTTAAAACTATGGGAATTACAGCAGCTAATTTGGTGTTGAATAATTCCAAAACACATATCGAAAATCCTTTTAAACTGATACTTAGAGGATCTTTATAATTTTACTATAAGATTTACAAGCTTTATTTAGCTTGTATATATGCTGAAAATTTTGATTGATTTTTTAACAATTAGTATAAAATCTGTCATAAATGTTTAAAATAGTCATAAATATTGCCAATACAAGGACTGTACAGGACAGTTTTAATTTTCCTTTTTTTTTATTTTACACTTCTATTTAATTAACCTTTAACTTAAATTTATTTATGGAATCAATTCTTGGTATTCTTTTTCACTCAATAGGAGGATTTTCTTCTGGAAGTTTTTACATGCCTTTTAAAAAGGTAAAAGGTTGGGCTTGGGAAAGCTACTGGATTGTAGGAGGTATTTTTTCTTGGTTGATTGTTCCACCACTTGCTGCTTATTTAACAATTCCAAATTTCACTGACATTATTGCAGCTGCTTCACCATCAATTAAAACTGTTACTTATACAATGGGATTAATTTGGGGTATTGGAGGATTGACTTATGGTCTTGGTGTGCGTTATTTAGGGATGTCATTAGGGAATTCAATTACTTTAGGGTTTTGTTCTGCGTTTGGAGCTTTAGTTCCGCCTATCTATTATAATTTTAATCCTATTGCAGGTAAAGAATCTTTTACTGAAATGGCATCTACTTCTGGAGGACAATTAGTTTTGTTAGGAGTATTAGTTTGTATTTTAGGAATTGTATTCTTAGGAAAAGCAGGGATGCTTAAAGAAAAAGATTTTGCTGTAGGGCATGAGGATAAAGACAAAGATTTTAACCTGGTTAAAGGTCTTATTATTGCTATTATTTCTGGAATTTTAAGTTCTTTCTTTAATTTCGGAATTGAAGCAGGAAAATCAATGGCTGATACAGCTAATGAGGCATGGAAAGTATTAAATCCAGGTCAGGGTGAATTTTTATATCAAAATAATGTTACTTATGTTGTACTACTTTGGGGAGGTTTGACTACCAATTTCTTATGGTGTATGTATCTTAATTTTAAAAATAAAACTTTTGGAGATTATACTAATAAAAGTACTCCAATATCTAAAAACATTTTGTTTTCTGGTATTGCCGGAACAATGTGGTTTTTACAATTTTTCTTCTATGGAATGGGAGAAAGTAAGATGGGGAACGGAGCAGGTTCTTGGATTTTGCACATGTCAACAATTATTTTGACAGCTAATTTCTGGGGATTTTATTTGAAAGAATGGAAAGGTGTTTCGGATAAAACGTATAAAGTTTTCTTTTTCGGAATTTCTTTAATGTTCTTATCAATTGTTTTAGTAGGTATCGGGAATTCACTATAATATATAGAATAACAATTTAAATTTAATATAACAATGTCAAATACAAATACAATGACTTTTAAACACGTAAGTTACCTTTGGGATGAGGCTAAAGCTGCTGAATTAGCAGGAGATGAAGTAGCACTATTTATCTATCGCTCTAATTTATTAGGGGCAGATTTGAGACTAACGAATTATGGAGGAGGAAATACTTCTGTAAAAATTACTGATAAAGATCCGTTGACTGGAGCTGCAACTGAGGTAATGTGGATTAAAGGTTCTGGTGGAGATATTGGAACATTAACAAAATCAGGTTGTGCTGCTCTTTACTTAGAAAGACTTCGTAACTTAGAAAATGTATACAGAGGAATTGAGCACGAAGACGAAATGGTGGAATTATTCAACCACTGTATTTTTGATTTGGCTTCAAAAGCGCCTTCAATTGATACACCTTTACACGGTTTCTTACCATTTGCTCATATCGATCACTTGCATCCAGATGCTGCAATTGCTATTGCTGCTGCAAAAGATGGTGCTAAAATCACTGAAGAGTTATTCAACGGAGAGATTGGATGGGTTGGATGGCAACGTCCAGGTTTCGATTTAGGTTTGCAAATGCGTGCTTGCCTTGAAGAAGCTGCTGCAAAAGGTAAAAAATTAAAAGGAGTAATGTTAGGATCTCACGGTTTGTTTACTTGGGGAGATACTTCATACGAAAGTTATATCAATACTCTTGAAGTAATTGAAAAATGTGCTGAATACTTAGAGTCTAACTACGGAAAAACTCGTCCAGTATTTGGAGGTCAAAAAATCGAAAGTCTTCCACAAGATGCTCGTAAATTACAAGCTGCTAAATTAGCTCCAATCTTGAGAGGTTTCTGTTCTTCAGAGCGTAAAATGATTGGTCACTATACTGATGATGCAAGAGTTTTAGAATTCATTAACTCTAATGATTTAGAAAAATTAGCTCCTCTTGGAACTTCTTGTCCTGATCACTTTTTGAGAACTAAAATCAGTCCTTTAGTAATTGAATTGGCTCCAAACGAAGATTTATCTGATGTTGATGCTATTAAAGCGAAATTAACTCCAGCTTTTGAAGCATACCGTCAAATGTACTCTGAGTACTATAACACTTGTAAAAAATCAAACTCACCAGCAATGCGTGATCCAAACCCGGTGGTTATTTTATACCCAGGAGTTGGTATGTTTACTTTTGCAAAAGACAAAACAATGGCTCGTTTGGCATCTGAATATTATACAAATGCTGTAAACGTAATGAAAGGTGCTGAAGCAGTTTCAGAATATACTTCATTGCCACGTCAGGAAGCTTTTGATATCGAATATTGGTTGTTAGAAGAAGCTAAATTACAACGTATGCCAAAACCAAAAGCATTATCTGGAAGAATCGCTTTGATTACAGGTTCTGCAGGTGGAATTGGGAAGGCTATCGCTAAGAAATTCGCTGAAGAAGGTGCTTGTGTTGTAATCAACGATATCAACGAAGAGCGTTTAGAAGGGGCTACTGCTGATTTTATCAAAACTTTTGGTAAAGATGCTGTTTCTAGTACTTTATTAAACGTAACTGATGCTGATAGTACAGCTAAAGCTTTAGATGCTGCTTGTTTAGCATTTGGAGGAGCTGATATTATTGTAAACAATGCAGGAATTAGTATTTCAAAATCTATCGCTGAGCATTCATTAGAAGAGTGGGATAGATTATACGATATCTTAGTTAAAGGACAATTTATTGTTTCTAAAGCTGGAATCGAAGTAATGCGTAAACAAGGTTTTGGTGGAGATATCGTTAATATCGTATCTAAAAATGCAGTTGTTGCAGGACCAAACAACCCTGGATACGGATCTGCTAAAGCGGCTCAGGCTCACTTAACACGTTTGATGGCTGCTGAAGTAGGAGCTGATAAAATTCGTGTAAACACAGTTAACCCTGATGCAGTTATCTCTGATTCAAATATTTGGTCAGGTGGATGGGCTGAAGGACGTGCTAAAGCTTACGGTATTACAGTTGCTGAATTACCAGCTTACTATGCTAAACGTACTTTATTAAACGAAATTATATTGCCAGATGATATTGCTAACGCTTGTTACGCATTCGTAGGTGGACTGTTGGGTAAATCAACAGGAAATGCTTTGAATGTTGACGGTGGTGTATCTATGGGCTTTTATAGATAATTTAGATGTTAGTTTTTAGATTGATTTATCTAACGTCCGATTCTTTTCGGGCGTTAGATTTTTCTTAATCTACTAACGACATCTTTATTTTTTTTATCCTTTTTTAAAATTATTTTAGGTCTTCCCATTTATCATTTCCATTAGTATGAAAAAAGTAGCATTTAAAATGCAGTTGCATCAAGGTCAGGTTCAAGAGTACCAAAAAAGACATGATGAATTGTGGCCAGAATTAGCTGATTTGTTAAAAAGTGTAGGAGTAGAAGATTACTCTATTTTTTTTGATGAAGATACACATGCCCTTTTTGGTGTTTTAAAAATTGAAGATCCTAGTCGATTAGACGAACTTCCTCAGCATCCTGTTATGCAAAAATGGTGGAAATATATGGGCGATATTATGGATGCAAATCCAGACAATTCTCCAGTGAGTGTTTCACTCAAAGAAGTTTTTTATTTACCTTAAAAATTTACAATTATCATGATATTAGATTCTAATAAAATTGCAGCTCACAATGATGGGCTTTTTACTTCTCATAAAAATAAATTAGTTTTCTCTGCTTCTGAAATTGCTGAAACAGAAAATATTATTAAAAAATTAATCGATTTCCAAATTGCAATTCCTTCTTGGGCATTGGGAACTGGAGGAACTCGTTTTGGACGTTTTCCAGGTGGTGGAGAGCCTCGTTCATTAGAAGAAAAAATCGAAGATGTAGGTTTGTTACACGCTTTAAACAAAGCTTCTGGAGCAATCTCATTACACATTCCTTGGGATACTGTAACAGATTACAAATCAATCAAAGCTTTAGCAGCACAACACGATTTGAAATTTGATGCTGTTAACTCTAATACATTCCAGGATCAGGCAAATAGTGAGTACTCTTATAAATTTGGTTCTTTACAAAATGTAAACAAAGCAATTCGTAAACAAGCGGTTCAACACAATATTGATGTAATTCAACAAGGAGCTGAATTAGGTTCTGACTCATTAACCATTTGGCTGGCAGATGGATCTAATTTTCCAGGTCAATTGAATTTCCGTAAAGCTTACGAAAACACATTAGAAAGCTTACAAGAAATTTATGCAGCATTGCCTGCTGACTGGAAATTATTCTTAGAATATAAATGTGCTGAGCCTAATTTCTATTCTACTACAGTTGCTGATTGGGGACAATCTTATTCTTATGTAAAAAAATTAGGAGACAAAGCAAAAACTTTAGTTGATTTAGGTCACCACCTTCCAAATGCTAATATCGAACAAATTGTTTCTATATTATTAATGGATGATAAATTAGGAGGATTCCACTTCAATGATTCTAAATACGGTGATGATGATTTAACTGCTGGTGCATTAAAACCTTACCAATTATTCTTAATCTTCAATGAATTAGTTGAAGGAATGGATGCTAGAGGAATGAACCACGCAACTGACTTAGGTTGGATGATCGATGCTTCACACAACGTAAAAGATCCAATGGAAGATTTATTACAATCTGTTGAAGCTATCATGATTGCTTATGCTCAGGCACTTTCTGTTGATAGAAAAGCGTTGGAAATTGCTCAAAATGAAAATGATGTAGTTAAAGCGCAAGAGATTTTACAAAATGCTTTCCGTACTGATGTTCGTGCATTAGTAGCTGAAGCTCGTTTACGTTCAGGTGCAGCTCTTAATCCAGTTGCTTTATACCGTGAGTTAGGTGTACGTGATGCTTTAATTGGAGAAAGAGGATTGAAAACTGTAGCAACAGGATTGTAAAAAATAAATAACTGTCTATTTTAAGACTATCATTTTTTTCGCCACGAATTCACTAATTGTTTTTTGAATTCGATGCCTTTAATTTCACTAATTACAATCCAAATGATTGATTATTTGTGTAATAAAATAAGGAATTATTCGTGAATTGGTGGCAAAAAGAAATAGGTACAAGTAATGGACAGTCGTAAAAAACAACATTAAATGAATGCAGTAGCCATTTTCGATATTGGAAAAACAAATAAAAAAGCCTTTTTATTTAATGAAAGTTATCAAATTGTTTGGGAGAATTCAGTAAATCTTGAAGAAACAGTTGATGAAGATGGGTTTCCATGCGAAGATATTGTAGCACTAAAAGATTGGTTTTTGAGTTGTTGGGAACAAATGAAATCACAAACTCAATTCAATCTAAAAGCAGTAAATTTTAGTACTTATGGTGCTAGTTTTGTTTACATTGATGAAGAAGGAAATCCTTTAACGCCTTTGTACAATTACTTAAGACCATATCCTGAAAAGCTTAAGAATAAATTTTATACTAAATACCAGGGAGAAGAAGTTTTTGCAGTAAAAACAGCTTCTCCGGTTTTAGGAAGTTTGAATTCTGGAATGCAAATTTACCGATTGAAAAAAGAAAACCCAGAGGTTTTTGATAAGGTAAAATACTGTTTGCATTTGCCACAATACATGAGTTTTCTTTTAACTAAAGAAGGCTTTACCGATATTACAAGTATTGGATGTCATACTAATCTTTGGAATTTCAATAAAATGAAATACCACAAATGGATTAGAAAGCAAAATATAACTGAAAAGTTAGCTCCAATTCATAGTTCTGAAGATGCTGTTATTATCGAAAACGATATTGCAGTTGGAATTGGTTTACACGATAGTTCATCAGCTTTGATTCCTTATATTATCAATTTTGAAGATCCTTTTGTGTTATTATCAACAGGAACTTGGGTCATTACAATGAATCCATTTAATGATAAAAAGCTTAACTTTGAAGAATTGCAAAACGACTGTTTGTGTTTCTTGCATTATAAAGGAAAACCGGTTAAGGCTTCCCGTTTGTTTGCAGGAAATGAGCATGAAATTCAATCGTTAAAACTGGCAAAACATTTTGATGTAGCCGTTGATTCATACAAGCATGTTCTTTATGATAAAGACATTATTAATGAATTAAGAGCCAAATTTGAACAATACACTATAGGTGATAGTAAAATTCTAAAAGATTGTCCTTTTAATAAAAGAGATTTATCTAATTTTGAAAACTACGATGTAGCTTATCACCAGTTAATGTTAGATTTAATTGCACAGCAAATTGTTTCGACTAATTTAGTGATTCACAACAGTCCAGTAAAAAAAGTATTTGTTGACGGAGGTTTCAGTAAAAATTCAATTTACATGAATTTATTAGCCGAAGCTTTCCCAACAATGGAAGTTTATGCTGCATCTATGGCACAAGCCAGTTCATTAGGAGCCGCCTTAGCCATTCATAAGAATTGGAATACAAAACCAATTCAAAATGATTTAATTGATTTAAAATTTTACAAACATTAATATAAAATATGCCTATCACCATTCAACTTAAAAAGAATATTGATAGGCAATTTTACTTAAAGTGTTTAATAATAAATAAAACCCTATGAAATGAGCATAATCTTAAATTGGATGTAAAACCAATAGTTGTTATGCGAATTACATATGACCTATGAATAAAAATAAAAATCAGCATATGAAAGTTGGACTTTTTATACCTTGTTATGTGGATCAATTTTATCCACAAATAGGTATTGCAAGCTTAGAGTTATTAGAAAAATTTGGATGTGAAGTGAGTTTTCCAATGGATCAAACTTGCTGTGGTCAACCAATGGCTAATAGTGGTTACTCCCATTTAACAGTTGGATGTGATACTAATTTTGTGAATAATTTTTCTGAATTTGATTATGTCGTTTGTCCTTCTGGAAGTTGTACGATGCATGTGAAGGAACACCTTCATTCTAAAGAGAATGAAGCTGCTGCTACACATATTAGAAACAATGTGTACGAACTGACAGAATTTCTAACGGATATATTAAAAGTAGAATCGATCGAAGGAAATTTTCCTTATAAAGTAGGAATGCACCAAAGTTGCCACGGCCAGCGTGGATTGAAGCTTTCGCAAATGAGTGAGCTTAATGCCGCTCCATTTTCTAAACCCAATCAACTATTAAGTTCTATTAAAGGTTTAGAATTAGTTTCTTTAAGCAGAAAAGATGAGTGTTGTGGTTTTGGAGGTACTTTTTGTGTTACCGAAGAAGCGGTTTCAGTAAAAATGGGACAAGACCGTATTGAAGATCATAAGGAGCACCACGTTGATTATATTACAGGAGGAGATATGTCGTGCTTGATGCATTTAGAAGGAATTCTAAGAAGACAAAAAAGCAATATTAAAGTAATTCACATTGCAGAAATTTTAAACTCAATATGAAAGAAAATACAATAGATCATAGTCACGCAGCGGCTATTTTTAATAAAGATGTTGAACGTGTAAACTGGCATGATGAAACGCTTTGGTTTGTTCGTTCAAAAAGAGATAAATCAGCTCATGCTATTCCAGAATGGGAAGCGCTTCGTGAGACTGCTTCGAATATTAAAAACAACGTACTTTCAAACATGCATCACTATTTGCAGGAGTTTGAGGCAAAAGCAAAGGAAAACGGAATCATTATACATTGGGCTGCTGATGGAGCAGAACACAATAAAATAGTACATTCTATCATTGCTAAGCATGGAGTTACCCAGATGGTAAAATCAAAATCAATGCTTACTGAAGAATGTCATTTGAATGAATATTTAGCCGATAATGGAATTGAAGTAATTGATTCTGATTTAGGAGAATTTATTGTTCAATTAAGAAAAGAACCGCCAAGTCATATTGTATTGCCTGCTATTCACCTTAAAAAAGAAGATGTAAGTGATACTTTTCATGAACACCTTGGAACAGAAAAAGGAAATAACAATCCACAATATTTAACCGAAGCAGCTCGAAAAGAATTAAGAGATACTTTCTTAACTAGAAAAGTGGCGCTTACCGGAGTGAATTTTGCTGTTGCTGAGACAGGAGAATTTGTGGTGTGTACCAATGAAGGAAATGCCGATATGGGAGCACACCTTGCTGATGTTCATATTGCTTGTATGGGATTTGAAAAATTAATTCCAGAACGTAAACATCTTGGAGTGTTCTTAAGACTTTTAGCGCGAAGTGCAACAGGTCAGCCAATCACTACTTTTTCAAGTCATTTTAAAAAACCTAGAAAAGGTCAGGAAATGCACATTGTAATTGTTGATAACGGAAGAAGTACCCAATTAGGTCGTGAAGAATTTAGAAATTCTTTAAAATGCATTCGTTGTGGTGCTTGTATGAATACGTGTCCAGTTTATAGAAGAAGTGGAGGACATAGTTACCATAATGCTGTAGCAGGTCCTATTGGTTCTATTTTGGCACCTAATTTAGACATGAAAAAGAATGCCGATTTGCCTTTTGCAAGTACTTTATGTGGTTCTTGTACGAATGTTTGTCCGGTAAAGATTGATATTCATGACCAATTGTATAAATGGCGTCAGGTTTTAGTAAAAGAAGGCTACACGCCAAGTTCTAAAACAATGGCAATGAAAGGAATGTCGGCGGTATTAGCGAATCCTACGGTGTTTAAAATTGCAGGAAAAGCAGGAAGATTTGTAATGAAGAATATGCCATTTATGGTTAATAATAGCCTTAATGCCTGGTACAATCAAAGAGAAATGCCTGCACCGCCAGAAGAATCATTTAGAGAATGGTATGCTAAAAAAGCAAAAGAATCTAAAGACAAAAAATAATGAGCAGTAGAGATAGTATTTTAAGTAAAATAAAAAGCAACCAACCTGCATCAGTAAGTGAATTGCCTAGTCTTAGCTTTTTAGGATTAGATAAAATTGATGTAATTGAAACCTACAAAACGGTATTAAAAGGTATTGGAGGATTTTGTGAAGAAGTGAGTAGTTTAGACGAAGTGAAAGCCTACATTGCGGCGCATTATCCAGCAGATAAAAGAAAGATTACTACTATTCCGGAATTAGCTGATATTGCTGAAACCAATTGGATATCAGATGATCCTCATAGTTTGCAAAATGTAGAATTAGGTATTGTTACTGCACATTTTGGTGTTGCTGAAAATTCAGGACTTTGGGTAACAGAAGCTATTTTAGGACAGAGAGTTTCTCCTTTTATTCCTCAGTATTTGGTTATAATTGTCAATAAGAATGATATTTTAGCTACTATGCATCAGGCTTATGAACGTATTGGGAATTTAGATTATGGTTTTGGTACTTTTATAGCTGGACCATCTAAAACTGCCGATATCGAGCAATCATTAGTTCTTGGAGCTCATGGAGCAAGAGGATTGACCGTTTTTTTAATGGAATAGTTTATTCTTAAATTCATATAAAAAAATCGCTTCGTTTTATCGAAGCGATTTTTGTTTTTATAGTAATGTTGTTAAAATGATCGTAACGCAAAGCTTCGCAAAGTATTCCCCAAAGGAACTCAAAGAAATATTTAAAAACAGAGAGAGGAGAATTTTTTAAATCTTTTAAAAAAAAAGCTCTGCGAATCTTTGTGTTTTACTTTGAGAATCTTAGCGAAATAATTTACTATTCTTTTATTTTTTCTAAAGAAACTGCATTGATGCAATAACGTAAACCACTTGGTTCTGGTCCATCAGGGAAAACATGACCCAAATGTGCATCGCAAATATTACAAACACATTCAATACGAATCATTCCAAAACTCACATCCTTATGGTAAGCCACATTTTCAATAACTATAGGCTGCGTAAAGGATGGCCAACCTGTTCCGCTTTCAAACTTAGTTGTAGCGTCAAAAAGTGGCGTTTTACAACATTTGCAGGCATATTTTCCTGGTTCAAAAAGACTACATAATTCTGAACTATGTGCTCTTTCCGTTCCTTTTTGGCGGGTTACATAATATTCCTCATCCGTTAGTTCAAGTTTCCATTCACTATCTGATTTTTCTACTCTTTTGGGTGGAGTAGGATTACCATGTGTTGCATATTTTATAAGATCATTCCAGTTTAGCATAGTGTTTTTATTTAAGATAGACTGCTACAAATTTTGCAAGTGGAGCCATTCTGGCTTTGTTTAATTGTAAAGTATCGTTCTTTACGGTGTAATTATCTACTGTTTCTAACACGTTTAAAAAATCAGCTTCTACATTCGTTCCCATACAAGCCATTCTTGTAGAACCTATTTTTGAAAAAGAAATTCGGTTTGTATTGGCTTGGAGCTCATAAGTTCCAAAAAAGGAATTACAACCTCCATTTCCATTTACTCTATTTTCTTCTGATTTCAAAATAAGATGCGGTTCTTTAGCAGTAGCATTTTCAGCAGTTACTTTTTGACCGTTAATTTCGATTAATTTCCAATATTTCTCTACTATTTCTGTAGATTCTTTCGGAGTATTTGGATTTTCTGAAGTCGTTTTTTTGCTCGTGCAACAAGAAATAAATAATAACGAGATTGAAAATAGACTGATTGTGGTTAAGTAGTGTTTCATTTTTTGATTTTTTAAATAGAGATTATATCTTGGGCTAAATATTAGTAAGAAGAACTGAAAATATAGTTTCCAGACTTTACCGCTTTTACAAAGATAAAAAAGCATTTACACAATCGTTGTTTATAATTCCCTAATTTTTCCGAATAGTCTTCGGGTATTATTTGGTTATATTTGATTCTTGATAAATAAGTAAATAAAAGGATGAAGCATTTATTTAAAGCCAAATTAAACTGGGATTCCATTTCTAAAGAAGTCATTTCTGATTCAAAAAAATATAGTAAAACGCATCAAATTGCTATTTATGGAAAAGAAATATTAAATGTTTCAGCAGCCAAAGCTTTTAAAGGAGATCCTGCTTTGTATAATCCTGAAGATTTATTGTTGAGTAGTGTGGTTTGTTGTCACATGATGTCGTATTTATATGTTTGTTCACAAAACGATATTACGGTAGTTTCTTATCAAGATCATGCTGAAGGAACTCTGGAAGTTTTAGAAAATGGTTCTGGACGTTTTGTTGAAATACGCCTGAATCCAAAGGTAATTATTAAAGAAAAAGAAAAAATAGCTCAAGCTTTAAGTTTACACACAAAAGCAAACGAACTTTGCTTTATAGCCAATTCGTGTAATTTTCCAATTTTGCATTTTCCCGGTTGTGAAGGAGAATAGTAGCAAAGTAAATTTAATCCCTTTGTTTACGATATACATATGATATTCTCTTCTAATTTTTCTATTTTTAGCTTAAATATGTTAATTCATTGTTTCTTTGTAAAAGAATAAAAACGCAGTATGAAGAAATTTTGTATGTACTGTATTTCCAAATAATTTAATTTTTACCTTGAAAGTAAGATGTTTAAAATATAGAAATGATTTTAAAATAATGATAAGAATTTACACGATAGCTTTAGTACATTTTTTTGCATTGTTTACAGTTGTTTCTGTTCATGCCCAAAAACATAATTTCGAATATCTGACTGTTAAGGACGGTTTGTCGCAAAATACCGTGCAAAGCATTGCCAAAGATAAGTATGGTTTTATGTGGTTTGGTACCTGGAATGGATTGTGTCGCTACGATGGATACCAGTTTAAGGTATATAATACCGTTCCTGGAGATAGCAGTTCTTTAGCAAACAATAGAGTTCACCACATATACAAAGACTCAAAAGGGATTTTGTGGATTACTACTTTCGATTCTTATATCTGTCGCTATAATTATGATACTGATAATTTTACGCGTTTTAGGCTGAACCAAGTGCCCAAATCTATTCGTTACTTCACTGACCTATCACGCAATATGGACGTTTTCAAAGATTTGGCTGCAGAATTGAGAAATCAGGTTGGACCTTTTGAACTGTCGCCAACCCGAAAAAATATCGTATTCCAAGCAAAGAAAAACAGCCAAGGAGGACTAAATGACAATAATGTTTATTGCGTTTATAAAGATAATTGCGATATTTTATGGATTGGCACCTCCAAAGGAGGAGTGAACAAATTGGATTTGAAAGCCAAGCGGTTCAATAATCATTTGGTGTCAACAGCTGATGAAACAGCCGGAAGTGCTGCTGTGCGGGCAATTTCGGCAGATCGTTCTGATATTTGGTTAGGAACCCAGAGTAACGGATTGGTTCATTTGAACTCAAAAACCAAAATCGAAAAACACTTTTCACAAGAACTTGCAGGTAAAAGTGTAAGATCTATTCTTAAGGATAGTTACGGAGATGTCTGGATTGGTTATCGTACCGGTCTGGACAGATATGATGTAAAAAAAAATAAATTCATCAATTGTTTTAAAGGAAAGAATGATGAAGAATCAAACAGCTATAGGTTTTTTTCAATAGCGGAAGATCCTCAGGATAAATCGGTTTGGTTTGGCACTTTAACGGATATTTTGAGATACGACCGTGGGACTCATACATTCGCAAAGCAATCTTTGAAGAAATATTTTGATAATTCAAGTGCCATGTGTCTGTTTTTCGATTCGAAACATAATTTATGGATTGGAACCGAATTTTCTGGTGTTATCCAAATAAAGCGTGATCCCAAAACACTTGCCTGGAAAAATATAAAAAAATATACGACTAATAGCGAAAATCCAAAGTTACCCGATGAACGCGTATATTCGATTACTGAAGATGGCATGGGAAATATTTGGATAGGAACGGCAAATGGTTTGTGTAGCATAGATTCCAGTTCTGGAGCAGTTAAGTTGTATACAAAACAGAACGGACTAGCGGATCAATACATTTCCAAACTTTTAACCGATAAAGAAGGGAATATCTGGATTAGTCATAAAAAAGGAATTTCGAAACTGATGGTTAAAACGGCTGTAATTCGAAATTATGCCATTAAAGAAAGTGCTCAGGGCTACGAATTCATGGATGGTTCCGGATGTATAGATAGGGAAAGTGGTGAAATGTTTTTTGGCGGTATAGAAGGTTTTGTTTCGTTTCGCCCTAGGGAAATCGTGGATAACCCACATTTACCAATGGTTACATTAACGGAACTTCAGGTTCAGAACAAGGTTGTTGGAATTGGGCAAAAAGTGAATGACAGGGTTATTTTATCAACTTCGATAAATCGAATTAAAAATATTACGCTTACGCATGAAGATCGCAGTTTTTCTATTGAGTTTGCGGCACTTCATTATTCCAGTCCTGAAAAAAACGGATATGCCTATATGCTGGAAGGCTTGGACAAAGAATGGATAACTACGGATGCTTCCCGACGAATAGCAAGCTATTCTAATTTATCCGAAGGTAAATATGTCTTTAAAGTAAAAGGTTCAAACAGCGATGGGGTTTGGAATCCTAAGCCAACAACACTTGAAATAACGGTACTTCCTCCGTGGTGGAGAACCTGGTGGGCTTATTTATTGTATTTTATAATGGTTTTGTCAGCGGTTTATGCAGTATATAAAATGATACGCACCCGCGAAAAATATAATCAACAAATACTTAGCGAACGTCTAAAAGCTGAAAAAGCAGCCGAATTGGACCAACTTAAATCACAGTTTTTCACCAATGTCTCTCATGAGTTCCGAACCCCGTTAACCCTGATAATTGATCCGTTGGAACGATTGATTTCGGATAAATTAGAAAAAAATACGGTTAGTCATTATTACACCTTAATGTATCGCAATGCGAAGCAATTGTTGTTGTTAATTAATCAGTTGCTTGATTTTCAAAAACTAAAGTCTGGGCATTTAAACCTAAATTTGGAACAATTGGATTTAATTGTTTTTATACGAACGTTGGCCGCTTCTTTTGAAAATAGAGCTAAAGAACGTAATATTCGCTTTAAGGTCGAATCATCGGTAACGGAATTATTCACTCAGTTTGACAGTGCCAAATTGACTATAGTTCTTAATAATTTGTTGTCGAATTCTTTTAAATTCACTTCTGATAATGGCGAAATTGAGCTGGGTATTGAGCTAATGGAAACCGAAAATCCTGTGGTGATAATCAAAGTGAGGGATACCGGTATGGGAATTCCTGTTGATGAACAAAAAAGAATATTTGAAGTTTTTTACCAATCTGCAAACAGCGTTTCAAAACAGCAAGGTTCCGGTATTGGACTGACACTTACTAAAGATTTAGTAGAATTGCATGGTGGTAAAATTACAGTCGAAAGCGAAGTAGGTAAAGGTTCTTGTTTCACGGTTATTCTTCCCGTAATAAAAAATTCCGAAAACCTTGTTACAGCACCTTTGGCAGAAGAAATTCACTTTGAAGAAGATGAAACTTTTATAAAGCCAACTGAAGTAGAAAATCCGGCTTTACCATTATTATTGATTGTAGAGGATAATGATGATATTAGAAAATATATAGCTCTGAATTTTAATGAAAAGTACCGTATTGTAATGGCGGTAAATGGAGTAGAAGGATTGCAAAAAGCCAGTGAGAGTATTCCGGATATCGTAATAAGTGATGTAATGATGCCCGAAATGGATGGTTTGCAATTTTGCCGTTTGTTGAAATCAGATGAGCGAACAAGTCATATCCCGGTTATTTTGCTTACTGCCCGTCAATCGGATGATTCCAAATTAGAAGGTTATCAAACGGGTGCTGATGCTTATGTTACCAAGCCGTTTAATACCGCGCTTTTGCAAGCACAAATGCAAAATTTGTTGGATCAACGTCAGCGCTTACGCGAAATTTTCTCCAATGGTTCTGAGTTAGAATTGAAAAAGATTGCCATAAATAGTACCGATGAGACATTTTTGAATAAAGTAACTCAATTAGTCCTGGAAAATTTAGAAAATGAAAATTTCGATATTGATGTGCTGGCTTTAATGTTAAAAATGAGTCGTTCTCAACTGTTTCGAAAAATAAAAGCATTAACAAACCAGTCTACCAATGATTTTATTTCGATTATTCGAATGAATAAAGCCTTGGAATACCTGTTAAGTGGTGAATACAATATCTCGGAAACCGCTTATAAACTGGGTTTAACAAACCTAATAATTTTTCTAGGGCATTTGCCAAACAGTTTGGCGTTTCGCCTTCCCAGTATATTCAAAACTTGAAAAAGTAGTATGATTAAATTCTATTGATATTTAAATAGGAATAGTAACACCTGAAGGGTAAATAGTATAATAATAGTGTATGCATCTGATTTATAAATTTGACCACTTATGATAGGTTTTGACCAATTACGGGACTGAATTCAGCTTCTGGGTTTATTATTTTTGCGCGAATCTATTTAGAAATGAATATTTTTTTGCAAATATATTTAAACCAAAAAAAACTATGAAAATGTTAACCGTTTGTTCGACTTTTAGAGTATTCCTCTTAACCTTATCTATGTTGCCTGTTTTAGCATTGGCACAGGGTTTTTTTCCTGACGGAACAAAAGTTCCTGATTGGTTTCACAAGATTCAGCCAACCAATATTAATAAGTTAGGAAAACAATATAAACTAACTGATTATAACGTTTTAAGTGATAGCACAGTTGTACAAACCGTGAAAATACAGGCAATAATTGACAATGCTTTTGCAAATGGAGGCGGTGTTATTGTAGTGCCTAAAGGGACTTTTTTAAGCGGAGCTTTGTTTTTTAAACAGGGAACCCATTTGTATTTGGAAGAAGGCGGAGTATTAAAAGGAAGTGATGATATCAGTAATTTTCCTGTGATGATGAC
>Ga0247805_1000152_pt1 | contig 43085 bp, 28 predicted proteins | sample UWRJL044104R1_FD_180930 | JGI IMG/M metagenome (GOLD analysis project Ga0247805, IMG submission 180930) | Plant litter microbial communities from Arlington Agricultural Research Station in Wisconsin, United States - UWRJ-L044-104R-1 | ecosystem: Environmental > Terrestrial > Plant litter >...
TAGTGAAGTACAAGAAAATGGGATTACTTATTATGTTGATAATTTCCCACAGTATTCTACAGAATTGCAAGGGCTTGCAATTACACGCTTAGCAACAAGTAATCCACAGTTTAATAGTTTTTATCAGTATTTAAGAAATTCTTCTATCTATAATTTTAGTACAGGTAAAATAGAAGGAGTTGAGATTGGTTCTTCTTATACCTTTATAATACCAAATAATGCTGCTATTGCTAGAGCTGTAACAGCTGGAGTGCTTCCTGCTAGTCCTACTACAATAATACAAGGAGAAAAAGATTTGATTGCCGATTTTATCCGTTACCATATTATAGCCAATAGGACTGCTTCAAATGATGCTCATACCATTGGGCAGTTTGAAACATTAAGGAAAGACTCTCAAGGAGATAAAACTTTTGTTGAGGTAATTAGCACTGCAGGTACACCTACTTTACCTGGTACATTGTCATTTAAAGATAATTCAGGTAATAATCCAGAAGCTAAATTTATTCCAGCTAGTAGTAATAATCTGGCGGATAGATCCTTAATCCATTTAGTAGACAACTATCTTAAATTTACGGAATAAAATGAGACAACAACTTACAAATATATATTACAGTTTTACATTTGCCTTAATTATTCTGGCAGCTTTACCAGCACTAGCTCAACAACCTAGCACTGCTTTATTGGTTCGTGGTCAGGTAATTGATGCTGGTGATAATCAAACTATTCCTGGGGCTACTATAGTAGAGCAAGATGCTGAGAATCGTACTGTAGGAGGTGTAGTTACTGACTTTGATGGTAATTTTGCTATTCGTGTTAAAAACCCAAATAACAAGTTATCAGTTTCAACAATTGGTTATAAGAGCAAGAGTGTTGCTATTAATGGAAAAACATCTATTAAAGTTTTCTTGGTTTCTACAGTTGAATCCCTAAAAGAGATTGTTGTTACTTCTGCTAAAACATCCGATAATGGATTAATGCGAATTGCAGACCGTGATCGAACTACAAGTTCTGTTAGTATTAATGCTGCCGATTTAGAAAATACACAAGCTGCCTCTATTGATGAAGCCTTACAAGGGCGTTTGTCAGGTGTTGATATTGTGGCCAATAGTGGAGATCCTGGAGCAGGAATGCAAATCCGTATTCGAGGTACTTCTTCTATTACAGGTTCTTCAGATCCATTGATTGTTGTAGATGGTATGCCTTATGAGACTTCAGTACCTGAAGATTTTAATTTTGGATCAGCAGATGAACAAGGCTATGCAGCCTTAATTAACATCGCTCCTTCTGATATTGAGACTATTACTATTTTAAAAGATGCTGCTGCTACTGCTATTTGGGGGTCTCGTGCGGCTAGTGGAGTATTGTTAATCACTACAAAACGTGGAACAGTAAGTGCCCCAAAGATAAGTTATAACTATAGAGGAACTTATTCTAAGTTGCCTCCTACTATTCCAATGTTGAATGGAGATCAATATTCGCAGTTGATTCCTGAGCAATTTATGAATAGAAATGGAGTGCCATTGAATACTTTAACCGTAAAGGAATTTCAATATGATCCCCAAGATGTCTATTTTTATAAAAATTATAGTCAAAATACCAATTGGGTAGATGCAATTACCCAACCAGGTATAACAGGAGAGCACAACCTTGCTCTAAAAGGAGGAGGTCAAAAAGCTAGATACTTTACCTCAGTAGGTTATTATAAAGCAAAAGGAGTTACTATAGGTACTGGTTTAGAAAGGATAAACGCAAGATTAAACTTAGATTATGTAGTTTCTGATCGCATTAAGTTTAAGACCGATTTGGCTTATACAAATTCAGCGACTCAACGTAATTATGTAAATGGTACAGGTAGTGGAGATCGTTTAAGAGGAGTTGCTTATACTAAAATGCCAAATATGAGTATTTATGAGTATGACGAAAGAGGCAATCTTACACCAAATTATTTCTCACCAGCATCTAATGTTCAAGGTACTTATCCAGGTACTTACAACCCACTTGCTATGGCTGAGTTGGCCATTAATGATCAAGTAGAGAACCGTATTGTTCCTCACTTTAATTTGAGTGTAGATCTTATCCCTAAAAAATTAATTTCGACTTTTGATTTACAGTTTGATTATAGTAGTAAAAAAACGAATTCTTTTTTACCTCAAAATGCAACTGGACGCCCATTTACTGAAACAGTGGTTAATAGAGCTTTAGATATTGATACTGATGAGTCTAGTGTTATTACAAAGACTAATTTTATTTATCTACCAACTATAGGCGAGAATCAAACTTTTCAAGCTATTGTATCCTTACAATCTAATGATTCCCGTTATGTTTCACATCAGGCAGTAACATCCAATACGGCCTCACCGTTATTGACAGATCCATCGAATCCATCTAGAACACAGAATTCAGAGTTGGCATTGTCTAGTGGTTTTAGTCAATTTAGAAGTGTTGGAGGTGTATTTAGTGCTCAATATGGTTTGTTAGATCGTTATTTGATTAATGTTGGAGTTAGAGCAGATGGTAACTCTAGACTTACAGGTAAAAATAGATATGGTTATTTTCCATCTTTATCGGCTCGTTGGAGAATTTCAGGAGAACCTTTTATGAAGAGTTTAAAAAACATAGATGACTTAAGTATGCGATTGAGTTATGGTCATGCAGGAAGGGCACCGCGTTCTGAATACCGTTTCTTTAATACTTACAGTAATTTTGATGCTCAGTATTTAGGTCTTAATGGAGTTGTTCCTGCTAATATGGAGTTGACTAACTTACGTTGGGAAACATTAATTGGTAGAAATATAGGATTTAATCTTCAGATGTTTAACAAACGCCTTTCTATTGATGCTGAAATTTATAAAAATACAACTAAAGATTTATTATTCCCAAATCTTGATATAAGCTCAGTTTCGGGTTATAATACTATTTCTGATCAAAACGTTGGAACGATGGAGAACCGAGGATGGGAAATCATGCTTAATGCTACTCCTTATAAATCAGGAAAATGGAGAGTAGATTTTAATTTTAATATTTCAGGAAATCAAAATATGATTACAGAAATATCAGAATTTGTTGCAACAGAAAGTGGTAATACTGATAAAAATGGAGAATTCAAACGTTTCCTTCAGGTTGATAATCCTTTTGGATCCTTTTACGGATACAAGTTTAAAGGAGTGTATAAAGATCTTGAAGCTACAAAAGCCAGGGATGCAAGTGGGAATTTGATTTTAGGACCTAATGGACAAGAAGTCTTTATGCGTTTTAATTATCCTAATACAGATTATGTATTCCAACCAGGAGATGCTATCTATGAAGACATCAACAAAGATGGTAATATTGATAGTCGTGATGTAGTGTATTTAGGAAATAGTAATCCTAAACTATCAGGAGGTTTTGGTCCAAATATAACTTTTAACAACCAATTGAAATTATTGTTGTTTTTTACTTATCGTTTGGATTATGATATTGTTAATGATACTGACATGAGAACTACTAATATGTCGGGATGGAGTAATCAAAGTACAGCCGTTTTAGCTAGATGGCGTAACCCTGGAGATGTCACTAATATGCCTAGAGCTCTTCATGGAACAGGATATAACTGGTTAGGATCAGATCGTTATGTGGAGGATGCTTCTTTTGTTCGCTTGCGTTCGGTTAGTGTTAGTTATAATTTGAGTAAAAAACTAGTAAAAAAACTGAATTTAGACGAAGTAAGGTTCAATGTGATTGCAGATAACTTGTATACGTTTACAAAATACAGAGGTCAGGATCCAGAGGTGAGAATGGGATCAGGTGCTTTTGGAATGGCAATTGATAACGCCACTACACCAGCTACAAAACGTTTCTCATTTGGTATATCAACCAGTTTTTAAATAAAAAAATATTTGACTTATGCAAACTAAAATAAAAATAATATTAGCCATCTTTATACTTTTTGTCTCGGCAAGTTCGTGCGATAGTTATTTAGATTTACGCCCTCAGGATGGAATTGTACGAGATGAATTCTGGAAAACAAAAGAGGATATACAAGCTGCAGTAATAGGAATTTATTCATCGATGTTAAATTCTCCTCCAGGAGTTGGTGATTTACCACTATCTCAATATTTATTTATGCATGGAGAATTAAGAGGAGGAATGGTTGTTGAAGGAACAAATATTAGTGATGACCAAAGAGATATAATCAATACTAACGTTCTTTCTTCTAATCCATTAACTGAATGGGCGGCATTTTATAAAACTATCAATTATTGTAATACAGTAATTGATTTAGCACCAGGGGTTAGAGATGAAGATCCTACTTTAACACAAGTACAGTTAAATCATTTTCTTTCTGAGGCTTTGGCCATTAGAGCGTATTTGTACTTTACATTGGCGCGTACTTATAAAGATGTGCCTTTAAAATTAACTGCTACACTTTCAGATCAGGATAATTTTCAAATTCCTGTAAGTCCTCAAAGTGAAGTATTTGCTCAGGTAGTGAAAGATTTGAAATTAGCAGAAGGCTATGCTGTTGAAGATTATGGCGATGTTGCGTCAAATAAAGGACGTATTACCGTGTATAGTATTAATGCTATGCTTGCTGATGTTTACTTGTGGACAGAAGATTACCAATCTGCTCTTACAGCTACTAATAAGGTGATTGATTCAGGAAAGTTTAAATTGGTAGAAGCTTCTGGTAGTACTTGGTTTAATACTGTTTTTGCCAGAGGAAATTCTACTGAAAGTGTTTTTGAGTTTCAGTATACTACAGCTAATTTAAATCCCTTTTATAATATTTTTACACAAAGACCTCAATTTAGAGCTCAAGGGCTTTTGATGGATGAAGTTTTTGGAATTGATTATGATAATCCTGATAATAAGGATATTCGAGGAGATCGAGCTTCATTGGTGGGTGCAACGGGTGAGATTTATAAGTTCATAGGTTTGAATAATAATGATCGAAAAGCTTTACAGGATGCAGACACGCATTGGTTTGTATATCGTTATGCAGATGTTATGTTAATGAAAGCAGAAGCCTTAGCTAGATTAGGAGCTGTAGATTCAACACCAGAAAAAGGTCAAGAAGCACTTGATATTATTGCTGCTATTCGACTAAACCGTAATGCTCTTAATCAAACAAAACAAGATGTTGGTGCAGGCGATACCAATGGTATTATTGATTATATCTTAGCCGAGCGTGCTCGCGAATTTGCTTTTGAAGGTAAACGTTGGTATGATGTATTACGTGTTGCACGTGCTAAAAATTACGAAAGAAAACAATTGTTAATTGATTTAGCTGTTGCTAATGCTCCTGTAGATAGACAACAGTCAATCATAACAAAATTACAAGATGTCAATAGTCATTATTTACCTATTAATGCTAATGAAATTTTTGCCAATAAAGCGCTTGTACAAAATCCATTTTATAAATAAAAAAAATTAAGTCATGAAAAGATTATTAAGATTGCCTAGCCTGTTGAGACTTACTTTACTATTTTTAATAGCTTTAGTGTTTCAAAATTGTTCTGACCCTAAAATAAAAGAGAGTACAGATGAGACGTTGAATATAACTCAATATTTAAGGGAAAATCCAGATTATTCTATGTTTTTAGAGATATTGGATTTGACCAATTATGCTTCCTTTATGAATACCTATGGAACTTATACCTTGTTTCTTCCAACTAATGAAGCAGTACAGCAATATTTGAAAGATGTAGGAGCTACTTCATTGAGCCAGATTCCATTGGTAGATTTACAAAACATTGTTAAGTTGCATATTTTAGACAAGAAAGTAAGTACAACTTTATTTAATGATGGTAAGATTTCAACTCCTAGTTTATATGGACAATATTTGATAACGGGAGCAGCTAATGTAGATGGTGTTTCTAATATAACAGTTAATAAAACTTCAAGAATTGTAGCTTCTAATGTAGAATTAGGAAATGGGGTGGTTCATATTATTGATAAAGTATTGCGTGTTGCCGATAAAACCTTAGCCCAAACCATTGAGGCTGATCCTAATCTTTCTTTGTTTACAGAGGTTTTAAAAGTTACAGGATGGTATGAGAAGCTAAATCAACCTATCACTTTTGATGAGAATAATATAGGAAGTTATTTGACGGTATTGGCACAGTCTAACGCAGTGTTTGAAGCAGCTAATTTAGGGACTTTAGAAAAAATTAAAGCAAGATATAGTAAACCAGTTGATGCAACACATCCAGCTGATCCTACTAAACCTTCAGATAGTTTAAATTTATATGTACAGTATCGTATAATACCTAGCTTGAGTTATTTGGCTGATTTTGTTACAACTCCAGTGTTTGTAACAAAGGCTCCATTAGAAGTTATTAGTTCTAAATTAGTTAAACAAGACATCTTATTAAATGAGGATGTTTTTAATGGAGTACTTGAAAAAGGAGTTGGTATTGTAAGAAATAATAGTGATGTAACATGTTCTAACGGAGTTTTACATTATGTTGGTGGAAATTTTAATATTAAAAAGCGCCTTCCTATGCCTGTCTATTTTGATGTGTGTAATCAACCTGAATTTGCTGCAAATGTTGCAAATTATAGAAAAACAGGAGGAGTGACTTTTGGGTTACCACCAGGATCATTTAAGGATATTACTTGGACAGGAAGTAAAACATATACCTTGGATTGGAATTCTTACTCACAGGCAGTTAATGGTGACCTTATTAGAGCTACTCGATTTCGTACAGGAAGTGGAGGTTTAAATGATATTGAATATACTACTCCTGTAATTATTAAAGGGCGTTACAAAATATGGATTTCTTATCGTGCACATGCAAATGGTTCTGCAAACACAAAAATATTTTTTAATAATGAACAGACTTCTAGGATACTTAATATGAAAGAGTTTCCAAATGATGCTTTTAATACAACAACTGGTGTAGGAGATAGAGTGCTTGAATCACAAGGTTACAAACGTTATATATTTCCATTTGTTAGAGTTGATGCTCTTTATTCCAGACTTGTAGGTATTGTAGAGGTACCAACGACAGGAAGACATAAAATTAAGTTCGTTACAGATGCTGGATCAAGTAGTGGTAGTGCAGATGCTGATAGAATAGATTTAATTGAGTTCCGCCCTGTAGAAATGGATCAAATATGGCCAAAGTTTAGAAAAGGTATTCCAGTAGAAGGAGTCAGTAATATAGTGGAGAGATCAAGTGTAATAACTGATAATGGACCAAATTAATTAAAACTATAATCCTTAGAAATACAAATTTAACAATTACGAGATGACATTATTAAATATAAAATATAGAAGGATTTTAGCTAGTGTTTTAACACTAGCTATGATCTCTTGTTCTAATCCTTGGGATGATCGCGAAGATAATGGTGATGAAAACTTGAGTATTACTTTGAGCGAGGCACTAACCAATAGAGCTGAGACTAGTGAATTTGGAAAATTATTAGTTGAAACGGGTTATGATAAAATTTTGGCGACTTCAAAGACCTACACTGTTTTTGCCCCGACTAATACTGCTATGTCTCAGGTTTCAACTGATATTTTAGATGATCCTGAGGCTTTAAAACAATTTGTGGGTAACCATATTGCTTTAACTACTTATTCTTCTGTAAGGAGTGAAGATGAAACTCAAATAAAAATGTACAGCAATAAATACTTGTTGTTCAAAGGTAGTACTACAATTGATGATGCTGCGATTGTAACAGCGGATCATTATGCAGCCAATGGAGTTTTTCATGTTATTGATAAACCTCTTACATTAAAAATGAATATTTGGCAGTATATTAATTCTCGAGCTGGTTCTTCAGCCATGAGTGATTATTTATTGAGTTTAAAACAATTTAGTATATACCAAGCAGATAGTATAGCTAAAGTTTTATCGGTTGAAAGAGGAGCTGGTTATCTATCGGATTCCTTAACGAATTCTTATTTAAAAAATGTGTATAACTTAAATAATGAGAAAAACTCTTACACCTTATTTTTAATGGAAGATGCTGGGTATAATTCAGAGGTAGATAAGATGAAACCTTATTTGATAAAACCTTCAAATGATCCAGATATAGATTCAACAGCAATTTACTCAAAATATTTTACAGTAAGAGATATGGCTTTTGGTAAAAAGTATGAGCTGGACGAGTTGCCAGCTACTTTAACATCAAAATATGGAGTAGAATTTTCAGTAGATAAAACCCAAATTGTAGGGCAGCCTATTCATTTGAGTAACGGTATTGTTTATATCATGAAAAAGGTTGATGTTCTCTTGACAAAACGTTTGCTTCCTACTAAAATAGAAGGTGAAAAGAATTTCAGTCATTTTAACGGTTCGAGTAATGCTATTTATTACCGTGAAAGAAAAGATCAGTTTGGAGTATATAATGATGTACTGGTACTAAATCCAGGGGTACCTAACTTTATGTTGAATTATACAGCGAAAGAATTGTATAGTACTACTTATAATGTGTACTGGAGGGCTATAAACGAACAAACTAATGTTTTTTCACAAAGTATAAGATTTGCAGGGAAGTATGAAATCATTAATAATACAGTAACCGTTTCTGATATAATTGGTAATATAGCTCCCACAGCTGTTCAGGTACGATTTCGTGAAGAAGTTCTTGTTGGTCAAATTACATTAGGTAAAGCACGTAATATCGATTTAATTTCATTAATCGGTGCTAATAATTCTACAAACGGAAATAACTCACTGACTCTTGACTATTTGAAATTAGTTCCTGTTCTTAAATAATATTCTATAAAAAATTAGTTATGCTAAAAATTATAAAACTAAGCTGTCTAGCGAGCCTTTTTTTTGCTGGTGGAATCGCTGCACCATTGTATGCCCAGGAGACTCAGGATTCAACAGCTACTGCCACTACTACAACCATAAATAAAAAAATAAAAGGAATTTTAGTTCAAGGTATTGTTAAAAATGCCAAAACAAATCAATTATTATCAGGTATAAATATTGCTGTTGAGGGTTACTCTGCAGTAATTACTAATGATGATGGTAGTTTTAAAATAGGAGTGCCTCATTTAGAGTCATTGCTTCAAATAAGTGGTGAGAATTTTCAAACTAAAGTATATGCTTTAAAGAAGCAAGAATCAGGAATTGAGATATTTTTAAATGAGGTTAATTATGCACCTTCTTATCAAAGTGCAAATTTGGCCGCCGGAGAAAAAATGCAGTACAATACTACTTATGCTGCCAGTGTAGTTAATTTTAGTAAAGACCAATGGTCTAATCCTGTAAATGAATCTGTAGGCGGTTTTCTTCAAGGAAAAGTAGCAGGATTAAATACAGTTAGAAATTCAGGAACTCCTGGAGCAGGTACTTATTTATCATTGCGGGGATTTAATTCATTATATGCCAGTAATAAGCCTTTAATCATTGTTGATGGAATGATTTATGATGATGAAGATTATGGTTCTGGCATTATTCAAAATAATGTTTCTTCTCCTTTGGCTAATTTAGATGTTAAAGAAATTGAAGATATCACTGTTATTAAGGATGGATCTTCATTATATGGTACTAAAGGAGCTAATGGAATTATTAAAATTACGACTACCCGTGCTACTGAACTATCAACAAAAATTGATTTTACTATGTATGGAGGAATCAATCAGGCTCCAGATCAGTTGCCTTTACTTGGTACTAATGGGTATCGTACCCATTTGTCTCAACTTGAAGCTACTCGTGGACTTACTCAAGATCAGATAGCAGCCTTACCTTATATGAATGACAATGTGAGTTCATCAGGTTATTATAGATTTCATAATAATACGAACTGGCAAGATCAAGTATTTAAGCCCAGTGTTAATCAAAATTATTTTCTTAAAGTACGTGGAGGAGATGATATAGCCAAATTTGGATTATCAGTAGGTTATCTAGATAGCCAGGGAATTGTTGATAAGACTGATACAAAAAGATATAGTACTCGTTTAAATGCTGCTTTGAGGTTGACTCAAAAACTCGATGTAGACGCTAACTTATCGTTTATTAATAATATCCAGAATCAGTGGAACCAAGGTTTAGCTTATAAAACAAGTCCTATATATTTGGCTTTGACTAAATCTCCTTTTCTAAATACGAATGTAGTTGATAATGTTGGGGAAGTATCTCCTAATTTAGCTGATGTAGATTACTTTAATGTGAGTAATCCAAATGCAATTCTAGATAACGGTTATGGGAGAAATAATAATTATCGCTTCTTTGGTAATTTAAAATTTAATTATGCCTTGAATAAGGCTTGGAATATCAGTACCATCTTTGGATTAACATTTAATAAAGAAAGAGAGAGTTTCTTTATTCCAGATGACGGTGTTGCTGATATTATTTTGCCTACTGCTATAGGTAAAAATCAATCAGGAAGTGAAGTACAGCAGTATAGAAGTCTTTATACAGATACTTATGCTAATTATTTAAAAAATTTCAAAAATGATCATAACCTAGAGGCTCGTTTTGGAGTTAGAACTCAAAGTAATACATCAGAAAGTGACTTAGGATTAGGCTTCAATTCCTCTACAGATGATTTTACGTTTGTAGGAGCAGGATCTAACTTACTACGTCAGGTAGGTGGATCTTTAGGCGAATGGAATTGGTTGAATATTTATGCTAATGCTGATTATAACTATCGGAATAAATATTTTTTGAGTACCAGTTATGCAGTTGATGGTTCTAGTAGATTTGGCGATAAGTTGAATGGGAAAGACAAATATGCCTTGATGACTTCTTTATCTGCTGCTTGGTTAGTTTCTTCAGAAGGATTTATGAAAAATGTAAAAGCAATTGATTATTTAAAATTGAGAGCCAGTTATGGTCATAGTGGAAATGATGATATAGGGAATTTTACAGCTCAACAATACTATGAATCTCAAAACTTATTGGGAATGCAAGGTTTAGTGAGAGGAAATATAGGAAATTCTAACTTGCAATGGGAAACGGTTAAGAAATTGAATTTAGGTGCTGATTTAGGTATTTTTAATGAGCGAGTTAATGCTTCATTTGATTTCTATGCTAATAGAACCAGAAACATGATTGTTTATAAATTAGCTAGTGAAGTTACTGGGTTGACAATATTGTTTCCAATGATGGCGCTATGCGTACTTTAGGAGCTGAATTAGCCTTGAAGGCACGAGTTGTTAAAGCAACAAATCTAACAGTGGATTTAGGGGTGAATGTGAGCCGTTATAAAAATGAGATTCAAGCTTTGCCTGACGGAGATATCCTTACTCAATTTGCAGGAGCTACTTATTTGACATCCGTTGGGAAAGATGCTAATTTGTTCTATGGTTTAAAAACAGCAGGAGTCTATAGTACTACAGCCGAAGCTAATTCAGCAGGATTGAATAGACGCTTGTCTAATGGAGAATTAGTTCCGTTTACCGCGGGAGACATGCGATTTATAGATGTAAATGGAGATAAGACTATTGATAACAATGACCGTATGGTAATTGGAAATCCAAACCCGGATGTAATGGGTAGTTTTTCTACTAATATTACCTACAAGCGTTTTAGCCTTCAAGGTTTATTTACTTTTTCAGTTGGGAATGATATTTACAATGGATTGCGTTATAATCTAGAAAAAATGAGTGGATATGAAAATCAAAGCACAGCTGTAGCGAATCGTTGGAGAGCCGAAGGGCAACAAACTGATATGCCAAAAGCCACTTGGGGAGATCCAATGGGTAATGCTGAATTTTCAGACAGATGGATTGAAGATGGCTCTTATTTAAGATTGAAAACGTTAGTGCTGGGATATGATTTTAAAGTGAATGATGTGAATTATATCAAGTATATCAAGCTTTATGCAACAGCTAATAACTTGGTAACTTTCACGAAATATCTTGGTTATGATCCAGAGTTCAGTGCTACATCATCTATATTTGGTCAAGGTACTGACATTGGTTTAGCTCCTCAATTCACCTCAATTCAATTAGGATTACGTTTAGGGCTTTAATTATTTTATACTATAGAAAGAAACATACAGATGATAACAACAATCAAAACAACAACAACAAAAAGCGTCGTATCTATATTATCGGCTATGACACTATTTCTTAGCTTAGGTTCATGTCAGGACTATCTGGATGTGCAACCTGAAGACAGGCTTTCAGGAGATCAGGTATATCGAGATATTTATGATGCTGATGCTGCAGTAATAGGTATTTATGGTAAGTTTATGGCCCTTGCAGAAAAGCATGTCATCCTAAACGAAATGCGTGCGGATTTAATGACTACCACTAGAAATTCTAGTCCTTATTTGAAAGAACTCTCAGAACATAATGTTTCTGCTGAAAACCCATACATTAGTCCTAAACAATTTTATGAAGTAATTCTAAATTGTAATGATGTTTTGAAGAATTTCGACATTATGTTAGCTGATAAAAAATTTACACAAGCACAATATGAGCAGCGTTATGCTGATATTGGATGTATTCGTTCCTGGGTTTATTTACAATTAGGAATACACTTTGGAAGTGTACCTTACATAACTGAGCCTATTGAGACTTTAGATGATGTAAAAAACATTTCTAAATACCCAAGAATTCCATTTGATGAGCTTATTGATAAGTTGGTTGTTTTTACAGAAGGACTTAATTATAAAAAGCCATATGAAGTAGGAAGTAGTTTAGTAACTACAGTGGATGGTTATTACACCCCCAAGTTTTTTATTAATAAGGAGTGTTTGTTAGGGGATTTAGAACTATGGAAGGGTGACTATTTAAAGGCTGCTTCTTATTATAAGAATGTTTTAGAGACAGCATCTGTTAGTGGTAATGATACAGAACGTTATGAATCTTATCGTTTAAGTAGTTTTGCAGGTAGCGGTAATAATGATTTGCTTATTCGTTATGCAAGAAATCCTGATGCATCTACTTTGTTTAATACAGATACTCAAGGTTGGAGGTCTATTTTTGCTAGATCTAGAGATGTTGTATGGAATACGGAATGGATCTGGTCATTACCATTTGATAGTAAGTTTGCTCCTTCTAATCCTTTTATCTCTATTTTTTCTAAGACCTCAGGGAATTATTTGGCTAAACCATCACAACGTGCTATTAATCTATGGGATTCTAATGTTCAGTCTAATGAAATTCCTTATGATGCGCGTGGTTCAAAATTTACTTATAGGATAGTAAGTGGCGATCCAGTAATTATGAAATATTTATACCGGTATGAGACTGCTGCAGCTGCAGCTGATCAGTTTAAAACCGATGGAGATTGGTTTTTATATCGTGCAGAAAAATTACATTTGCGTTATGCTGAAGCGGCTAACAGAGACAACCAACATCGAATTGCTGATGCAATATTGAATTTCGGAATAGCTAGAGCTTATAATCGTGGGGGTCTTGATCCTGCAACAGCTAATATGACGAATGCCATGCGAACAAACAAAGCCTTTCCATATGATTTTGATGCTCGAACTGGAGAGTTTCCACGTTTTAGAGATAATTGGTATCGTGGAGGAGGAGTTAGAGGACGTGCGAATTTAACAGCTGCTCCGGTTGTAGGGGATAGTTTAATTTCTATAGAAAATAATATTATCAATGAAGCTGCATTATCTTTAGCTTACGAAGGAAATCGTTGGGAAGATTTAGTGCGCGTGGCCAGACGTAGAAACGATCCCGCTTTCTTAGCTGATAAAATTTTTGAAAAATTAAATGGAGAAGGAAATGCAGAAGCTGCTAATGTAAAAGCTAAATTGATGAATCCAAATAATTGGTATTTGCCATTTAAATGGTAATATATAGATTGAATAATTTGTAGATAATTAGCCGTTTCAGTATTTTGAAACGGTTTTTTTATAAAAAAAAGAAGTTTATTGTAATCATAAGATAAAAAAAAACGCTTGAAAACTTTAGTTTTAAGGCGTTTTTTTTATCTTATGAAAAAATTAAGTATTCTTCAAATTAATAATTTCCTGTTCGGTAAGTAATCTCCAGTTTCCTCTAGGTAAGTTCTTTTTAGTCAAACCTGCAAAAGCAACACGGTCAATACGCAATACATCATAATCAAAGTGTTCAAAAATAGAGCGAACTACTTTTACGTTTGATGTTTTTAATTTCAAACCAATTTCGCTTTTTGCTTCTCCTTCAATGTAACTTACTTCTTCTACAAAAACACGGTGTCCGTCTAGTACTAATCCTTTACTGATTTTTTCTAAATCTTCAAATTTCAAGTTCTTGTCTAATGAAACCTGATAGATTTTTGATGATTTTTGGCTAGGTAGCGAAAACTTTCTAATCATATCAGTATCATTGGTGAACAATAAAAGACCAGTAGTGTTTTTATCCATTCTTCCTACAGCGGCAATCTTTGCAGTAGTTGAACCTTTTACTAATTCCAATACATTTCTAAATTCCTGACCTTCATCAAGAGCTGTAGTAAAGTTTTTTGGTTTGTTCAATAGGATGTATACTTTTTTCTCTGGAGTTAATTTTACTCCATCAAAATTTACATCATCTCCTGGTTTTACTAAATAGCCCATTTCGGTAATAGGAATACCGTTTACTTTTACGTTTCCTGATTGAATGTAAATATCGGCATCACGACGTGAACACACTCCTGAGTTGGAAATATATTTATTCAAACGCATTTCGTCTTTTGCCTTAGCTCTTTTAGGAGCCTGATTTGGCTTTTTCTCTATCTTTTTTGCAGCTTCTTCAGCAGCTTTTGTAGTTGGTTTTACTTTTTTAGGCCCTTGTGCCCTTTTTTGCATCGCAGGTTTTGGCTTGTTAGAGCTTGGTCTGGAGCTATTAGGTCTAGAACCACCTCTTTTATTGTTGCCTTCCTTGTTGTTCATAATAATCTATAATTTGTGCAAAGATAGTATTTATATAATTGCTAATGGAGAATTACAAATTATAATACACTAACTGACTCGTTAATAAGTAGGTTCTGTGGTTTTGAATTTATTTTAAATAGAGAGTAATAATTTCTTTCCATGCCACAATACACTTGGATTGATGAGAACAATACAAAATACTCCAGCAACAATAAGAAATTTCAATACATTATGAAGTAGTAAAAATTGTCCTTTTGTATTGGATTTCCATAAATACAACAGAAAGAAAATCAAAACAATCATACAAACATAAAAGTAAATATCCATATAACCCACATCATAAATATCGATTAAAACATATACAGGAAGAATCGTGGCTATGGTAAGTATTGTTATAACTCGTTTAGCCATTTTTTCACCATAAATTATTGGAACTGTTCTATAATTATTAGCCAAATCTCCGGTTATATTTTCTAAATCCTTAATCATTTCCCGTATAAGCAATAATGAAAATAAAAAAGCAGCATGTGCCGAAATGACCATAAACTGATTTTTGTAATTTTCTATTTCGTATATAGGAAGTCTAGTGTAATAATACAATAGAATAGCAAAGAAAGGAAGTACGGCTAATAAAGCCGCCATGAGGTTTCCTATAAAAGGATATTTTTTGATTTTATGAGAGTAAAACCAAATCAGGAAAATATAAGCTGAAAAGAATAAAAAAGCCCGCCATGAAATAAAACAAGCAATCAAGGCAACTATTAAATTCAATGAAAAATAAACCTTCAACTTTGTGCTTTGACTAACTAAACGGTCTAACATGGATTTGTTAGGACGGTTAATTAAATCTTTCTGACTATCATAAAAGTTATTGATAATGTAACCTGAAGCAATGGTAACTGAAGAAGCAAAAACAATTAAAAAAAGATTCAAATCAAGCAAAATATCCAATGCTCTTATTTCTGGGGCGAGAATAAATATCGCTGATAAATATTGCGCTAAAATGATAATTGGAATGTTATAGCCTCTTACTACAGAGAACAAACTGATAATTTTTAACGCTAAAAGTTTGTTTTTTCTATTGAACATTTTAATTATCTGTAAGTATATTTTCTTATTTGATTTCTTTTAAAATTGGTAAACTACTTCTAATTTATAATCTTTTAATGATGCTTTAGCACGTTCTAAATCTTCTGTAAAACCTAGAATGTAACCGCCTCCACCAGAACCACACAATTTTAAATAATAATCATTAGTTTCAATTCCTTTTTGCCAAATTTCATGAAATTGTTCTGGAATCATTGGCTTAAAATGATTTAAAACGACACGAGATAGCTTTTTAGTATTGGTAAACAATGATTTCATATCGCCACCAAGGAAATTCTCTACACAAGCATCAGTATGTTTTACAAACTGATTTTTCAACATAGCACGGAATCCTTTGTCTTTTAAGTTTTCCATGAAAATATTAATCATAGGTGCTGTTTCTCCTATAATTCCTGAATCCAATAAGAAAACAGCAGCTTTTCCATCAAAACTTTGATTAGGAATTCCAGTAGCTTCAATATTGTCTTTTGAATTAATTAAAATTGGAATACTTAAATAGCTATTTAAAGGATCCAAACCTGAGCTTTTTCCGTGGAAAAAACTCTCCATTTGTGAAAATATATTTTTTAATTGCAATAGTTTTTCACGTGTCAAATTCTCTAAAACAGTGATTTTGTTCTGAGCATATTTGTCATAAATAGCAGCTACTAAAGCCCCGCTACTTCCTACGCCATATCCTTGTGGAATACTAGAATCGAAATACATTCCAGTGTCAATATCATTTTTTAAAGACTTTAAATCAAAGGAAACTAAATTAGTTTGTTCGTTTTCTAAAGTTTCTAAATAATCGGCAAAACGCTTTAAACTTCCATTAGAAGCTATTGCCTGAATAGAAGGGTTTTCTTCTTTTTTTAATGCGCCATTATAAAAATTATAAGGAATAGATAATCCTTTAGAATCACGAATAATTCCGTATTCTCCAAAGAGTAATATTTTTGAGTAAAATAAAGGTCCTTTCATTTGCAATTAAGATTTAAGAATGAAATAGATACGTTAAGTAAATATAATACTAATTATTTTATTTGAAGAGCTCCCGTTCCAATTTCGTCACAAAGGTACTGCCCATTTTGACAATAGCCAACTAATTCGTCCTTAATAAATTGTAATATGGTTTCTTTATGTTTATTTGGGTATAAAACATGCACATTTGCGCCAGCATCGAGTGTGAAACAAACAGGAATTTGAGTTTCATTTCTAAATTTCCAAATCGCATTGATGATTTGCAAGGTATTTGGTTTCATTAAAATAAAATAAGGCATCGATGTCATCATCATAGCGTGCAAAGTCAAAGCTTCGCTTTCTACTATTTTGATGAATTCTTCCAGATTACCATTTTCAAAAATAGCAATCAGTTGGTCTAAGTTTTCATGTGCTTGTGCAAATCGTCTTTCAGCAAAAGGATGATTGTGCATTAATTCGTGTCCCACAGTACTTGAAACCTGTTTTTCTCCTTTGTCAACTAGCAAAATAGTATCCTGATAGTTTTTGAAATTCTCATGAATAGTATATGGAAATCCTACACCAAATAAATCCGAACTTCCTTCAATATTAGCCTGATTTCCCCAAACCACGACTTGCCCTTTTACACTTCGGCAAGCACTTCCTGAACCCAATCGGGCTAAAAGAGAAGCTTTTTGATAAAAGTAATTTTCGGTCATTGTTGGATTCAGCGCTTTCTCTAAACTCATTAAATTCATTGCTAAAGCGGCCATTCCAGAGGCCGAAGAAGCAATTCCTGAACTATGAGGAAAAGTATTTTGGGTATCAATTGTAAAATGATATTCTTTCAAAAAAGGCAAATAGATTTCGATTCTTTCGAAGAATTTTTGAATTTTTGGTTTGAAATCTTCTTTTGGTTTTCCTTCAAATAACAAATCGAAAGAAAAATTATCCGCATTGTTTTTTTTCTCGAAAGCCAATTTGGTAATCGTTTTACAGTTATTTAAAGTAAAACTTATCGATGGATTGGCTGGAATTTGATTGTCTTTTTTTCCCCAATATTTCACTAAGGCAATATTGCTGGGTGCGCTCCATTGAAAATGACCGCTTTCTAAAGTTTGAGAATATGGAGTTGGAATAAAATCGTTTGCTGTGAACATGAATGATAAAATTTGCGCAAAGATACTTTTTTTGATTTATTCATACATTTCTTTATTTGTTCAATCGGTATAAAGTTTTTGATTATTTTTGAAAAAAAGAAAAAATGAATAAGATTATCAAAATAATTGTTGCCGTTGCTATATGTCTTGCTATTGGTTATTTTTCTGGAACTGTTACTCGTTCGGCAATTTTAGATTGGTATCCAACATTAGAAAAACCAAGTTTTAATCCGCCCAATTGGATTTTTGCACCAGTTTGGACTGCCTTGTATATCATGATGGGAGTTGCTGCAGGATTAGTTTGGAATCGTATTAAATATGAAACTGAAGCTGTCAAAAAAGCATTGGTGTTTTTTATCATTCAATTGATTTTGAATGCCATGTGGTCGTATCTGTTTTTTGGATTACGCAACCCAATGTTAGCAGGATTAGAGATTATTGTTTTGTGGTTAATGATTTATGAAACCTACATTCAGTTTACTAAAATCAATAAAATAGCTGGATATTTGTTTATTCCTTATTTGGCTTGGGTAAGTTTTGCAGCAGTATTAAATGCGAGTATTTGGTGGTTGAATCGATAGCGATACAATAGCAATGACAAAAATCAATTTCAATAGAACAAAATCAATATCAAAAAAGAAAGCTTATTTTTCTAAAACTATTTGCTTTCTAAATGCGATACTTTTTTCTAGTAAAAAGTCCATAGTGCTTAATATATTTTTTGAATTTGCTATTGTTTTAGATTTAGTATCAGCATCACAAAAATCAAGGAATAATTCTATTTCGTCTGGTTTTAACTTTAAGGTATTCATAAAATAATTTTGATCGCAGTTTGCTTTAGTAAAATCTTTAAAATTAGCTTTAACCGATTCAGTTTTGATTCTTTCTTCTTTTTTAAATAGTTTATGAATTTGCTTACCAATACGAATAAAGTCAACCCCAAAAAGCATGGGTGATTCTTTGTAATCTATAATTTTTAAATTTTGTTTAGATCTAGAAGAATTTAATTTTATTTGTTCTATTTCTTCTTTTGTTAACCAAGCTGTCTTATGCCCAATATTAGAAATTACAACTTCTTTTAATTCTTCGGCTTTTAATATTAATTCAACTAGTAAATTATTATTATTAATAGTTTCAGGTATAATTACAATTTTTTTAAGTTCATAGTTTTTAGCTATAAAAACTAGAGTATCATTCATTTTAGCAATAATTGAAAAATTACCATTGGCATCTGAGACGGTAAGTATCTTTGAATTTGAATTGATCACTTCTACTTTCGAAATTACATGATTATTAAATACAATTTTTCCTTTTATTGTTTGCGAAAAACCAAATTGAGAAGTTAAAAGTATTAAGATGCTAAGTAGTCTTGCTATCATATATTTTAGGTCTAATAAACTGATAGTAAATTTATTAGATTCTTCTTAATGAAAACTTAGAGTTTGTGTAAATTCTTGTTAATTATTTCTTGAATTTATCTTTGTTTTCTTTTACCCGAAATGCTACTATTTGCTTAATCAGTTCATACGGAATAGGAGTATCGAGTGGAAATTGAACCGAACCTTTTCCTTGTTTGTATTGTGATAATGCTATCGCAAATTTTTCATGTCCGGAAGGAGTTGCGTATAAACCAATGTGATTTTTGTAGGCAGCAAAATAGACTAACGGTTTTCCAAAAGTTTTATAAGCAGGCATTCCATAAGAAATGCTTTCATCACAATCTGGAGCTTCCTTTTTAATAATGCTTCTAATTTTTTGTGCTATTTTTTGAATTTCAACAGGAAGTGCATTGATGTATTCGTCTACTTTTTCCATTATTTTAGAATTATAATTTTAAAAATGATCTAAGCTTAGAAAGTTTATTCTGAAGTGTTTATCTTCTTGAACTCAATACTTTTTTTATAAAGAAAATCCATTAACATCAAATCATTTGAATTTTCCGATAATGTGTTTTTTGACTCAGGATCGAAATTACAAAATGTTAGAAAGGGTTCTATTTCTTCTTTTTTTAATTTTAAAGTTTCGGTATAAAATTTTTCATCAAAGCTAGTTGTAGCAAGTTCTTTGAATTCTATTTCAGGTATTTCTTTTTTGTCTTTTCCTTTAAATAATCGACCCAATTTTCTTCCAATTTCTACAAAATCCATTCCGTTCTCAATAGTACCATTATTGACACCCTGAACTTTTAAAGCATTTGATTTTTTAAGTACCTCGGCTTCCTTTCTTTTTTGGCGCTCTAATTTCTCATCAAATTTCCATCCAATGTCTACTCGATGAATGATGACTTCTTTAAGTTCCTCAGGAGTTTTGTCAATTCGAACAATAATATTATTGGTTTGTAAATCTTCTAAACTTAGTTTTATTCCTTTTAAAGTATAGTCTTTGACATAAAAAAGAATGCTGTCGTTTACATTAGCCGAAAGTATAAATTCTCCTTTTTCGTTGGTTCTAGTACCTGTTTGTGTGTCTTTATTGATTACATCAACATTTTGAAGTAAGAAGTTATCAGACATCACTTTTCCTCTCAGTAATTTATGGGTTTGAGAATAAATGAGCTGACTAGTACAAGCGAACAGGATTAGGAGCAATTTTAGTTTCATCTGATTTTAAATTTGTAAATAAAGTTACTTTTTTTTACTAAAGTATTCTTAGTATTTAGAGTAAATTTATGTTAAATCGCATTTGCTAAAATAAATCCGCTTGTCCAGGCATTTTGGAAATTAAATCCTCCTGTGACAGCATCAATATTTACAATTTCTCCAGCAAAATAAAGGTTTTCATGTAATTTACTTTCCATGGTTTTGAAATTGATTTCTTTTAAATCGATTCCGCCAGCAGTGACGAATTCGTCTTTAAAAGTACTTTTTCCATTAACCTGAAAAACAGCATTGGTTAATTGATTGGCTAAATTTTGAATTTGTGTTTTCGATAAATCAGCCCATTTGGTTTCCGCAGGAATATTCGAAGCCAGAACTAAACTTTCCCAAAGTCTATTATTTACTTCAAAAGGCGATTTTTTAGCAACCGTTTTTTTAGCGTGTTCTTGTTTTAAGTCTTTTAAGAGTTGTTCGGCTTCTTCAGTATCGACATCATTGAGCCAATTCACAAAAATTGTAAACTGATAATTTTTATCATGCAAAATGCGGGCACCCCAAGCTGATAATTTTAAAATAGCGGGTCCGCTCATTCCCCAATGCGTAATTAATAAAGGACCCGTCGAACTGAGTTTGCTGTCTTTTACTTTTACCGAAACTTGTGTGGCAACTCCGGGTAGTTCCTTAATTCGAGCATCTTTAATATTGAATGTAAACAAGGAAGGAACCGGATTTACAATTGCATGACCTTGCTGCTGTAGCATTTCCCAAATTTTTGGATTACTACCTGTTGCTAAAATGAGTTTTCCAACCAGATAATTTTCGTTTTGAGTTTCAATTTTCCAATGATTTTCTTTTTTGAAAATCGATTGTACTGCTTGTCCTGTCAACACGCTGATGCCTAATTTTTGAGTTGCTTTTAGAAAACAATCAATAATAGTTTGAGACGAATTTGAAACAGGGAACATTCTGCCGTCTTCTTCAATTTTTAGTTCTACTCCGTGCTTTTCAAACCATTCAATCGTATCGCCTGAGCAAAACTGATGAAAAGGACCTCGTAATTCTTTTTCGCCACGAGGATAAAATTTGACTAATTCGTTGGGTTCAAAACAGGCATGAGTTACATTGCAACGACCACCGCCAGAAATGCGTACTTTTTGCAATACTTCAGCCCCGCGTTCTAAAATGGCTACTTTAAGTTTCGGATTTTTTTCTACGATATTTATAGCAGTAAAAAATCCTGCTGCGCCACCGCCAACAATTATAATGTCAAATTTTTGATTCATATTCTATCTGGGAAATCGGAGATGATTCCGTTTACATTGAATGATTTTATTTTTTGAATGGCATTTTCCGAATTTACTGTCCAGGGATAAACTTCGAATTCATTTTGCTGCATCAAAATTACATTTTCTTTTGACAATAATTCATAATCGGGATGAATGGCGAAAGCGTTTATCTTTTTGGCGAAAGCCAAAGCTTTATCAATAGATTCTTCAGTCAAAACACCAATTTTGATTTTTGAGTTTAATAAATGAGTTTCTTCGAGCATTTTCCAATCAAAACTGGAAATAATGAAATTGTTGTAATCCCAGTTTTTTTCTGAAATATAATGAGATATTAGTTGAGTTACTGGTTTAGCAGTTCCAATACCTTTAAGCTCAATATTGACAAAACAACGTTTATTAACTAAATCAAGTACTTCGGTCAAAGTTGGTATTTTCTCTGTAACTTCAATTTTCAAAGCTTTCAATTCTTTTAAAGACAATTGATTTACTTCGCCTTTGCCATTAGTAGTTCGGTCGACAGTTTCATCGTGGATAGCAATTAATTCGTTATCCGAACTTAAATGAACATCAAGTTCGATTCCGTCAACTCCTAAATTGATCGCTTTTTCGAAAGCAATTAAAGTGTTTTCAGGTTTGTAACCTTTTGCACCGCGATGACCTATTTTGAGCATAAAGTTTTTAACCACAAAGTTCGCAAAGTTTTACGCAAGGTTCACAAAGTATGGAATTTTTATTTTTTTGAGTTTTTAGTGGTAAGTCTTGGTCATAAAACCGAAAAACGCTATTCTAATTCTAAAATTAAAGCTGATTTTCCTTCCATAAAAATGGGTTGCGATAAATCAAAAATTAAATCAGCTGTAACTTTTTTTCCTATTTTGTAATTTTCAATATTTTCTTTGAATCGATAGGTGTAGATTTCCTGATTTTCGGGATTGTTGTTAATCAAAATCATTACTGTTTGATTTGAGTTGTATCTAAAATAAACATAAACATTATTTTCCGGAATATAATGTGTAGTTTTTCCAAAATGTATAGCAGCATTGGTTTTTCGCCAATGAAATAATTTGGAAGTAAAATCAAAATAGACTTTTTGGCATTCAGAACGGGTTTCAGGATTAAAAGCATTGTTTTCATCGCCGTCCCAACCACCAGGAAAATCTTTTCGAATATCGGCATCACCAAGGTTTTGATCGCCAGCCATTCCAATTTCGGAACCATAATACAACTGAGGAATTCCTCTCATGGTTGCCAGCATCGTCATTGCCATTTTATATTTTCGAAAATCATTATTATAAATATGATTGAGTCTTTTGGTGTCATGATTTTCACCAAAAATCAGTAGATTATTTACATTTGGAAACAAAAAATCTTTCGAAAGCAAATCATAAACTCTTGTTATTCCTTGATCCCAGGTATCATCGTCTTCGTTAAAAATTACTTGTAGCGCATCAGACAAGGCAAAATCCATTACACTAGGTAAATTAGAATTGAAGTCCTGAATTTTAGCAATTGGGCTGTCTTTTTGCCAATAAGAAAGTAGTCCTTGATTGCGCATGGTAATTTCGCCAACGAGATTGAAATTTGGATATTCATCTGTTATGGCTTTGGTCCATTTAGAAATATATTCGGGTTCCGAATAGTTGTAGGTATCGACTCTAAAACCGTCTAAATTTGCATATTCAATCCACCAAATTGCATTTTGACAAAGGTAATTCAAAACCAAAGGATTGCTAATGTTCAAATCGGGCATTGTGGGTACAAACCAGCCGTTAAGGCAAATCGTTCGGTCAATTTTTGAAGCGTTGATGTCGCTTATAGTACTTCTTTTGTGATTGGTTTGCACGTAATTGTCAAATCGATGAATCCAATCATTTGTGGGTGGATCGTTAACCATCCAATGGGATAATCCCCAATGATTAGTCACATAATCCATGATTAATTTCATGTCTCTGTTGTGAACTTCTTCGGCTAATCGAAGGTAATCTTCATTGATTCCAAAACGAGAATCAATTTTGTAAACATCCGATTGACCGTAGCTATGATACGAGAATTCGGGTTCATTGTCTTCGCAAAGTGGAGTGCTCCAAATAGCGGTAACGCCAATCGATTGGATGTAATCCAGATTTTGGATAATGCCTTCAATGTCGCCTCCATGTCTTCCTCCAGGCAATTCCCGATTGTATTTTTCGCTGGTATTGTTATCGTTTTGGTTATTTTTATTTCCATTAGCAAAACGATCCGGCATTAAAAGATAAATCGTGTCCGAAGAATCAAAACTTTTACGAATCGCTGAGTTTTTCCTTCGTTCTTTTAATTCATATTTTTGGATAAAAGTCGATTGGTCTTTGAGTTTAAATATAAAATCAATTTCTTTTGTATTTATCTTTTGGGTATTGATGGTTACAAAAATAAAATTGGGATTTTCAGTACGTTTTACATTGCTAATAGCACTACTATTGGCTATTGTAATTTGGCATTGCGCAATATTATTTCCGTAAAAAAGAATTTGAAGCTCGGGATTTTGCATTCCCGAAAACCAAAAAGGCGGTTCTATTCTTTGTATTAATGTGTCAGTATTCATAAAATAGAAAATTAAAACAGTTGCATAAAAACAAAGCTTAGAGTTTGAAAATTAATTTGCTATTTCACGATAAATTAAGCTATCAATAGGTGATTCTTCGTTAACGAATGTAGCAAAAATAAACCATTTTTGAAATGAATTCGATCTGAATCGTTTCTTTTATTCCAAAAAAAAGCTGCTCAGTCATTGAGCAGCTTCTTAGTTTTATGGTGTTATAAATAAAATTTTATAATTTTCCGTCTTTGATTTCTTCCACAATTTCGGGATTTAACAACGTACTTGTATCTCCAAAATTTGAAAAATCTCCTTCGGCAATTTTACGAAGAATGCGACGCATGATTTTTCCAGAACGTGTTTTTGGTAAACCTGAAACAAACTGAATCTTGTCTAATTTAGCAATAGGTCCAATGTGATCTGAAATGTGTTGGTTGATTTCCTTTGCCAGATTTGCTTTATCACGTTTTTCACCTGTTTCTTTAAGAATTACAAAACCATACAAAGCATTTCCTTTAATGTCATGCGGGAAACCTACGATGGCGCTTTCAGCAACTGCCGGATGTTCATTAATAGCATCTTCAATAGGAGCTGTTCCTAAATTATGTCCTGAAACAATAATTACATCATCTACACGACCTGTAATTCTATAATATCCTACTTCATCACGCAAAGCACCGTCACCACTGAAATATTTCCCTGGGAATGTAGAGAAATACGTTTCTTTATAACGTTTGTGATCTCCCCAGATAGTTCGGGCAATTCCTGGCCAAGGATATTTAATACACAAACTTCCTACTACTTGATTGTCTTCAATTTCGTTGCGTTTTTCATCCATCAAAACGGCTTGAATACCCGGTAGAGGTAAGGTTGCATAGGTTGGTTTTGTTGGAGTGATGAAAGGAATTGGAGAAATTAGAATCCCTCCAGTTTCGGTTTGCCACCAGGTATCAACAACCGGACAACGTTTTCCACCTACGTGGTCGTTGTACCAGTGCCAGGCTTCTTCATTAATTGGTTCTCCAACCGATCCAATTACTTTTAGCGAGCTTAAAGGATATTTTTGAACATAATCTAAACTTTCTTTGGCCAAAGCTCTGATGGCTGTTGGAGCCGTATAGAATTGGTTTACTTTATGTTTTTCTATAATTTGCCAAAAACGACTGAAATCAGGGTAAGAAGGAACTCCTTCAAAAATAACAGTTGTAGCTCCATTCAATAATGGGCCGTATAAAATATACGAATGCCCGGTAATCCAACCAATATCCGCAGTACACCAGAAAATATCATTTTCTTCGTAGTTAAAAACATTCTGGAAAGTATAAGCAGTGTACACCATATAACCAGCTGTGGTGTGAACCATTCCTTTTGGTTTTCCTGTTGAACCCGAAGTGTAAAGAATAAACAAAGGGTCTTCGGCATCCATGATTTCGGCAGTATTATTATCTGATGCTTTTTCTAAAAGAGGTGCTAACCAATGGTCGCGGCCTTCTTTCATTTTGATATCAGTTTGGGTTCTTTGAACCACCAAAACATTTTCAACTGATGGACAGTTCACTAATGCTTCGTCTACAATTCCTTTTAAGTCAATGGTTTTATTTCCGCGGTATCCACCGTCAGATGTAACAACCATTTTACATTCGCTATCGTTGATTCTAGCAGCAACAGCTGATGCTGAAAATCCTGCAAAAACTACTGAGTGAATGGCTCCAATACGCGCGCAAGCTAGTGTAGTAATAGCTAATTCAGGAATCATAGGCAAATAAATACACACACGATCTCCTTTTTGAATTCCCTGGCTCAATAAAACATTCGCCATTTTGCTTACACGCTGGTGTAATTCATTATATGTGATCGATTGTGAAGCTTCGTCAGGATTATTAGGTTCAAAAACAATAGCTACTTTTTCTCCTTTTTTAGCCAGATGACGATCAATACAGTTTTTGGTAATGTTAACCTTTGCATCTACAAACCATTTTATTTCTGCTTCTGCCATGTTGAAATCGACAACCTTGTCCCATTCCTGATACCAGGTAAAGTTTTCAGAGGCAATTTTGTCCCAAAATTTCTTCGGGTCTTTTATTGATTTTTTGTACTCTTTAAAGTATTCTTCGAAATTACTTATTTTGTAACGACTCATGATTTTTGGTATATATTTAGTTTGTTAGTTTATTAATTCGTGTACTTTTTCAACCAATTTTTTTACCGAAAAAGGTTTGGTGATGTACAAATTAGCACCGAGGGATAATCCTTTTTCGATGTCTTTTTCTTTATTTTTTGCCGAAAGAAAAACAACCTTACAATTGTCTAATCGTTCGTCTTTTTTTATTTGTTCCAATGTGCTGTAGCCATCCACCATAGGCATCATGACATCGAGAATGATAATGTCAGGAAGCTGATTTTTTAAAATATCCAAAGCTTCTTGTCCATCACGCGCAATGAATACTTCAAAATTATTTTTTTTGAAAGTGTATTCGAGCGACATCACAATATTAGGCTCGTCATCAACAATTAATATTCTTTTCATTTTTCGCTAGTATTGTAATTGGGCAATGTAAATGTAATAGTTGTTCCGTTATTATTAGAGCTTTCGGCCCAGATTTTTCCTTTATGGTGTTCAATTATTTTTTTACAAATAGCTAATCCTAAGCCACTTCCAATTGGTTTTTTAATGTTTTGATTTCTAGATTGATAGAATTTGTCAAACACAGCTTCCATATCATCGGGTTTGATTTCTTTTCCGTTGTTATGAATACTTACTGCAATAAAATCTTGGTCTTCGTTAATTTCGACACTAATTTTTCCATTAGTATCTGCACAGAATTTTATAGCATTCGAAAACAAATTATGAAGTACCTGAACAATTCGTTCTTCGTCATAAAAAGCTTTGATTTCATTTGATTTTTTTTCGAATTCTACACTTATGTTTTTGTTAAGTATTAACTGTTGTAACGATTCAAGTGTATTATTGATTGTCCTGGAAATGTTATTTTTAGAAAGATAAATTTTTTGTTTTCCTGTTTCGAATTTTTCTAAATCTAATATTTTATCAATTAAACGGTTCAGTCTATCCGATTCATTGATAATATTTTGTAGAAATTTTTGACGAACATCCGCTGGAATATCTTCGTCATCATGCAGGATTTCAGTCGCAGCTCTAATGGCTGTAATTGGTGTTCTCAGCTCATGAGTTACAGTGTCGAGAAATTCGTCTTTTTGAATGTCTTTGTTGATGAGTTCCTGATTGGCAACCTGAAGTTGTTCGGATATTTTTTTTAATTCATTCGAACTTTCAGTCAGTTTTTTGTTGATGACAATATTTTCTTTGGATTCTTCTAAAATGCGTAATACTTCAGGCAGACTGATTTTGTCTTCTTTGGCTACGCTTGCAATTACTATTTTGGCGGAAGCCGTACCAATATGTCCCGTTAATAAATTTTCGGCAAATTTGATAAAACGAGCATCTGCAATCTTGTTGTCTTTGTCAATATTGTATTTTAAATTGAAGATTGTCAGTGCGCGTTTTGTTCTTTCGGTACCAAGAAAACGTTCCAGAATTTTTTCGATATCAGAAATATTAGCTGTTCCTTTCCATACATACGCATTCTCATGATTGGTGATGTATTTGTCTATATCAACAAACATTTCGGCGTAATTGCGTTCTCTGTAATTTCCGCTAAAACTTACGGAAACCGCTAGATAACTCAGTAGGTTAACGAATAAACTCCAAAAAACGGCTTGCGGAATTGGATCTAAATAATCCAATCCAAAAAGTTGAAAAGGTTTTAATAACGCTATTCCCCAAGGACCTTCCTGGATAAAAGTGCTTGTCGATTTTGTGGAACCAATGGCGTAAGGAATTAATAAGGTGTAAAAACAAATTAAAAAACCAAGGATAATTCCTGTCATCGCTCCTTTTTTAGAGCCTCTTCGCCAAAATAATCCTCCAAAAAAAGCAGGTGCTAATTGGGCTATAATTACAAAAGAAACCAATCCGATGGAAACCAAAGTGTAATCTAAAATAAAAACTCGATAGATAATATAGGCTAATATTATTAATGAGAAGATCCCTATTTTACGACTTAAAACAATTTTTTTAGTGTTTTTTTCTTGTGAAGTATTCTCTAATGAGCCAATAAAACCATAAGGAATCAACAGGTTATTACTAAGCATTGTGGCCAATGTTATTGAAGAAACAATAATCATAGAAATGGCTGCCGAAAATCCTCCCAGAAACACCAAGACGGTTAAGCAATTATTGTTGAAATGCTGTGGAATAAGTAGTGAATAAGTATCAGAATTTAAGCCTTGAGTTCCAAAAAGAATGTTTCCTCCCCAGGCTATTGGAAAAACAAAAATATTAAAAAGCAATAAATAGAGTGGAAGCAACCAAATGGCTGTTCGAATGTGTTTTTCCTGATTGTTTTCGACAATAGCGGTGTGAAATTGTCTTGGTAAAATAAAGATGGCAAACATAGAAATCAAACACAGGAAAAACCAGTTGAGTCCGTTACTCAAATTTCCAATACTGTTTTTTTTATCAAAATTTTCTAAAACAGCAGCTTTGGTATAAATATCATCAAAACCATCAAAGACAAAATAAGTTACATAAATACCAATGATTAAAAAGAAGACTAATTTTAAGATGGATTCAATAGCAATGGCGGTAACAATTCCGCGTCTTTTTTCGGAAGCGTCTACATATTTATTTCCGTAATAAGAAGCAAATAAGGCTAAAGCGATACAAATGTAAGTGGTGTTATCCGTAAAAATATTGGAACTGGCTTCTGTTTTAGATACAATATGGAACGTATCTGAAATTGCTTTCAATTGTAAAGCGATATAAGGTACAATTCCGAAAATAGAGATTAGAGTTACTAATGCTCCTAATGAACGGCTGTTGCCATAGCGCAGCGAAATAAAATCGGCAATGCTGGTTATTTTATTGACTCTGGAAATTCGGATAATCCTTTTAAGAATAATAATCCAGGTAGGAATAATAATTATAGGACCTAAGTAAATGGGTAAATAATCTAATCCTGATTTAGCGGCTAGTCCAATACTTCCGTAATATGTCCAGGCAGTACAATAAACGGCTAACGAAAAGGAATAGATATAAGGATTGTTAGTCCATTTAGAATGGCTTCTTTTTTCTGACCAATGTGCAATGTAAAAAAGCATTACAACATAAATGGCTAAAATCAATAAAAGCCCAAGACTACTCATAATATTTTTTGATAATAAAGTAGGTTATACCAATTGAAAATGACCAGGCCGAAAAGATGTAAATGTAAGTTATTGGAAAACCAAATAAAGGTTCCGAACTATCAAATAAGAGTATAAGCGGAATGTTCAATGCTAAAATCATTAGCATTGAAAGGATGATTAATTTTTGTTCATGTCTTTTTTTCATTGAAATGAAAAATACAATAGCCTTAAATGAATAAAGCTATTGTATGTTTTATGATTTTTTATTTTTATAAAGGCAATACTTGTCTACCCAATTTTTCATTAATTACAATTGCGGCTGCTTCATAAAAAGCAAAAAATCCACATAGAATCCCTTCATAACCTGCAATGGTATGAATTTGCTCGCTTCCAGTAAAACTAGCTGCAGACAACAATCCAAACAGAATTACTAGTGAACCAAAAATAAGTTTTCCAATGGTGTTTCCGTTTAAAGTTCCTATGAAAAAAGCAAATGTAAATAATCCCCACATACCTAAATAATATCCCATAGAAGCTCCGTCAGGTTTTGTAACTCCTATTAATGGAAGTAACCATAAAGCAACAAGAGATAACCAGAAGAAACCATAAGAAGTAAATGCTGCCATAGCAAAGCCATTCCCTTTTTTCCATTCCATAATTCCGGCAATAACTTGTTGTGTTCCTCCAAAAAATATTCCCATTCCCATGATCATGGCATTGAGCTCAAAGAATCCTGCATTGTGAATATTTAATAAAATAGTTGTCATTCCGAAGCCAAAAAGTCCTAGTGGTGCTGGATTGGCAGTAGTGTCTTTCAATATTTGTTCCATTGTGGTTTAAAAAAATTAAGGTTAATTACGGTTAAATAGAGTAGCAAATTCAGATTTTTTGTTTGTAAAAAAAAATAAGATATATATAGTTGTAAAGAGTATAGTTATTTTTTGAATCGTTCCCATTTTATCAGCATGAATTTATCGCCAAGTTCAGTGATAATCATTCCTGCTCCTGAAAGGATTTCTTTGTTTTTTATATATTCTACTAGTTCTAAATGGTTTAGTATTTTGTAAGTTGGATGATAATTTGTGTTTGCTGGTTTTTTTATGTTAAATGATTTTATCCAATTACTGATGCTTACATGTGAGACGCCTATAATGCGTTCAATTTCTCTATAGCTCAATCCTTCCAGATAGAGTTGTAATGCCTTGGTTACATAATAATCGTCAATTTTTTTTCCTATTTTATTTACAGTAAAAAAGTACTTACAGTTTTTACATAAGTACCTTTGTTTCTCGTTAACTATGCCGCTTTTTACTGTTTTGTCGTTCTGGCATTTTGGGCAACTAATAGCTTCCATATATATAAAATTTGCATAAATATATTAAATTAGCAATTATGTTCTTAATATAATTATGTTTTTAGTTCAAAAAAAATTAGTTAATATAAGAAAAGTAGTCTTTTTATGTTTCTATTGAAATACAATTAGGATATTTTTATGCAAAGTGAAAAAAAAATTATAATTTAATGAGTATATAATAAAAAAAGTGTCCTTTATGTGTAAAAGAATTTTTTTGTAAATGTGATTTTGGTTAGTCATATTAGTTGTTGAATGAGAGTTGTTATTAAGTTAGCAACTCTTCTTTTAAACATAAAAACATATTAGAGGTTCTTGAATAATAGTGCAATTAATAAATTTTTGAATTTGAAAAATCAAGTTTTACATAAAACTGTTCTTGATGATAACGAGTTATGGATCGAGTTAAAAGCGGGAGATGAAAAAGCATTTTCGACACTGTTTAAAAGATACTACAGTTATTTAATTCAGTATGGAAATTCGTTTTCTCCATTTTCTGAAAAAACTCAAGACTGTGTTCAGGATGTTTTTACGGATATATGGATTTATAGAGATAGCCTTAGCGATACTGTAGTAGTAAAAGCTTATTTGTTGTCTTGTGTGCGAAAACGCATTGTACGATTACAACAAAGAGATAAGGTCTTTAATAAGTCGAAATCGGTAGACGCGATTGCTTTTTTATTTGATTTTTCAGTAGAACAACAATTAATTTCTGATGAATTGACTGCTGGAAAAGTAAATCAATTAAATAAGGTGTTGAATGTTTTGCCAGCCAGACAAAAGGAAGCCTTGTATTTAAGATACCACCATGGTTTGAGTGTAGATGAAATTGCAGCCATACTTAATGTCAATTACCAATCGGCAAATAATTTATTGCATCGTGCATTAGTGAATATTCGTAAAGAATGGAAAGGAACTTTTGTGTTGTTAATTATGTTATTGACCCATTGGATATAAATTTAGAATAAGAAAGTTACTAATTAATGAGTATGTAACGCAGTGGCTGTCCTTTATGATAGCAGAAACACTTTTTAAAATGAAAAAACGAAATCAATATAGAGAAATAGAGGATTTTTTGGCAGACGAATCATTCCGATTATGGATGAAGTCAGAAAATGATGTAGATGGATGGGAGGAATGGACTCTTGAACATCCTAAAAGAGCAAAACTTGTACAAGAAGCTCGTTTGTGGTTGTTAGCTATGAAAGTTCCTGAGGATAATTTATCTCAAGAGCAAGTAGATACTGCTTTGCAAAACACCTGGATGAAAATTGAACAAAAAGAACAAGACCGTAAAATGGAACAAAAACTAATCCAATTGTGGAACACCACCTGGTTTAGAAAAATAGCTGCCATCTTAGTTTTTGGTTTGCTTTCTGTTTATGTCTACAATAATTATTTTGCTAACAATCATAATGATTCTTATTATGATCAAATAGTTAATAACACAGATGAGGATGGTTTATTGGAACAAATCAATAATTCAAATAAACCACAAATTATAACTTTATCTGACGGAAGTTCAGTTTTATTGCAGCCTAAAAGTAAATTGAGTTATCCTAAAATTTTTAGAGGCAATGAGCGAAATGTGTATTTGTCAGGAGAAGCTTTTTTCGAAATCAGCAAAAATCCTAAAAAGCCATTTTTTGTTCATGCTAATGAAATTGTAACAAAAGTGGTAGGTACAAGTTTTAGAGTAAAAGCTTATGCTAGTCAATCTGATGTAGAAGTATTAGTGCGAACTGGAAAGGTAAAAGTGAATTCCAATAAAAAAAATCATAATTTATCTCAGAAAGAAATTGTGTTATTGCCTAATCAAGGGCTTCGTTTTACTAGAAAAGATCAAACTTTTGATAAAATTACAGATATTACTAAAGATAAATCCATTAGTAATTCTATAAAAAGTATTGAGCAGTTGAGTTTTGAGTTTACTGATATACCAGTGGCTCAAATTTTTAAAACTATAGAGCAAGCTTATTCGGTAGAAATAGATTTTCCAAAACAGGAATTACAAAAATGTCATTTAACTACTTCTTTAAGTGATCAGCCTTTACCAGAAAAATTAAAGATTATCTGTAAAAGTATAGGTAATAATTCCAGCTATACAATGAACGGAAACCAAATAACCATTTTGTCTAAAGGATGTAATTAAATCAATAAATACTGTAAAATAAAAAAAGCGCCGATATGCTGCAACACAATCGACGCCTAAAGCTTCATTCTCACTCTGCAAAGTGGGTTTGAAATGTTTCTTAAATACCCTCAAAATAGTATTAATCAAAACGAACCAAAATTATGAAAAAAACCGTAGTAAAACAACGATTACTAATCCGACTCATGAAGATGACATTGTACCAATTTGTATTAGCATTTGTTTTTTCAAGTGTTACCATGGCAAACAGCCTAAATGGACAGGGAAAATTAGATACAAAAGTAACTATTTCCATAACAGATATGGACTTAAATAAAGCTTTAGCTGAGTTAGGAAAATCAGCTGATGTGAAATTTTCATATAATTCCAGAATTATTGCTTTCGATAAAAAAGTAAGTGTTAAGGCTAATAATGAAGTATTGTCTACAGTACTTTCTAGAATATTAAAACCGCTTAATATTACTTATGCAGTAGTTAGTAATCAAATTGTATTACAAAGGGGCAGTATAAATGATAGTGATGCTATTTCTTTGTCAACCTCAGAGCAACAGCAAAAAATAATTAACGGAGTAATTCTTGATGCTGCAGGACTTTCATTGCCAGGAGCAAGTATCCTTGTAAAAGGGACAAACAATAGTGTTTCAACAGATTTAGATGGAAAATTTAGCATTAAAATTGATAGTGGAGACAAGATATTAGTAATTTCTTATATTGGTTTTGATACTGTCGAAATTCCAATTGGCAATAAAACGGATTTTAAAATAACTTTAAAGGAATCTTCGCAAACACTGAATGAAGTGGTGGTTGTAGGTTATGGAACAGTAAAGAAAAAAGATATTACTGGAGCAGTTGCTACAGTGGGTAATAAAGAATTAAACAGAGTTGGAGCTACAAGTCCAATGCAGGCTTTGCAGGCTAATGCGGCAGGGGTAAATATATCTCAAAAATCAGGATCAGTAGGAACTGATTTTAGTATACAAATTAGAGGGGCTAATTCATTATCAGGAGGATCACCTCTTTATGTTGTTGATGGAATAATGACTGATAATATCAACTTTTTGAATCCACAAGATATACAAAGAATAGACATTCTTAAGGATGCTTCATCAACAGCTATTTATGGTTCTCGTGGATCTAATGGAGTTGTAATTGTGACAACTCACTCTGGAGAAGGCATGAAAAACAGAAAAGCCAGTATTACTTATGCAGGTTATGTTGGAGTTCGTGATATTGCCAATATGCCAGATTTCTTGAGTAGCTATGACGAAAGTGTAACATGGACCAGAGACAGGCAAGTAGCAAGAGATTTAGTTCAGGGAACACCAATTGTAAATTCACCAACTTACGGATTTCCAAATGTTATAGGTACTGATGGTACAAATTATTGGCAAGAAGCTTTGACCAATAGAAGAGGAACAGATTGGTTGGGAGAATTTCTTAAGCCAAGTACACAGCAAAATCATTTTATTTCGGCAAATGGTAGTAGTGAAACTATGAGTTATGTAATTGGATTTGGCTATCAGGGAGATAATGGAAATGCTGAAGGACAATTATATAAAAAATACAATTTTAAGGCAAGTTTAGATACTAGACCAAGTGATAAATTTACAATTGGTGCTAATATAAATTTGGCTTACTCTGACAGAGAATTAGTGTCAAGACAAGGATATACACAGCAATTATTTAGAATGCCAACTTATGCTCCAGCAAAGGACGTAAATGGCAATACGGTCCAATCTCCAATGATTGGGATTTCTAATAATGTGAATCCATATGCATTTTTAGAATCAAATTCACAGTACAATGTAGAGCAGTTTAATGTGCTTACTAATTTTTATTTAGGATATAAACCAGCTAAGTGGATTAGTTTGAAATCTACATTTTCACCAAGTGCTACTTTTCAGAGAACAGGAGAATATTTTGACCGATTTGCTTCCCGCTCTATATCTGTAGCGAGAATGTGGAATGATAATAGGTTGTCTTATATTTGGGATAATCAATTAAATATCAGTAAAGAAATAGGCAAGCATTCTATTTCCTATGATTTTATACAATCATCTCAATTTGATCGTTTGGTATCTTCATTCGTATTTGGTAGAGATGTACCTTTTCAATCGCTTTGGTATAATGTACAAAGTGCGCCACAACGTGATGCTACTTCAGGATTTAGTAAAAGTACATTACTTTCATTTACTAATAGATTTAACTATTCATTCAATGATAAATACCTAGTTACTGCTACTATTAGATGGGATGGTTCGTCTAAGCTTTCTGAAGGTAATAAATGGGCTTCATTTCCATCGGGAGCTGTAGCCTGGAAAATAAAAGAAGAATCATTCTTAAAAGATGTTTCTCAAATAAATGATTTAAAATTGAGAGTGAGTTTTGGTTATACAGGAAATAATAATATTAATCCATATTCTACTCAATCTGCTTTAAATTCTCAAACATATTATGACTGGGACGGAACATCAGCTAATGGTTTTTTACCAGGTGCGCTTTCTAATTCAAAATTAACTTGGGAGCGTACAAGAGAATGGAATATAGGAACTGATTTTGGTTTTTTTGGAAACAGAATAACAGGAGAAATCAATGTTTATGACCGTCTTTCTAAGGACTTATTGATGAATCGTAAGTTAGCAACGCCAACAGGTTGGGCGAGTATGATTGATAACGTAGGTTCAGTAAGTAATAAAGGACTTGAAATTCAATTAAAAACGGTAAATATTGAGAAGGAAAATTTTAAATGGGAAACCAGTTTTATATTCTCTACCAATAAAAATAAAATTGTAGAGCTTTATGGAGCAAAGAAAGATGATGTTGCGAATAGATGGTTCATTGGACAACCAATAAATGTAGTCTATGCCATGGAATTTGACGGTATTTGGCAAAAAGATCAATTAGCTCCAGCAGATCAACAAGCATTAGAAGGAACTGCAAGAGTAAAAGATTTGAATGGTGATGGAAAAATTGACACTGATAACGATATGAGAGTTTTAGGGTCGCCAATGCCAGATTGGATAGGAACTGTATCTACCACTTTTACTTATAAAAATTGGGATCTTACAGGAACGTTATTTACCAAGCAAGGAGCTTATGTATTTAGTCCGTTCCATAAAGAATTTACTGATTTTAATAGTAAAGTAATTCTAGACGTTCCTTATTATGTTAGAGAAAATCCTATAACACCATCTAGAAATTCTAACACATATCCTCAAGCAACATTTATGGGGCAATATTGGGGAGAAAATGCTGAAGCTTATGGATATCCTGGATTCAATAAAGATGCTTCTTTTGTTCGTATTCAGAATATTACTTTAGGATACAATTTCAGTCAAAATACATTGTCTAAAATAGGATTATCCTCAATGCGATTGTATGCGAATGTGTTGAATCCCTTTACGTTTACAAAATACGATGGATTTGATCCTGAGTGGGCCGATGCAGGAATGTCAGGTGTAGATGCTACTAATACAGCTTATACCATTTATCAGCTAGGTGTTAACATTAAATTTTAAAAAGATGAAAAATATAAAAATAGCTATAGTTCTTTTAGGGCTTATATTTACAGCTTGTTCAGGGTATTTAGATGAAGAAAACCTAGGTAATACCACTGCAGAAAACTATTATACTACAGAAAAAGGATATGAAGGATTGGTAAATGCAGCCTATGCTTCATTGCGAAATGTATACCAACCTACACCGTATATGTTTTGTGCAGGTACAGATCTTTTTTTCAATACTCATGATGAGGTTCCTGTTGGATTAGCATCTTATCAAACTTTGACTCCTGGAACTGTAGAAGTGGAAGTATTTTTTAATACTTTATATCAAAGCATTCAAAAAACCAATATGGGATTAGCTTATGCTGAAAAAACAGAGAATTTTTCGGAGCTAAAAACCAGAATTGCTGAATTAAAAACGATTAGAGCCTATTATTATTTTCTATTAGTTCAGAATTTTGGTGATGTAAGTTTGGTTAAGGATTTGATAAATCAACCAATAACTCATTTCGAGCGAACTCCTGCAAAAGATGTATACCAGTTTATAATTGATGAGTTAAAAGCGGCAATTGTTGATTTGCCTCCAACACAAGCTAATTTTGGACGTGTTACTCAACGTGCTGCCCAACACATTTTAGCAAAAGTATATTTGACTCGCGGTTACGAATCTTATGGAGTTTCTTCAGATTTTAGTGATGCTGCTACTCTTGCAGATGCTGCGATAGCTGGCCAGGCGCTTAATCTAACGTTTGATCAATTATTCGAATATACTAAAGATAAAAATGAAGAAATATTATGGTCAATCCAGTATGATAAAAATTCTACACAAAGTGGTGGGCTAACTCATAACTGGGATTATCCTTGGGGACCTTTAGTTCAGGGAGCTAATGATGGTGTTGTAAAGAAAAGCACATTGCATCCAACCAAATATTTGTTGACTTTATTTGAGGATAATGATACTCGATTTGAAGGTAGCTTTTTAAATATTAAAACAAACCCTTATTCAGGTTGGAAATTAAACCCTACGGGATCTCCTGTAGCTTATTATTATCCGAGAACAGCAGCTCAAATTGCCGCAGTACCAGCGTGGAGAGCTGTAGATCCAGTTAACAGAGCTAATACTATTATTTCTCCAATTGGAGATCATTGGTGGGATCGTTTGAATACTACTGATTATCCAGCCTTGAAAAAATATGATAGAGTACAAACGTCTACTCCGTCAATTCAATATACTCATGATTTGTATTTGGCAAGATTAGGAGAAACTTATTTAATAGCTGCTGAGGCATATTTCAAAGCAGGAAATCCTGGGAATGCTATAGATCGTATTAATGTTGTGAGACAAAGAGCAGGAGCTTCTATAAAGACAAGTATAGACTTGGATTTTATTTTAGAAGAAAGAGCTAGAGAATTAGCGGGTGAGGGTTTTCGTTGGTTAGATTTAAAACGTACTGGTAAACTTATGGAATATACTAAGGTGCGAAATCCAGATATTAAAGCTCTTTTTGATGGTGGTGTTGATCCATTTTTAGGAAAAGGAGGGAACTTTAAGATATTGCGTCCGATACCATTATCGGCTATATCACTCGATTCGGGTGAATATCCACAGAATCCAGCATATTAATTTTTTTGGTTAGTTTGTTTTTTAGCCTGTGTAACTACCGTTAAGTGTGTTTCTGTAGTTGCATGGGCTATGTGTTTTAATTATGATATTTGATTGTAAAAGCTACTTTTTAAGTAGCTTTTATGTTTTTATAAAATTATGTCTCAAATTAATAAATGTTTTATTTACATTTGTTAGTTCCAACCAAAATTTTATAAAGAATAAAACCAATGAAAAATAAAATTAAACAGAATGTCATTGCTCTTGTAATAAGTTTTTTAATAGTCTTACCAGCTTTTGCAAACAATAAAAAAGCACTACATCCAGGCTCAGTATACTTATTTGCGTATACTCCAGAAAATGTATCGGGTAGAACTGGATTACAGTTTGCTTGGAGCGTGGATCGGAAAAATTGGCATTCAGTGGGTCAAAATTATAATTTTTTATTTTCCGACTATGGAAGATGGGGTTCGCAAAAAAAGATGATAGCGCCTTATCTTTTTCAAGCTTCTGACGGAATTTATCATTGCGTATGGAGTTTGAATGATAAAGACGGCACATTTGCTCATGCTGCTTCTAAAGATTTGATTACCTGGGGACGCCAATCGTATCCAGAAGTCATGCAAAATAACAATTGTCTGAAACCTATAGTTTCTCAAAATAACGGAATTTTTACCATATCATGGAAGAGTTCGGCAAATGCTACAAATGGATTGTTTGCTGTAACTACTAGCAATTTCGTAAATTATTCTGAAACAAAAACAATTCAGGATTCCGAACGTTCCGATTTAAGAGAATCGATCACAATTGCCAGAGTTGTTCAAAACGGAACGGTAAACAAAGTCACTTGGGATTTAGTTAATAATTTAATTAAAGCCGAACAATTGGTAGCTTATAAAAACCAATTGAATGGCGAATCCGCAAAAACGGATGACGTTCGTTTTGCTTCGCTTAAACCAGTAAAGGCAACGATTACTGTAGATGCTTCTCAAAGTAAAAAAATAAGTAATCTGCTTACGGGAGTCTTTTTTGAAGATATTAATTACGCTGCCGATGGCGGATTGTATGCAGAGTTGATTCAGAATCGTGATTTTGAATATGCTTTGAGCGACAAGGAAGGTCGTGATAAAACATGGAATAGTTCTAAATCCTGGACTATCGAAGGAAATCAAAATACATTTACAATAGATTCTCTTACGCCAATTCATGAAAATAACAAACACTATGCTGTTTTGAAAACAACTGAAGTTGGAAAAGGTTTCAGCAATGAAGGTTTTGATGGTATCGCCTTGAAAGCGGGGGAGAAATATGATTTTTCATTGTTTGCTCGAAATTTAGCTCCTGCCAATACAAAATTGCTTGTTCGTCTAGTAGGGAAAAATGGAGAAAAATATGCCGAAACGACTATTAATTCGAACAGTACTAATTGGAAAAAATACAATGCTGTTTTAGTTGCGAATAAAACTGTGGCTGATGCCAAATTAGAAATTGTTCCTCAAAGTCAAGGAAGTATCGCTCTGGATATGATTTCGCTATTTCCTCAAAAAACTTTCAAAGGACGTAAAAATGGTTTACGTGCCGATTTGGCTCAAACTATTGCCGATATTCAACCAAAATTTATGCGTTTTCCAGGTGGATGCGTAGCTCATGGCGATGGTTTAGGGAATATTTACCATTGGAAAAACACCATTGGTCCATTAGAATCCAGAAAACCGCAACGCAATCTTTGGGGCTATCATCAATCGATGGGATTGGGTTATTTCGAATATTTTCAGTTTTGTGAAGATATGGGAGCAGCACCTTTGCCAGTAGTTGCAGCTGGAGTTCCCTGTCAGAATTCAGGAGTAGGAGGAGCAGGACAACAAGGTGGAATTCCGATGAGTGAAATGGACAATTATGTTCAGGATGTTTTGGATTTAATCGAATATGCTAATGGATCTGTGAACACCAAATGGGGAAAGAAAAGAGCTGAAGCTGGACATCCAAAGCCGTTTAATCTTAAATACGTTGGAATAGGAAACGAGGATTTGATTACCGATATTTTTGAAGAGCGTTTTACAATGATTTTTAATGCTGTAAAAGCAAAATACCCTGAAATTACTGTTATTGGTACCGTTGGGCCATTTTATGAAGGAACAGATTATAATGAAGGTTGGACACTTGCTGATAAGTTGAATATCCCAATGGTGGATGAACATTATTATGAATCGGTGGGTTGGTTCATCAACAATCAGGATTTTTATGATAAATACGATCGTTCTAAGGCGAAAGTATACTTAGGGGAATATGCCGCTTTTTTACCGGGACGTCCTAATAATATCGAAACTGCTTTGGCGGAAGCCTTATATCTAACATCTATTGAGCGTAATGGAGATGTGGTAAGTATGGCTTCGATTGCACCAATGCTTGCCAAAGAAGGGCACACCCAATGGAATCCGGATATTATCTATTTTAATAATTCGGAAGTGAAACCAACAGTGGGTTATCAGGTTCAAAAAATGTACGGAAACCATGCAGGAGATGTTTATTTGCCCAATAGCATTACGCTTTCTGATACCAGTGAAGCTGTTCGAAAACGTATCGGAGTTTCGGTAGTTCGTGATACTAAAAGCAATGATTTGATTTTGAAGTTGGTTAACATGCTTCCAGTTACTGTAAATACCCAATTGAATTTAAAAAATCTTGGAGTAAAAACTTCGAATGCTAGTCGTATCTTGTTAACGGGAACACCTGATAATAAAACCGCTTTGCCAAAAACAGATACTATTGCTGTAAGTGAGGATTTTTCGGCTGAATTGCCAGCATATTCGTTTACACTTATTCGCATAAAAACAAAATAATTAAAAATCTAAAATCAGTTTTGAAAAGCAGAAAAGGAGGAGTATGTTTTTCAGAATAAAAATTGAATTAATATTATGGTCTTAAAACATCTTAAAAATAATCTTTGGGCGTTTACTTTGCTTACGTTAAGTACTACCATTTATGGACAATCGTCACAGTTCCAAAGTTTTCCGTTATCGTCTGTTCGTTTGTTAGAAAGTCCTTTTTTAAAGGCACAGCAAACGGATATGAAATATATTTTAGAACTCGATGCCGATAGATTGCTGGCGCCTTATCTAAAAGAAGCTGGCATAACACCTTTAAAAGACAATTATGGCAATTGGGAAAATACAGGTTTAGATGGGCATATTGGTGGACATTATCTTTCGGCTTTGTCGGAGATGTATGCTGCTACTGGAAATCAGCAAATAAAAGAACGTCTGGATTATATGTTGGATTGGTTGGAAAAATGTCAGTTGAAAAATGGAGACGGCTATATAGGCGGAGTTCCGGGAAGCAAAGCGCTATGGGCTGATATTGCAAAAGGAAAAATTGATGCGGGTAGTTTTTCGTTAAACAGTAAATGGGTGCCTTGGTATAATGTTCATAAGGTTTACGCAGGTCTTGTAGATGCTTATACATTAACGGGTAATGAAAAAGCGAAAAAAATGCTTATCCAATTATCGGATTGGTGTTTGAAATTGGTTGCCAATCTTTCGGATGACCAAATCCAATTGATGCTAAAAAGCGAGCATGGCGGAATGAATGAAGTTTTTGCCGATGTGGCTGCAATTACTGGCGATAAAAAATATTTGGTCTTGGCGGAGAAATTTTCGCATAAGACTATTTTGAATCCTTTGTTGAAAAATGAGGATAAATTAAATGGTATTCATGCCAATACTCAAATTCCTAAAGTAATTGGTTTTATGCGTGTTGCCGAAGTAGGTGGCGATGCAAAATGGGCTGATGCAGCTAACTTTTTTTGGAAAACAGTAGTCGAAAACAGAACCATTTCTATAGGTGGAAATAGTGTGAGAGAGCATTTTAATCCTTCGAATGATTTTTCGTCGATGTTAGAATCCAGAGAAGGTCCTGAAACCTGCAACAGTTACAATATGCTTAAATTGAGTAAACATTTGTTCCTGGCGCATCCAGATTCAAAATACATGGATTATTACGAACGTACCACTTACAATCATATTTTATCATCGCAGCATCCTGATGGTGGATTTGTGTATTTTACGCCTATTCGTCCGCGTCATTATCGAGTGTATTCGGAACCGCAGGAATCTTTTTGGTGTTGTGTGGGGTCTGGTTTAGAAAATCATGGGAAATATGGCGAAATGATTTATGCACATGATGTGAATGATTTGTACGTGAATCTTTTTATTCCATCGACTTTAGAATGGAAAGAAAAAGGATTGAAATTAACTCAAAATACCAAGTTTCCTTTCGAAGAGCAATCCAGTTTTACATTGGATTTAAAGAAAGCACAAAAGTTTGCTATCAAGTTTAGATATCCTTCCTGGATAACGAATGGAGAAATGAAAATTAAGGTAAATGGCAAAGAAGTAGCTGTTGAAAAAGATGCGAATTCTTATGTTTCTATTCATCGAAAATGGAAATCAGGAGATGTGATTTCTGTGGTTTTACCAATGCACAGTACTGCAGAGCAACTTCCAGACAAATCAGCATGGGTTTCTTTTGTACATGGACCAATAGTTTTAGCTGCTGTTACTGGCGAGACGGATTTAACAGGCTTAAGAGCCGATGGAAGCAGAATGGGACATATTGCAAGTGGACCAATTTATCCTATTGAAGAAGCGCCAATGTTGGTTTCCAACTCGACTGATTTAGCACAATCAATAACAGCAGTAAAAAACAAACCTTTTACGTATTCGATTTCGGATATTACCTATCAGGATCAATTTAAGAATTTGCAATTGGTTCCTTTTTTCCAGATTCACGACGCAAGATATATGTTGTATTGGCCTTATACCACAAAGGAAAAGTTACCGGAATTGCAGGCTGCAATG
>Ga0247805_1000153_pt1 | contig 42939 bp, 38 predicted proteins | sample UWRJL044104R1_FD_180930 | JGI IMG/M metagenome (GOLD analysis project Ga0247805, IMG submission 180930) | Plant litter microbial communities from Arlington Agricultural Research Station in Wisconsin, United States - UWRJ-L044-104R-1 | ecosystem: Environmental > Terrestrial > Plant litter >...
GGAAAAATTTAAGTATTTTTAGTAGCACTTTTAATTTTATTTTTTACATTTGCACCGTGTTAAAGGAATAAGCACAGTTATGGCATCATAATTACTTATTCTATTGCGTTAAAATAACTGATATATTAGTTGTTTTTTCGTCTGCTAAGCCCGGATGGCGGAATTGGTAGACGCGCTGGTCTCAAACACCTGTGGGAAACCGTGCCGGTTCGACTCCGGCTCCGGGTACAAAAACCTCTTAATCGACTGATTAAGAGGTTTTTTGTTTTAATAATCGCTACGTTTCAATACATTTAATCCTTTAGCTTATGTATATGAGGTTTCAAAATTGGATGTTTTGGTTGATTTGGCGGTGTAACCCGTCTTCTTTCATCTGGTGTCCCATCTGGTGTTTTAGGTTTTGGATCTGGTTTAATTGCTTGAATTTTTTCCATAATTAAATTTTTAAATTGATTTATTAACAAATAACTTAAATTTAAATACACCATCATTATGGAAAACCATATTGTATTTTCAAAAACACTTTGTCCTAATCTTATTTGAATTATAACAAAAAAAAGACTATCATTTTCATGATAGTCTTTTAATAAGCTCCCCCTCTTGGGCTCGAACCAAGGACCCTCTGATTAACAGTCAGATGCTCTAACCAACTGAGCTAAGGAGGAATCACCTTAAAGGTAAATATGTTTGCTAAAAAAAGTTTGCTCCCCCTCTTGGGCTCGAACCAAGGACCCTCTGATTAACAGTCAGATGCTCTAACCAACTGAGCTAAGGAGGAAGTTGTTGCTCTTTTTAGCGAGTGCAAATATAGTTGATTTTTTAATTTCCCAAAAATATTTTAACTCTTTTTAAAAAATATTTTTTCTACTTGACAATCGCTTTGTAGATATCGTTCCCGTTAGCAAACAAAAGCAGTGCGATAAGTATAAAGAAACCAACCATTTGTGCATTTTCAAGGAATTTATCACTCGGTTTTTTACCACTGATTATTTCATACAATAAAAACATCACGTGGCCTCCGTCAAGTGCCGGAATCGGCAATAAATTCATAACTCCAAGCATAATTGAGAGAAAAGCGGTGATCGACCAGAAGGTTTCCCAACTCCAGCTTTCCGGAAAAATATTGAAAATAGCCGCAAAACCACCAACTTGCTTATAAGCTTTGGTTTCCGGATTAAAAATCATTTTCAATTGCTTTCCGTAATCTACTAATTTATTCTTTCCTTTTATAAGTCCTACCGGAATAGATTCTGCAAAACTATATTCTTTTGTACTAATTTTATAATAACCCAATTTTTCCAATGATTTAATATCTAATCCGCCAGGAACAACACCCAAAGTTCCTTCTTTTGAAACACTAACCGTTATTGGCGTCTGTTTTAAATCTCTCAAAACCACAACTGGAATTTTTTTGCCTTTATTGGCACTTAGAATTGCTTTAACCTGATCGTAATATTTAGCTTCCTGTCCATTCAGTGTTACAATTAAATCTTTTGGTTTTAACGAAGTGTTTGGAGAATTCTCCTGAATACTTCCAATAACAAAAGGCATTCTGGTCGTAACCAACAAACCTTTTTCATGTTTTGACAGCTGATCTATAACATCGGTAGGCATTTTAATGGTTTGTTGCTGACCGTTTCTTTCAATCAAAATTTCCTTTGCCATAACAATGTTCATGTTAGTGTCATCGTCAAAATTTTCAATTTTCCTTCCATCAATAGAAATTATCTTATCACCGGTTTTAATTCCCGCTTTTTCAATTGCCGGATTCGTTACCCAGATTCCATCTTTCAAATCAGCATTCGCCACATAGGTATCTCCGTATATAAAAGCCATTCCGATGTAAATGATAAACGCAAGAATAAAGTTTACCGTAACACCACCCAACATAATAATCAAACGCTGCCATGCTGGTTTAGAACGAAATTCCCAAGGCTGTGGAGGCAAAGCCATTTGTTCCTTGTCCATGCTTTCATCGATCATTCCCGAAATTTTCACATATCCCCCTAAAGGCAGCCATCCAATTCCGTATTCTGTTTCCCCTATTTTCTTTTTAAGAAGGGAATATTTCACATCAAAAAACAAATAAAATTTTTCGACTCTGGTTTTAAATAATTTTGCAGGAATAAAATGCCCTAATTCATGAAGAATAATAAGTAATGATAAACTCAATAGAAATTGAGAAAGCTTGATAACTATATCCATTTTGTATTTTTAGTTCGTAATTTTAACGCACAAAAGTAACGTTTCTATTTTAATTTGATAGCGCAATATAATACATAAGGTTTTAAATGTTTGTTAATTAATAAAATTTAGATTTCTACATTAACAAGATACTTTAACTTTACTTTTTTAAGGCCTGTCACTCGATTGGTAGTACAAAATCATTAAAAGTTACAACTATGGGTTCACTATTATTTTCTCCTCTTACTATAAAAAATATCACTTTAAAAAACAGAATTGTAATTTCGCCAATGTGCCAGTATTCATCCAATGACGGATTTGCAAACGACTGGCATCTGGTTCATCTGGGAAGCCGAGCTGCCGGAGGAGCTGCATTAATCATTCAGGAAGCCTCAGCCGTTTCTCCGGAAGGCCGAATTTCCCCATCCGATTTAGGAATATGGAAAGACGAGCACATCGGAAAACTAAAAACAATTACTGAATTCATTATTTCACAAAATGCCGTTCCGGGAATTCAATTGGCTCATGCCGGACGTAAAGCAAGTGTCTCCGAACCGTGGCTGGGAAATAAAAAATTAGACGAATCGAATATCGGGTGGACGACTTTCGCACCAAGCGCCATTCCGTATCATGAAAACGAGGCATACCTTCCTGTTGCTTTGGATGAAACCGGAATTCAAAAAGTAATTTCTGATTTTAAAGCTGCAACGAAAAGAGCAGTTGAAGCCGGTTATCAGGTATTGGAAATCCATGCCGCTCATGGCTATTTACTACACCAATTTTTGTCGCCTCTAACAAATCAAAGAACAGATCAATACGGAGGAAGTTTCGAAAACAGAATCCGATTTACTTTAGAAATCTTAAAGGCTGTACAATCAGAATGGCCTGCTGAATTGCCTTTGTTTGTTCGTATCTCCGCAACAGATTGGGCAGATGGCGGATGGAATCCGGAAGAATCGGTACAACTTTCGGCTATCTTAAAAGATAAAGGAGTAGATTTAATTGATGTTTCGTCCGGCGGATTGGTTTCGCATCAGCAAATTCCGGTTGAGCCGGGCTATCAGGTTCCCTTTGCGGAGAAAATCAAAAAAGAAACCCAGATTCTAACCGGAGCAGTTGGTTTAATCACCGAAGCGAAACAGGCTGAAGAAATTTTAAATAACGGTCAGGCCGATTTGGTTTTGTTCGCCAGGGAGTCGCTAAGAAACTCTAATTTAGCTTTGGATTTCGCCAGGGAACTAAATGAAGATATACAATGGCCGAAACAATACGAAAGAGCTAAAACACGATAATTTTTACACTTAGAACAAAATGCAGAAAATAAAAACAGCACTATTATCATACGGAATGTCGGGCAAAGTTTTCCATGCTCCCTTTTTAGACCTTCATCCGGGCTTTGAATTATTAGGTTCCTGGGAAAGAAGCAAAAAATTAATCCAGGAAGATTATCCTTTTGTGAAAAGTTATGCTTCTCTGGAGGAATTGTTATCCGATCATGTTGATTTGGTAATCGTTAATACGCCTGTTGATACACATTATGAATATGCCAAAAAAGTATTACTCGCCGGAAAACATGCTGTAGTTGAAAAAGCCTTTACAACTACAGTAGCGCAGGCGCAGGAATTAGCAAATATTGCCAAAGATAAAGGAGTCAAATTGATCGTTTTTCAGAACAGACGCTGGGACAGTGATTTTAAAACTATTCAAAAAGTAATCAATGATGGTGTTTTGGGAGATTTGGTCGAAGCCGAATTTCATTTTGACAGATACAATCCACTTTTAAGTCCAAAATTGCATAAGGAATCCATAAATGACGGATCTGGGATCCTGAAAGATTTAGGGCCGCATTTAATTGATCAGGCGGTTTGCTTATTTGGATCTCCGAAAGGCGTTTTTGCCGATATCCGTATCACACGCAAAAATTCGCTGGTAGACGACTGGATTGATTTATTATTACTTTACGAAGATTTCAGGGTACGGTTAAAAGCTGGTTTTTTTGTAAGAGAAGCGCATCCAGCTTATACCCTTCACGGCAAAAAAGGTTCTTTCCTGAAACCTCGCGGTGATGTTCAGGAAGATGAACTAAAGATTGGCAAAAAACCAAATCGTGAGCTCTGGGGAACAGAATTAGAAGAATTGCAGGGAATTTTACATACTGAAATTGATGAAAAACCAGTCCGCGAAAAAATCAAAACGCTGCAGGGCAATTATTTTGAGTTTTTTGATGGTGTTTATGATTCCATAATTAACAACAAAATCGAACCTGTTACAGCTTTGGACGGAGTGAAAGTAATGCAGATTATTGAAGCCGCTATATCCAGTAATAAAGAAAAGAAAATAATTAATTTATAAACAATAACGTTGTATATATCGTTAGGATATTACACTAATTGACGTTGAAGGAGGCTTTTTAGTACTTTTGTATTTCGAACTTTAAATTTACATCTGTGATAAATTTCAATCCATTATCGCTGTTTCAGACAAAAGGTAAAATCAAGAAAAAATACAGAGAGGCAAAAGCTTCGTATTTAAACCGAATTCGTTTTGCTGTCGGGATGTTTTATTTTGCAATGGGTTTAAGTTTTGCCACATGGGCCAGCAGGATTCCGGATATAAAAACGGCACTGCATCTGTCAGAAGGGCAACTGGGTTCTATTCTTTTTGCATTACCGGTGGGACAACTGATTGTTATGCCCTTTTCCGGCAAAATGGTAACTAAGTTTGGAAGTCATCGCATATTGGTTTTCTCCTTAATAATGTATGTTTTCAGTTTGACTAATTTAGGTTTGGCAACTACAGCCTTACAGCTTTCCCTTGGTCTTTTTGTTTTTGGAATTTTTGGAAACTTAGCTAATATTGCTGTTAACACTCAGGGTGTTTATACCGAAACGCTTTTTAAGAAAAATATCATGTCTTCCTTTCATGGCATGTGGAGTTTTGCCGGTTTCTCAGGTGCTTTGGTAGGACTTGGCATGCTGGCACTAAAATTAGTTCCGTATCATCATTTCCTGATTATAACTGTTGTTGTTTTTATAATGATTGCATTTAATTTCAGGTTTCTGATTAAAGCCAAAGAAAAAATAAAACCAAAAAAAGAAGGTAAAAAATTATTTACCAAACCTGATAGTGCATTATTGTGGCTTGGTGTAATTGGTTTCTGCAGCATGGCAAGCGAGGGAGTAATGTTCGACTGGAGCGGAATTTATTTTAAAGACATCGTAAAAGCTCCCGGTGCTTTGGTCATTTTGGGATACACTTCGTTTATGATTATGATGGCGAGCGGAAGGTTTATTGGAGACGCATTAAATAATAAGTTTGGACGAAAACGAGTTATGCAAATTAGTGGATGCATGATTTCTTTAGGTCTTTTTATATCTGTAATCTTTCCTTACATTATACCTTGTACAATTGCTTTTATGATTGTTGGTTTAGGAGTTTCGACTATTGTACCGACTGTTTACAGTGTCGCCGGAAAAAATCCGACAGTTCCTGCAGGTGAGGCCTTAACAATTGTTTCCAGTGTTAGTTTTCTTGGTTTTTTGATGGGACCTCCGGTAATCGGTTTTATCGCCGAAAGCTTTGGACTTCAATTTTCATTTGCTTTTATCGGAATATTTGGTGTGTTGATTGCTTTTATGGTTTCTAAAATCAATGCGGCTTCATAATTTTCTATCCTTATTCATATAATAAACCTTTAAAATTCGGTTTTAATAACTAATCCTTATTTAAACAGAAAGAAAATTTCATCTTGAAATTATTTTTAACAAGAAAAAACGAGTTAATAATTATTTTGTTTTATATTTGTAATACAATTCATACTCTAATTGCCTATTGTTATTTTGTTTGGAATTTTAAAAATACCACTTAAATTATTTTCAAACATCTTTTTCCAAATCCGATTTGATTTTCTGATACTTGGAATTATAAGTCTATCAGGAACATATTAATTAATCCCCTTTTTCTTTTTTAAGAAGAGGGGTATTTTTTTAAACAAATGTGACTTCGTTCATGCTACATAAATATCTGAATTTTATACTCTTTTTATTTTCGTTACTTGCTTCTGCACAACAGGAAACTGTTTTTTCAGGAACTGTTATTGATGCTAAAACCCAAAAGCCTCTAAGCAGCATTGTGGTCAGTATCCAAAACTCAAATAGTACACAGCTTACAAAACCTGATGGGAATTTCGAACTCCACTCCACAATCAAAGGTGAACAATTACTTTTAATACATGGTCAGGGATATAAAGACATGCTATTAAGGCTGAATTCAAATTTTGGACAAAAACTGAATCTTGGAATACTGCAGCTTGAAGAAGATTTTTCAGCTGAAGTTCCGGCAGCTTTAATAACACTTTTAGAAAGTGATTTAGAAGAAGACAACAGTTCTTCGGATAATACTTCTGGTCTATTGCAGTCTTCAAGAGATGCTTTTTTACAGGCAGCCGCTTTTAATTGGGGGCAGGCCCGATTTAGTGTAAGAGGATTAGACAGTGAGAATGCTGCCATGATGTTAAACGGCATGAAAATGAATAAAATTTTTGATGGAAGACCGCAGTGGAATAATTGGGGAGGACTAAATGATGTACTCCGAAATCAGGAATTTTCAATTGGAGCTGCTCCTTCGGATTATACTTTTGGAGGTATTTTAGGAACCCAGCAGATTTATACGAGAGCTTCCATTTATAAAAAAGGAACACGGATATCCTTTTCGGGAACGAATACTAATTACAATTGGAGAACAATGGCAACTTATGCATCAGGAATGGGCAATTCGGGTTGGGCTTATGTTATTTCAGCAGGAAAACGATGGGCCGATGAAGGCCATTTTGAAGGTACAAACTACGATGCCAACTCTTTTTTCTTCAGTATAGAAAAGAAATTAAGCGCCAGGCATTCTTTAAATTTTACAGGGTTTTATACTCCCAATTCACGTGGTAAAAATTCACCCAATACAGCTGAAGTAACCGAATTGAAATCAGAAAAATATAATTCCTACTGGGGTTTTCAAAACGGAGAAAAACGCAATGCAAGAGTCAGAACTATCAACGAACCTTTATTTATGCTTAATCATTATTTTAAGATTAATGAACGTTCTACCCTCAGCTCAGGTGTTATGTATCAATTTGGAAAAGTCGGCAACAGCAATATCGATTATCAAAATGCGAACAGTCCTGACCCTGTCTATTACCGAAAACTGCCCAGTTATTTCAGTTCCCTTTATGCTGCAGACAACGGAGAATTTTCCGGAGAATTCATTCCTGATTACGAAAGTGCAGAAAAAAGCAAAACATTATTTTTAGAAAATTCTCAAATTGATTGGGAAGCCATGTATAAAGCCAATCAAAAAGCTATAATTAATCCAGAGGGAAATATTACGGGATATGAACCTGCCAAAAGTCATTATGTGCTTTATGAAGACAGAACCGATGACAAAACTTTAGCTTTTAATTCTAACCTCAGCTCACAACTTACAGAAAATATATTTTTTAATGGAGGCCTACTTTTTAAAAACCTGAAATCACATAATTTTCAAAACATTCTCGATTTATTAGGCGGTGCCTATTTTGAGGATATTGACCCCTTTTATAAAGGTGACCAATCTCAATCTGATTTGAAAAATCCTGACCGTCAAGTAAAATCCGGTGAAACGTATGGTTATAATTTTAATTATTATGCCCTGACAACAGAAGCTTTTACCCAGTTTAAATTCGCTTACCGAAAAGTCGATTTTTATCTGGGAAATTCCTTTTCTACTTCACAATACCAAAGAGAAGGTTTGTACCAGAATGGAATTTATCCGAATATTTCTTTAGGCAAAAGCGAAAAAGTAAATTTTGAAAATTTTGGTTTCAAAGGTGGACTTACTTATAAAATTTCGGGAAGACAATGGTTGTTTTTTAGCGGAATGCATCTTACGAAAGCACCTTCCCTGCGAAATACTTTTTCCAATTCCAGGCTGAACAATTCAATTGCTAACGGAATTGAAAATGAAAACATAAGCGCTGCCGATTTAAATTATGTTTATCATTCACCAAAACTAAAAATGCGTATTACAGGATATTATTCTTTAATTAAAAACACCACCAAAACCTCTTTTTTTTATGCCGAAGGTATTTTTGACAACGGAGCCGGTTATGACAACACCGATGCATTCGTAAGTCAGACACTGACCAATTTAGACAAGAAAAACATCGGTACCGAATTAAGTCTGGAGTATCAGATTTCACCCACCATCAAAAGCAATTTATCCATTGCCTATGGAAATTACACGTACGACAGTAATCCAAATGTTTCGATTACGAATGACGCCAATGCCGCTATTGAAGATACTCCCACAACATTTGATTTTGGAAAATCACTACTTAAAAACTACAAACAATCCGGAATGCCACAACAAGCTTATTCTTTTGGAATGGAATATCGGGATCCTAAATTCTGGTGGATTTCTGCCAACATCAATTATATTACAAACAGTTATGTTGACGTTTCTCCAATTTCCAGAACGGCACGATTTTATACCAATCCGGCTAGTGGTGACAATTTTCCGGAAGCATCTGAAGAACGTGCAAAAGAACTTTTAAGACAAGAAAAATTAAATCCTGTTTCCTTACTAAACATGATTGGCGGAAAATCATGGCGTATACATAATAAAACAATAGGCCTTTTTGCCAGCATCAATAATGTTCTTGACCTTAAGTATAAAACAGGCGGTTTTGAACAGGCAAGAAATTCTAACTTTAGAGAGCTGAATCAGGATATTTCCAGCGGAAATCCTTCTTTTGGTCCCAAATATTTCTATGGATACGGAAGAACTTATTTCGTAAACATGACTCTTAATTTATAATAAAAAATAATTTTCTGATGAAAAATAACTATCAAAGCCTCTTTCTTCTAGCATTCATTTTGCTTTTTTGCAATTGTAATGAGGATATTGCCATTCCAAAATTAGAATGCACTCAACCTGATTTAATCGTAAACCGAAATGTTGAAGACGCTCTAAAAACGGCAACAATAACTGCAACAAAATATGTCTATGATGATATTATCGAAGCTTACGTAGTTTCAAGCGATCAAAACGGAAATTTTTTTAAGACTTTGTATCTTCAGACTCTGGCAACAGAAAATCAACCTGCCATTGGATTCAGCGTTTCTGTAGATGCAACGAATACCTACGTCGATTACCGTATTGGAAATAAAGTATATATCAAATTAAAAGATCAGTTTATAGATTTGTTTTATGATGGAATCCGCGTTGGAAGCCTATACGAAAGCAATTCCGGGACAGCTTCAGTAGGCAGAATTTCTCAAAATGATTATAAAAAAGTATTAATTGCTTCATGTACAATGGCAGATGAAAGCAAATTAGTAAATCAGACTACTATTGAAAAGGCTTTGCATAACAGCAATCTGAATACTTTGATTGAATTATCCAATGTTCAATTTTCAGAAGCGGCAATCGGCCGTCATTATTTTGAAGAGGCTAACAACGTGGGAGGCGCTACAAACTGGAATTTAAGGGATAAATCCGGTAATCAGATCATTTTCAGAACCAGCAGCTTTGCTGATTTTTCAACACATTTAGTTCCTGAGGGAAGTGGAAAAGTACGCGGAATTTTAACTAAATATGGTTCCGATTATCAATTAATGATCCGTTCTGAAGAAGATGTAGCCATGACTGGAAAAAGAAACATTCCTTTTTTTACAGAAGATTTTCAATCGGTTAAGCATAATGTCAATTTTGCATTGCCCGGCTGGAGTAATATCGTAGAAAAAGCCTCAAAGCTGTGGAGAAGTATGGTTACAGCCGGAAATGGTTATGCAGAGTTTAACACCACGAGCACAACTGCTGCAGAAAATATTGCCTGGCTGGTTTCTCCTAAAATTAATTTGACCGATTATAAAAATTCTGTGTTGTCTTTTAGAAGTGCACAACGTGATTTAAAAGTTGATTCACCTTTGAATACTTTGGAAGTTTATGTTTCAGCCAATTTTGACGGAGCAAACGTAACGAAAGCAAAATGGATAAAACTGAATGCCAAAGTACCATCACTTTCCACCCCTACCCGTGAATTTATTAGTTCGGGAGGGATTGATTTGTCTGCTTATTCAGGAAATATCAATATTGCTTTTAAATACATAGGATCAGGAAAAGATAAGACACTTAATGGAGCCTTTATGGTAGATGATGTAAAACTCTTTGGCGAAAAATAAATGATAACACATTAATCTACAGTGTAAAAAAACACTTCTAAATATAATTATTACGCTTTTCGATTTTTAAATTGTTAAAATTTGACAGAATTTTGTATTTTGGCTAACCCAAATCAATACAAATCTTATGAAAAAAATCTACTTTTTAGCCATTATTGCAATGGTTTCTACTGGTTTATTGCACAGTCAGGACAGTCCGGTAACGTTAAAACAAATTAATATTGTAAAAACAAACTACCAAAATTCTAAAGACGGTGAAATTGTAAACAAAACCGTTACTTTCAAAAACGGAAAAATTGAAACCATCACCACTTCTGATGTGATTCAGAAATTCTTTTACAATAAAAATGGGTTATTGGATATGACCGTTAAGGACAAAATTGGAAGCGACTGGAAAGAAGTCACCAATTATACCTATAATGCCGACAACAACATTATAAAATTTGTAAATAAATATCACGAAGGCAATGACTACATCACCAAAACAGTAACTTTTTCTTATGATGGAGCAAGAGTAAAAGCAATAACAAAGAAAAGCACCAACCACCAGAATATACTTGAAGATATTGAATACCTTGTCGAAAACGGAATTATTGTAAGACGCACCTCACGTGATAGAAACAAAGCCATTATTGGTAAAATCGAATACGTGTATGTAAATGATAATGTATCAAAACACAAAGGGCTTGTTGGAGATAAAATCTCTAAAACGTATACTTTTGATGATAAAAAGTCTGCAGATCAGTTAATTGTTCAGAATTTATTTGGCGATAATTATAAGGTTATTGTACCCATGATTTCCTATCATGAAAATGAGTTTAGCTTTGAATCTATTTCCTATAATAATGAAATGAATTTCAGTCCAACTTCAAGTGCATTGGTTGCCGTGAGCAGAAAGTACAAATACAACAAATTGAATTTCCCAATCTCGTGTTCTCAAATTGAGGAAAACGGAATTGTAAAAACAGAGAAAACTTTTATTTACGAATAAAAACTGTATTCAGTATCCTTAAAACCATTTAGAGATTAGTTTTCTAAATGGTTTTATTTTTTACAAAAGTGCTATGATAATTTCTTAAATAGAACTTAAAAACAATATTCTATAAGTGTAAGTAGTTTACAAATCATTAAATTTGCAACTTATTCAAAGCTATGTTAGAAAAAGAAGTTATCAATTTTGAGAAAACAGCCATTGTGGGTATTGTTACTCAAAATCAAAGTGAGGAAAAACTTAACGAATATCTGGACGAATTAGAGTTTTTGACTTTTACCGCTGGTGGTGAAGTTATTAAGCGTTTTTCGCAAAAAATGGAACGCCCGAATCCGAAGACTTTTGTAGGTACCGGAAAAATAGATGAAATCAATCTTTTTGTAAAAGAAAACAGTATATCTACTTTAATTTTTGATGATGAATTAACACCATCTCAGCAAAAAAATATTTCTAAAATTATAGATTGCAAAATTCTGGACAGAACCAATCTGATTCTGGATATTTTTGCACAAAGAGCTGAAACGTCTTATGCAAGAACACAAGTAGAACTGGCACAATGCCAATATTTACTGCCAAGACTTTCCGGATTATGGACACACCTTGAGCGTCAAAAGGGTGGTATTGGTATGCGTGGTCCGGGTGAAACGGAGATTGAAACAGACAGACGTATTGTCCGCGACCGAATTTCTTTATTGAAGGATAAAATCAAAACCATTGACAAACAAATGGGAGTTCAGCGAAGCAATCGCGGTGCAATGGTGCGCGTGGCTTTAGTAGGTTACACCAATGTTGGAAAATCAACTTTGATGAATGCCGTTGGTAAAAGCGATGTTTTTGTTGAGAATAAATTATTTGCAACACTGGATACTACTGTTCGAAAAGTCGTAATTAAAAACCTGCCTTTTTTGCTTTCCGACACTGTAGGATTTATTAGAAAACTGCCAACCCAATTGGTAGATTCATTTAAAAGTACATTGGACGAAGTTCGTGAAGCCGATTTGTTGTTACACATTGTAGATATCTCACATCCGGAATTTGAAGATCATATTGCCTCTGTAAATCAGACTTTGCAGGATATCAAAGCGCATGAAAAACCGGTTATTATGGTTTTCAATAAAATTGATGCCTACAAACATCTCACCATTGATGAAGATGATTTAATGACTGAAAAAACACCAAGGCATTATACGCTCGATGAGTGGAAAGCAACCTGGATGCATCGTTTAGGCGAAGATAACGCGTTGTTCATTTCTGCTACTAATAAAGAAAATTTTGAGGAATTTAGAGAAAGGGTTTATGAAGCGGTAAGACAAATTCATATTACCAGATTTCCTTATAATAAATTTTTGTATCCGGATTATAAGGATGCCATCGAGAAAGAAGATGAAGAATAAAAAAACGGCTTTTGAATTTAATCAAAAGCCGTTTTTTTATTTATGGTGTTTTTTAAAATGTTTAAAAGAAGCTGATTGTTTGTAATTAGCCCCGACAGAAGCGATATCCTTTGCTTGCCTTCTTTATGGCAAGTAAAGATATAGCGAATGGCGGGAAATCATGCTCATCTAAAAAGCCAATTGTTTTGCTCCAGAATATTAGAATCCGAAGTTAACACCTAAACCAAACACCTGTCTCGTTTGAAATCCACGAAAAGCGTTGTCGTCATAAATTGCCTGAAATGAGAAGTTAGCCGATAAAAATCTGTTGACTTTCATTATGATATTCAATGAATAATCGATGTCAACATTTTGCGGATCTTCCAGATAATTGGAATAAGCATTCAATGTGTTTTCAGCTGTAACATTGGTCATGATGGCTAATTTATAATAAATCGAGGCATAAAAACCCAATTCATATCGCATACTATTATTGGCATCCACTCCAAAATAATCTCCATCTACATAACCAATTCCAGAAGTGTAGGCATTGTCAACAAAAGTGAATTTTGAAGTTAATGGTGCAAAATTTACTTTTAGGTTAGCATCTTTAGTCCAGTAAATACCCGGACCTGTAGTCAGATAACCAGGCGATAGAAATTTGGTGCTTTCGGTTCTTATTTCTTTTCCGTTCACATCCTGCCCATAAATATACCCCTTCGTAAATTGTGTCCTGAAGTTCAGAAAATAGGAGTAATACCATTCGCCAAAAGCTCTTTTTCCTACGATTGAATTAAACTCCAGACGGTCATCTGTCTTTTTTGCGAAATCGGCAGTTTTGGTCTGCAGAAGTCCATAAGATGCCAGGATTTTATTGTCCCAGGTTATATCGTCTTTTTTATAATTGAAATCATAATTGATCCCGAGTGTTCCGGAGAAACTATCCTCTCCACCCGCAATCCAGTTGTTGAAGCTTGACTGGTTAAATAAAAGGGTTACAATTCCTTTGGTTTTCCAGCCTTCATCTACGACAGTATCATTTATTATTTTTACCGCATTTTCGGTATTCTGAATTAATTCCTTTTCTGTATTTTGTGCCTGAACAAAAGTAAAGTTCACTAATATGAAGAGTAGTAACGTTATCTTTCTCATGGTTGTTTAAGTTTAAATGTGTAGTAACAAATATACTAAAAACCGGCAAAAGGTCGGGAATTTATTGATTTTAAAGAAAGTTATTTCTTAGATTCCTTGTATAAAGGTACCGCAGAACACGCTTCGCCGTACATAATACTTCTCGCAAAAGGCTGCAAATAGGTTGTGGCTAAAATGTAGGCACGCATAGGCACCGGTTTTCTGGAACATCCTTTTACAATAACAGGTTTGTTTTGGTATACCGAATAATCTATTGCAGGTAAGATTTCTTCATATAAGCTTCCGTCGAGGTCTTCTATGGTTCCATTAACTACTTTTTTTGCAAATGGAGCTAATTGTACGGCTACTAAAATTAAAGCCCAAGCCGGAACAATGGCATCTGTACTGCAATGTACGGCCACATATTGATCCTGATATTGCGACCACTCATGATTTTTTAAATGTTCCCTAAAGTCTTTTTCTTTTAGTAAAAAACCTTCCAAAAGCCATTGTGAAATGTCAATCTGCACGCGGATTCCTTTTGGATAATAATCTTCAAGATCAAAAACTTCTAAGACACTATTGGCTACTTTATTGATAATTTCTTCCATGATGAAAAGTTGGTTTCAAGTTTCAGGTTTCAAGTTGGCAGAACCTGAAACCTGAAACTTGAAACAAATTTTATTAAAGCATTCCTAATTCTAATTTTGCTTCTTCGCTCATTAAATCTTTGCTCCATGGCGGATCAAAAGTGATTTCAACTTCGGCATCCTTGATGTTTTCAATTTTTTTCACTTTTTCTTCTACTTCCCTCGGCAAACTTTCTGCAACCGGGCAGTTCGGTGAGGTTAAAGTCATCAGGATTTTTACTTCGTAATCAGTATTCACCATTACATCGTAAATCAATCCTAATTCGTAAATATCTACAGGAATCTCCGGATCGTAAATTGTTTTTAAAACCTTTACGATTGATTCTCCTAATTCATTTGTGTCTATGTCTTGTTCCATTTTTTTGTTTTTATGTTTTTTCCACCATATAAGTTATATAAGTTCATTTAATAGTGGGTCTATATTTTTGTTATGTTGTTAATAAGTAATGTAAGCTGGTAACTAAACTTTTCTTATAGTTTAATAATCTTCTAGCCAGCGATACAATTCGTTGACGTATGTTTTTTGGCCTTCGTGATAAATATTTGTAACATTAAAGTTTATCATTAATCCTATTGGAGATTTAAGAAGTTTCATATAAGACATTAATTTGGCGATATGAACCGGAATAATTTGATCAACAGATTTTAATTCCAGAACTAAACAATTTTCTATGAATAAATCACATCTTAAATCTGATTCCAATAGCAAACCCTTGTATTCAACCGGAATAATCAACTCAGATTGAAAATTTATTCCTCTGAGAGATAATTCTTTAATCATACACTGATGATAAATGTTCTCTAAAAGTCCTGCTCCAATATTTTTATGAACTTCAATCGCTGCTCCATTAACCTGATAAATTAAATAAGTCAAATATTTCTTTGTTATCATGTGATTTTTTCACAATAATAAGAAATAAAAAGAGAGATAAAACTTACTTTTGTTTTTTTCACCATATAAGTGATATAAGCTCATTTTAAATCCTGTACTCTAATTTGACTTCTTTGTTCAGTAAACACAATGCTTATATTTTCTAATATGAACTTATATGGTTAAAAAAAATTTAGTTTTTGTTTTTTGAATCAAATGCCAAAGCGTACATTTTGATGTTTTTTATCATTGAAACTAAGCCGTTGGCGCGGGTTGCCGATAAATGTTCTTTTAAACCAATTTCATCTATAAATTCTGTATCAGCTTTTATGATATCTTCTGCTTTTTGATTCGAGAAAGCCCTGATCAGAATCGCAATAATTCCTTTGGTTAAAATCGCATCACTGTCTGCCGTAAAAACGATTTTTTCATCATTTTGTTCACCCTGAAGCCAAACTTTCGACTGGCATCCTTTGATTAAATTTTCGTCGGTTTTGTATTCTTCTTTGATTAACGGAAGACTTTTTCCTAATTCGATGATGTACTCATAACGCTGCATCCAGTCGTCAAACATCGAAAATTCGTCTATTATTTCGTTTTGTATTTCTTTAATTGTCATAATTATTCTTTAACAAAATCAGTAAGCAAATTTACCAGTTTTTCAATTTCATTTGGAGGGAAACCATTATCAAAAGCCTGGCTTTCGTATGTTTTCTGATTTTGAGTTATTTTTAAATTCCCGATAGCGGCACCATCATAAAAACGCTTTTCTGTTGGTGCTTTTAAAGTGGAAATACTTTCTAAATTTATTTTTTCGAATTCCGCTACAATCTCTTTCCATTTTGCCTTATCGATTTTATTTTCAACCGCTTGGGCATCTCTTGCATTTGTCACTGAAACGGACTGATTTTGAACCACTATCTTTTTAAAATAGCCTCTTGACATAGCGGAATATTCAATAACTGTTGACGTCATGTCTGTTTTTTTTTGGCTGGAACATCCGGTTCCGATAACCATAACTAAGAGCAATAAAGATAGTATTCTCATAAGATGAAATTTAGCTTAACATTGTTTTTGCTTTTTTAATGGCTTCTACCATCAAATCAATTTCTTCTTTGGTGTTGTAAAAAGAAAAAGAGGCACGAATAGTTCCAGGAATACAAAAGAAATTCATAATCGGCTGTGCGCAATGATGTCCGGTACGAACTGCTATTCCTAATTTGTCGATTATGGAACCAACATCATAGGGATGAATCCCGTCAATATTAAACGAAACTACCGAAGCTTTATTTTTTGTGTTTCCGTAAATTCTCAAACCTTCAATCTCAAGCAGTCGTTTGGTTGCATACTCTAACAATTCGTTTTCCTGAAGCTGAATGTTTCCAAAACCAATGTTGTTCAAATAATCAACAGCAGTTCCTAAAACAATTCCGCCTGCGATATTGGGAGTTCCGGCTTCAAATTTATGAGGCAGATCGGCATAGGTTGTTTTTTCGAAAGTCACTTCCTTAATCATTTCGCCACCGCCCTGATATGGAGGTAATTTATTCAGCCATTCTTCTTTTCCGTATAAAATTCCGGTTCCGGTTGGTCCACACATTTTATGTCCTGAAAAAGCATAAAAATCACAGTCTAAATCCTGAACATCGGGTTTTAAATGCGGCACCGCCTGTGCACCGTCAATTAAAACGGCAGCTCCAACAGCATGGGCTTTAGCAATCATTTCCTTCACAGGATTGATAACGCCCAAGGCATTCGAAATGTGATTAACTGTTACAATCTTCGTTTTATCTGATAATAATGATTCATATTCGGTCATGATAAGCTCCCCTTCTTCATTGATCGGAATCACTTTTAAAACAGCTCCTGTTTTTTCGCACAACATCTGCCATGGCACAATATTACTGTGATGTTCCAAAGCAGAAACCAAAACTTCATCGCCTGGCTTTAGAATAGAGGCAAAACCATTGGCTACTAAATTGATTCCGTGTGTAGTTCCGGAATTAAAAAGTACTTCATGGGCAAATTTGGCATTGATATGATGTTGCAATTTTACACGGGAAATTTCATAGGCATCAGTAGCTAACTGACTTAATGTATGCACTCCACGGTGAATATTGGCGTTTATTTCCTGATAATATTTCACAATAGCATCAATCACAATTTGTGGTTTTTGCGAGGTTGCTCCGTTGTCGAAATATACTAATGGTTTTCCGTTTACTTTTTCAGAAAGTATTGGAAAATCAGCTCTTATTTTTTGAATATCCAGCATAATTTATTTAGAAAAATTCTATTTACAAAAGTACTAAAACTAAATTGTATAATCCGCCAATTCTATCATTTCCTTTTATAGCACTATCAATTACAGTTTTAAAATATTTATTCCATACGTTTTGAATTGTGAATCATCATAATTGAAATTAAAATGAGTTATAAAATCATGCCTTTAAATTATTTATCTTGCATAAAATATATCTCATTTCAAAATATGAAAAAAATCCTTAAACTTCTCGCTATTGTTTTAGTTCTCATTATTCTATATTTTGGATTCACCACATATCCGAAACTGGATCTGATTTCCGGCTTTTCAGCCAAAAGTATCGCTTCGGGGCATTTTTTGGATAATCGCTCCAAAGAATTAATCGAAAAAACCGACAACGACATTAAGCTGATTGATCTGGCAACCAATACGATTGACGAAGCAGGAAAATTTGCCACTTCAAATGTTTATGGATTTAAGGAGCGAAAAGCGATTTATCGTGAAGGTTTGGGAGCGACTTTAATTAATGATGATTTTGATATTTCGAAATCTTATTTACTTCCAAAACGAAACAAATTAGTTAATAATTTAGCTTTTCCATATGGGAATAACGAACCGAAAGACAGCATTTTTTCTAACGTTGATTATTCTAAATTGAAAAAAGCAATTGAGAACGCTTTTGACAAATCAGGCGGAAAATTAAAAAGAACGCGTGCTGTTGTGGTTTTGTATAAAAACAAATTGATTGCCGAAAAATACGATACCGGCTTTACAAAAGACAGCCGAATTTTAGGCTGGTCAATGACAAAAAGCATTACCAGTTCTGCTTTTGGAGTTCTTGCCAAACAAGGAAAAATAGATATTTACAAACCGGCTCCTGTTACGGAATGGCAAAAAGACGAACGTAAAAATATCACTATAAACGATTTGCTGCACATGAATTCCGGCTTGGAATGGGAAGAAAATTACAACACGATTTGTGATGCTACCAAAATGCTTTTTCAGGCTGAGGATATGGGAAAAGTCCAATTAGATAAACCTGCTCAGTTTAAACCTAACACGCATTGGAATTACTCTTCAGGAACCACAAACTTATTATCCTTAATCCTGAAGAGACAATTTAAAACACAACAGGAATATCTTGATTTTTGGTACAGCGCCGTAATAGATAAAATTGGAATGAACTCGATGATTGTGGAGCAGGATATGAGCGGAACTTTTGTAGGTTCGTCATATGCATGGGCAACGCCTCGCGACTGGTCAAAATTTGGATTGTTGTATTTGAATAAAGGCAACTGGAATGGTGAGCGAATTCTTGACGAAAGCTGGGTAAAATACACCGCAACACCTACCAATACTTCAGAAGGAAAATATGGAGCGCAATTCTGGCTGAACGCCGGTGGGAAATTTCCTGATGTACCCCGTGACATGTTTTATTGCAGCGGTTATCAGGGACAAATGGTCGCTATTATTCCATCACTAGATATGGTAATTGTGAGAATGGGACTGACAGAAGATCCTGGTTTTGATTTTAATGGGTTCTTGAAAGGGATTATTAGGAGTGTGAGAAAAGAATAAAAGCTTAATTATGATATTACCTTATTCCATTTTTTTTATAGTTTTAAATTATTTGGTGTACAGATTAACCCGGAAAAATGATAAATTTAAATACCAATTTTTATTTGTTGTCATCTTTTTTTTCTCGATAGCAATTGTAGTCAAGATATACAACCTCTTTTATATTGAATCATTCATGATTAATGGAAAGCCTTTTGCAATTTTACTCCTATTTAGTTTTGCCATAGCACTAATTAATTTGATAAATAAATTTATAAACGGTAGTCTAACTTCAAGATTGGAAGAAAACAATATTTCTGAATTTATATTTGATGATGATTCTCCTGTAAATAAGATATCTGTTTTATCAGTAATAATCACTTTTATGCAGATTCTATTTTTATGCAATCAAGGATTTTTAAATTTAAGACCATAAAAAAAAACCGATAAACTTAAAAAAGTCTATCGGTTTTGTATTTTATAAATTTTTAAAAATTATTTTTTAGCCACAAACCTCGGGTCAGATTCCATAACAGTTCCACAATTATCGCAGGTTCTTAATTCTTCTGAATTGTAGAAATGTTCGAAATGCGGCAGGAAATCTTTTTCGATATTGTGCAGTTCAAAATACACTTCATATAATTTATGGTTGCAGTTGTCGCAATGCCAAAGCAAACCGTCTGTATAGCCCAATCCTGCACGTTTTCTTTCGATCACCAAACCAATAGATCCTTCTGAACGAACGGGAGAATGCGGTACTTTTGCAGGATGCAGGTACATATCACCGGCATTTAGAATCATTTCCTTGCGCTCACCATCTTCCTGAATTACTACTTTTATATTTCCTTCCAGCTGGTAAAAAAGCTCTTCGGTTTCGTTGTAATGGTAATCCTTTCGGGCGTTTGGACCGGCTACTATCATTACAATATAATCGCCTGAATCTATGTATAAATTTTTATTTCCTACAGGCGGTTTTAATAAATGACGGTTTTCGTCTATCCATTTGGTCAGGTTGAAAGGTTTTGTTATGGCCATTTTTTTAAGGTACTAAGTTGCTAAGTTTCTGAGAAGCTAAGTTAGTAAAAAGTTTTTCAGTCTCAATTTAAGTAAACTGAAAACTGTTACTTATTTCATTTCTTTTATCAAATAGATATACACCGGAAAATGGTCGCTGAAACCCACTTCGGTTGTGCTGTGCCGTAATGGATATCCTTTATATTGTCCCGAATTCTGAATGAGATAGGGCTTGTTGAAAATTCCGGCTTTCCAAAATTTGAAAGTAACAAAATCAGGTTTTATGAGTGATTCTGTTATAATGATCTGGTCGAAAATATCCCAGGAATCCCGGAATGCGGTTGTTCCCATTCCGCGTTTTGCCATTTCTTCAAAAGGATTAAAAGTACCCAATTCAGGAACTTCTGCTTTTTTGGCCTTTGCTCCCAAAGCAACTTTCAGGCTTTTATTATAAGGACCATCGTTTAAGTCACCCATCGTAATAACTTTTGCATTTGGATTAAGCTGTTGTAACGAATCGATAATTTTACGATTTAATTTTCCGGCGGCTTCCCGATATTCGCTTGTGGCTTTTTCTCCGCCTGAGCGAGATGGCCAGTGATTGACAATGATGCTGATTTCTTCATCTTCTAAAAATCCGGTAATCAAAAGCTGGTCTCGGGTAAAAACACGGTTGTTTTGGGTTTTAACTTCTCTTTCTTCATCAGTGGATTCTTCGTTTTTTTCTTCTTCGGCTACTTTTTTATTTTTCAATATATATAAAGGTATATTCGAAAAAGAAGTCGGTTTGAAAAATTTCTTCTGATACAATAAAGCCACATCTATTCCGCGTTTGTCCGGCGAATCAAAATGAATCATTCCGTAATCAAAACTTAGCAATTTGGGTTGCTTGATTAAATCTTCTAAAACGCCTCTGTTTTCAATTTCGGATCCTCCAATAAAAGTCGGCGCATTTGGATTTTCAGGAGTTCCGATTTCGGATAAAACCCTGGAAAGATTCAGCAGTTTTTGATTGTATTTTTCTGTTGTCCAATTTTGCGCTCCGGTTGGAGTCCATTCGTCGTCATTCGTGTAAATATCATCAACTGTGTCAAAAAGATTTTCGAAGTTATAAAAGGCAACCGTGTGAATATTATATTTCTTGGCTTGCCCAAAAGCAGTAATCGAAAAACAGAAAATGAAACAAAACCTAAGTGTAATTATTCGCATAACTAATATGATGATTTAAAATGCTGAAATTAATCAAATTTATTATTTGTAAGATATTTCTAATAATTTTATTTTTTTAAATCTCTATCTTTGTTTTAAAATAAATTCAAAGCCAAAAAGTAAAAATGAAACCAAATCCATTCTTATCCCTACACAAACATTTTGCTTTTTGTAAATTCGTATTCCTTATTTTTGCTTTACACACTTTTACCTGTCAATCACAACAAAATATGATAACACCACCTTATTTACAAAAAGGCGATACCGTTGCCATTTTAGCCACAGCCAGAAAAAATATCGACGATAATTTAAAACCTACTTTGGATTTACTTCACAGTTGGGGACTTGAAGCCGTAATTGGAAGTACCATCGGACTTGATTTAAACCAATTGGCCGGAACCGATGAACAGCGTGCTGCCGATTTTCAAAAGCAATTGGACAATCCGAATATCAAAGCAATTTGGTGTGTTCGTGGTGGTTACGGAACGGTTCGAATGATTGATTTACTGGATTTTACGAAATTCAAACAGCATCCAAAATGGATTATCGGTTTTAGTGATGTTACCGTTTTGCACAATCATCTGAATACTATGGGTTATAAATCCATTCATGGAACAATGCCGGTAAGTATTCCGAGAGCCACTCCGGCAGCTATCAGTTCATTAAAAAAGAGTTTATTCGGCGAACCGCTTTCTTACTCGGTTGGTCCGGATAAAATGAATCGTTTTGGAAGCGCAACAGGCGAATTAGTGGGCGGAAATTTATCGATTCTGTACAGTTTATTAGGATCACAATCTGCTATTGACTGCAAGGATAAAATTTTATTTATCGAAGACCTTGATGAATATCTGTATCATATTGACCGTATGATGATGAACCTCAAACGTAATGGCTGTATCGAAAACCTAAAAGGAATTGTGATTGGCGCTATGACCAAAATGAAAGACAACGATATTCCGTGGGGAAAAAATGCGCTTGAAATTGTGGATGATGTTACAAAAAAATACAATATTCCGGTGATTTTTAATTTCCCTGCTGGTCATATTCAGGATAATCGTGCGCTTGTTATGGGAAGTACGGTTACTATTGAGGTGAATGCTTCGGGAAGTACTGTTGTTTTTAAATAAAAAAAACTTAGCTAATTTAATCATAACTAATTAATGGACGATTTAGCTAAAAAAAGATCTGTAATTGATATAGATTTGGCACCTAATGTTGATGCCGTTTATACAGGTATGTGTCTCATAGCAAACTTAGAAATAATTATGCTTCTTAATTTTGATGAAGCAAAAGGAGAATTTGATGGATTTACCATTGTTAAAAATAATGATGTTGAAAAATATCGAACGTGGAATCAAGATGATTATTTAGAATTAAAAAACGATAATTCTAAAGATTTAATAACAAAAATTGACTTGAATAATTTTTTTGATATTGAAAGTTCATTAAAAAGTTTAACCTCCGAATTAGTGACTTTATTTACATATGAAGATGAGGATTCTTTCTATCTTGCTAAAATTCTTTCAGTAAAAAATGATTGTGTTGAATTACATTTAGTTGATCAAGATTCTAATTCGAAGAATAGTAAAGTTATTAAATTCAGCGATATAAATTATATTGGTTTTGATACACAATACGAAAGAAATATATAAAAGTATTGTCTACAATTTAGCTGTAAGTACGCTCCTAAACCATTAATATACAATTTCAAAAATGGCAGAACATAATGAACTCGGAAAAAAAGGTGAAGATCTTGCCGTAGAATTTCTGTTGCAAAATGACTATAAAATTTTAGAAAGAAACTGGACTTTTCAAAAAGCCGAAATTGATATTATTGCCAAAAAAGATAACATTGTAACTGTTATTGAAGTAAAGACCAGATCGACTTTGGATTTTGGTTCTCCACAGGATTTTGTAAAACCAAAAAAAATTCAGCTGCTCATAAAAGCAGTAAATGCCTACATAAACGATAGGGAAAAGGATTTTGATGATGCTTTAGAAATACGTTTTGACATAATTGCCATCCATAAAAGCGAGGAAACATTTGCTATAGAACATCTTACGGATGCTTTTTATCATTTTTAACATAATTTTTTATTGTTATATTTGTAACAAATTGTTTTTTAATTTATATTTGCAGAGATTTATAACATCGAAAACAAACCAAACTAACACAATTACATTACAAAAAACAATTAAAGATTATGAAAACCGTTTCTTCTATTGTAGAAAATTACATCAAAACCAAGCCCTTTTTACTGAATGCATTGTCCTTGGGTATTATCAATCTGACTTCTTTGTCCCGTAACATTATGACCGAATTGGAAAGTGAATTCGGAAAAGAAGTAAAACAAGGCGCTGTCGTAATGTCCCTAAAAAGACTAACCGAAGAATTAGATTTTAAACTGAACCACAAAATCAACAAAGTCATTAAAAACATTGGTGAAATCACGGTTCGTTCTGAATTGACAGATTACACTTTTGCAGCTTCTGACACTGTTTTAAACAAACAAGCTGATTTGATTTCGGATATTAATGTGCTTTCTGATATTTTTTATACCTCATCACGCGGCGTAAATGAAACCAATATCGTAGTAAGCAGTAGTATCAACCATTTAGTTGAAAAACATTTTATTCGCGAAAAACTGATTCAGAAATTGGATAATCTGGCTTCTATTACCGTAAAATTACCAAAAGAAAATATCGTTGTCCCGGGGATTTATTATTTCATTTTTCAGCGTTTAGCCTGGGAAGGAATTATTATTAATGAGGTAATTTCGACTTCAAACGAATTTACGATCCTGGTAGGAGAAGAACAAGTTGATGTTGCTTTTAAAGTAATCAAAGACTTAAAAAATTAATTTTCTTTCGAGAAAATCCCAATCCAAAAAAAAAAGAAAAAAAACAATATACGAAGAGGCTGTTTCGCGACAGTCTCTTTTTTTTTATGCCGTTTCGCAAGTGGCATTGTGCAGAACGGGAAAATTACAGGAGTTGGCAATAAAACACAATTGATTCGCTTTTGTATGCAGATCTAAAGCTTCCTGAACTTTATCCGGGTTTGCAATTTTAACTTTGGGGTTCAAACGAACTTCTGTAAAACGGCCGCTTCCATCTGGAGCAACTTCAAGAATTGCTTCAGCGTTATCTGAATAATCTACAACTTCTATTCCGTTTTGGGAACACACATATAAGTATGACATCATGTGGCAGGAAACCAAACTGCTTAAAAGTAAATCTTCAGGATTGTATAATTCCGGATCGCCTTTAAAAGCTTTGGCAGCCGAAACATCCAAAGTCCTTTTTCCTTCGATTTTTATTTGATGGCTTTTACTGTAAAATTTTCTTCCTGATTGTTCCTGATTTTGGTTGGAAGACCAATTTATTGCTGCTTTGAAGAGGTGTTTGGAGGTCATTTTTTGATTAATGTTTTTTACCAAGGATTGGACAATTTTTCTAAATTACTTTTCTAAACCAATTTCATCAATTATTGAGTCATTAATTTTGCTCTTTTTAATCAACCTCAAACTTATTTTTATAAAAAAGTATATAACAAAAATGGAAAATAAAAAACATATAAAAGTCATAATTGCGTAACCCGGAGCTCCTACTAATCCATCTTCAAATTTTTTCTTGCTTCTTTCAATGAGAATTGGAAATGCATAGAATAGTGCAGAAGAGAACAGAATTGTAAATAATAATATTATAATTCCTAATATCTTTTTTAATATAATCATTGCATTTTTAGCTTTAAACACTTATTTACTGATAGTTGTAGACTAAAATTTAAGAAAATCTCTTTTTAGCTATTATACCATTTAATTCTTCTATGCTTCCAAGTTTTAAGTAATCTTGATCCGTACATAATTGAGTTATCAATTTTTTAATTAATTGAAAAGCATCGGATATATTTTCAATACTAAGCGAAGATTTACCTGAATGTACAATAGCTGATCTTATTTCATATAATTTTTTTACCTTCTTATAAATTTCTAATCGCTGACTGGAATCGTCTGAAGATATAAAAGCTGACCACTCACTTATTTGATTAGCTGTACTGGATGAAATTAAGGTTTTTTCTTGAAATTGTAATAGTGACTCTAAGGCTATAATGAGTTGCATATATGTTTTAGTCTTGTCTCTTTCCCATAATGCTTTTCCAATCCATTCAATTGCAATTATGATACGTTTTTGCAAGTTATTAGTTTGCTTTTTACCTATAACTTCCCATATATATTTATAACCTAATTCTTCATTTAATAATTCTTGCTGAGATAAATTATAATTTAAATGTATATTTTCAGTCTTACTTCCAAATCCAAAACCCTTTTCATTGTATGTAACAACATTTGAAAATTGTGATTTTCTAATATTTTTTGTTCCTATACTATATTGAAATTTTAGATCCCCAATAATGTAACTTAATACATTCTCAAACTTCTCACTTAAAATACGTGATTTTTCGGTAGCTTCTTTTGAATCATTTGCTAAAACCTTAATTCCTAATATGACTGCAGATTTATTAAAATGCTTTTGTACAGAACCATATATAGTTAGCTGCTTCTCATTTAAATTTTCCATAATATAGTTTTCCCAATCGTCATATCTACATAAGTCATATCCAGGAATACTAATATTATCATCTACTAATTTAACCCCTTCTAGCATTTGAAACGTTTCAAATTCAGTTTTTTCCATTCTTAAATTTTATTAGAAACTTATTTAACTTATTACCTCCAAAATACTCCTTTATTTAATATCTCAAAAAATAAAAAAACCTCGAAATCACAACTTTCGAGGTTTTTTGAATTAAACTAACAAAACTGATTTAACTTATTTTTTTACTGAAAACTTAAAAGTTGTCTTCGTTTTATAATTTTCGCCAGGGTTTAAAACTGTCGTTGGAAAGTTTTTCTGGTTTGGAGAATCCGGGTAATGTTGTGTTTCTAAACAGAAACCGGTTCTGTGAGCAAAAGTTCCTCCTTTTGGGTTTGGCAACGTTCCGTCAAGGAAATTTCCTGAGTAAAACTGAATTCCAGGTTCATCTGTAGTCACTTCTAAAACTCTTCCGCTTGCAGGGTGATAAGCTGTTGCAATAACGGTTTTGCTTTTTTCAGGATTGTTCAAAACCCAGCAGTGGTCGTATCCTTTTCCTCTTTCTATTTGTTCGTTTTTAGCATCGATTTCTTTTCCAATTAATTTTGGTTTTCTGAAATCGAAAGGTGTATTGGTAACATCATCCAATTTTCCGGTTGGAATTAATGTCGCATCAACAGGAACAATTTTATCAGCATTTAAAGTGATTTCGTGGTCTAAAATTGTTTTAGAGAAATCTCCGGATAAATTGAAATATGAGTGCTGCGTTAAATTCACAACGGTTTTCTTATCGGTTGTTGCCTCGTAAAGTACTTCTAATTGATTATCACTTGTCAAAGTGTAAGTCACATAAACCTGAAGATTTCCAGGATATCCTTCTTCTCCGTCTTTACTTAAATACGATAATTTAAGCGAAGCTGTCTTTCCTGATTTTGCCTCATCGGCTTTCCATACAACATTAAAAAATCCTTGTGGTCCACCATGCAAAGCGTTAGGTGCATTGTTGATTGCCAATTGATAATTTTTTCCGTCAAGCGAAAATTTACCTTTTGCAATTCGGTTTCCATATCTTCCAATCAAAGCGCCAAAGAATGGATTTTCTTTCTCGTATTGTGCCAAAGAATTAAATCCGATAACCACATTTTCCGAAACACCATCTTTATTTGGTACTTTCAAATCTGTAATTCTTCCTCCAAAAGTGATGATGTCTACTTCCATCCCATTTTGGTTTTTCAGTTTGTAACTATCGACTTTTTCTCCTTTTGGAGTTGTTCCGTAATCAGATTTTACAATTGTTACAGCATCTTTTGTTTCTTGTGTTGTGGTTGCATCCATTTTTTTATCGCTTTTACATTGAACAGAAAGTGTTGCCAAACTGATTATTGTAATTCCGAAAGCACAACGTTTTAATACATTCATAATTTTTTTGGTTTAAAGTTGTAAAGTCTAAAGTCTTAAAGTCAAAAAATCTAAGGTCGAAGTTACAAAATTTACCAAGGTTTCATTCGTTACATTGGCACTTTTAGACTTTCGACATTAGACTTTTGACTTAGTTTATATTACAATCCGTGTTGAAACGTATGATAATATGCTTCGTTTGCATTTAATTTATCTTTAAAATCTCTGATAGTAGTTTTTTCATCAATAACCAATAATTCGATTCCGGCGATATCAGCAAAATCTTCCATGAATTCTGTTGTAACAGACTGGCTGTAAACGGTATGATGCGCTCCTCCTGCCAAAATCCAGGCTGTTGCTGCAATATCAAGGTTTGGTTTACAATCCCATAAAACTCTTGCAACCGGAAGTTTTGGCAATTCCGCCATTGGCTTAATCGCTTCTACTTCGTTCACAATTAAACGGAAACGGTTCCCCATATCAACCAAAGATACATTGATTGCATCACCTGCAGGTGAATTAAACACCAAACGAGCCGGATCTTCTTTACCTCCAATTCCAAGAGGATGTACTTCGCAAGAAGGTTTTCCATCAGCAATAGAAGGACAGATTTCCAACATATGTGATCCTAAAACATATGATTTTTGAGGTGTAAAGTGGTAAGTGTAATCTTCCATGAAAGAAGTTCCTCCTTCAAGACCCACGTTCATTACTTTTAAAGCTCTAACCATTGCAGCTGTTTTCCAGTCACCTTCGCCACCAAAACCGTAACCATCTGCCATTAATCTTTGTGTTGCGATTCCCGGCAATTGTTTCCAGACTCCAAGGTTTTCAAATGTATCTGTAAAGGCACCGAAACCTCCTTCTTCAAGGAAAGCTCTTAAACCTAATTCTATTTTTGCTGCTTCTACTAATGAACTTCTTTGCGCTCCGCCTTCTTTCAAGGAATCCGTTAAAGAATAAGACAATTCGTAAACTGCCAATAAATCATTTAATTCCTTATCGGTAACTTTTTCAATATGCTTGGTTACATCAGAAGAATCAAAACCGTTAACCGACATTCCGAAACGAATTTGAGCTTCTACTTTATCCCCTTCGGTAACGGCAACTTCACGCATATTGTCTCCAATACGGGCTACTTTTAAGTTTTGAAGTTCATCCCAACCCAAAGCAACTCTTGTCCAGATGCCTAATTTTTTCTGAACTCTTTCGTCTTCCCAATGTCCAACAACTACTTTACGTTTTTTACGCATTCTTGACATGATAAAACCAAATTCACGATCTCCGTGAGCTGATTGGTTCAGGTTCATGAAATCCATATCGATAGTTCCCCACGGAATTTCAGCGTTGTATTGTGTGTGTAAATGGCATAATGGTTTTTTCAGAATGCTTAATCCACCAATCCACATTTTAGCTGGTGAAAAAGTATGCATCCAGGCGATGATTCCGATACAGTTTTTAGTATTGTTTGCCGCTAAACAAACATCTAATATTTGAGATGGAGATTTTACCACATCTTTATAAACCACTTTTACAGGAATACTAGATGTTGCATCTAATCCTTTTGCAATTATCTGCGAATGTTCCGCAACTTTTCTTAGTGTTTCTTCACCATATAATTCCTGGCTTCCTACTACAAACCAAACTTCTTTTTGAGAGATATCTATCATGTCTTTATTTGTTATTTTTGTTTCAAGTTTCAAGTTTCAGGTTGTTGGAATCTAAAAACTCGAATTTGTTATTTTGTTTTAGTTTTCTTTGTTTCAAGTTTCAGGTTTCACGTTCCAAATAACCTGAAACAAAAATAACCTGAAACCTGAAACAAACTTTTTACTGTCCGTAATACGAATCTTTTCCGTGCTTGCGGTTGTAATGTTTCTTTATTAAGGAATCTTTCAATCTTGGCGCATTCGGATTTATTTGTAAAGTCAGGTACGCCATTTCGGCTACGACTTCTAAAACCTTGCTGTTGTAAACCGCTTTTGCAGCGTTTTTTCCCCAGGCAAAAGGACCGTGATTTCCAATCAAAACCATTTCTACTTCTTCATACGAAAGGTTTTTTTCTTTGAAACAGTCCAAAATCTGGATTCCGGTATTATGTTCATAGTTTCCTTCAATCAGCGCATCTGCCATTGGCGGAGCACACGGAATATCAGCTGTTAAATGATCTGCATGCGTCGTTCCGAAAATTGGAATATCCTGTTGTGATTGTGCCCAAGCTACTGAATACGTTGCATGTGTATGGGCAACGCCTCCAATGTTTGGCCAGTTTTTGTATAAATAAGCATGCGTTTTTGTGTCAGATGACGGACGCATGGTTCCTTCGATAATATTATTGTCAAAATCAACAATCACAATATCTTCGGGTTTTAAATCTTCGTAAGGAACACCGCTTGGCTTAATGGCAAAAACACCATTTTTTCTGTCGACTGCACTTACATTTCCAAAAGTATAAACCACCAGATTCAATGCATTTAACTGCATGTTGGCTTCGTAACATTCTTGTTTTAAATCTTTATAGAGAGAACTCATTTTCTGTAATTTTAATAGATGGATCTGCATAACTACTTAATTGGTCGTATGCTAAAAGTAATTTGTTGTAAGCAGCAACTTTATCAAGTTGTGGTGTATATTCACTTTCAAAAGGACTTCCCATTTTTTGACTGGCTTCAATTACATTTGAATAAATTCCAGAAGCTACAGCGGCATAAATTGCTGCTCCCAAAGCAGGAGCCTGATCTGATAAGGCTACTTTTATTGGCTTGTTTAAAACGTTAGCCAGAGTCTGCATAATAAAAGGAGATTTACGTGCAACACCGCCAATTCCGATAACGCTGTCAATTTTTACTCCTTCTTCTTCAAAACGGTCCACGATTTTTTTAGATCCAAAACAAATTGCATTTACCAAAGCTTTAAAAATATGAGGAGCTTTTGATCCTAAAGATAAGTTTGAAATGGCGCTTTTTATTTCCTGATTGGCATCCGGAGTTCTGCGTCCGTTGATCCAGTCTAAAGCGGTTGGTATACTTTCAGACAACGGAATCTTTTCAGCTTCTTTCGTTAATTCTACAATTAATTTATCGCTGATTTCTTCTCTTAATTGTTCTTTTTGAGCCTCATTTATAACAAAAGAATTTGCTATCAAATGATCTGTAGGCCAAAGCAATAATTCTTTGTACCAGGCTAATAAATCTCCAAAAGCAGATTGTCCTGCCTCAAGACCAATAAATCCCGGAATCACAGATCCGTCAACCTGACCGCAGATTCCGCGAACGGTTTTTGTACCTACCTCATCATAAGAACCAACCAAAATATCACAAGTTGAAGTTCCCATAACGCGAACCAAAGTGTTTTCGCCAATTTTAGCTCCAACTGCTCCTGAGTGTGCATCGAAAGTTCCTACCGCTACCACTGTATCGGTCGTAAGTCCTAGACGATCTGCCCATTCTTTGCTTAAATTTCCGGCAACTAAATCTGATGTATAGGTTTCATCATATAAATTTCCGCGAAGCGTTGCTAAATATGGATGTAATTTTTCTAAGAATTCAACAGGCGGAAGTCCGTTCCAGTCTTCGTGCCACATGGCTTTGTGTCCCGCTGCGCAACGACTTCTTTTAAAGCTTTTTAAATCTTTATCATCAATTAACAAATACGTCATTAAATCGCAATGTTCCATCCAGGTGTGCGCTGCATTTTGAACGGCTTCATCTTCTCTTGCAATATGCAGGATTTTTGCCCAAAACCATTCTGATGAGTAAATTCCACCCACATATTTGGTTACGTTTTCTCCGCCCCAGCTTACTGCCAGTTCGTTGATTTCGTTTGCTTCATTTATCGAAGTATGATCTTTCCACAACACCATCATCGCATTTGGATTCTCCTCAAAACCTTTTGTCAAAGCCAATGGAATTCCTTCTTTCGTAACCGGAACAGGAGAAGATCCTGTGGTATCAATGCAGATTCCACGAACCAGAGACGGATCAATACCACTTTCTTTTACAACAGTCTGAATCGTAATTTCCAATCCTTCAATATGATCCAAAGGATGCTGACGAAACTGATTGATCGATGCATCACAATATTGCTTATTCTTCCATCTTTTGTAATGAGAAACATTAGATGCCAACTCCTGCCCATTTTCAGTATCAATTAGCACCGCACGAACAGAATCTGTTCCGTAGTCCAATCCTATAACGTAATTTTTCATTCGAATTTATTTTTAATAAAGAGGACAAATATACTACAAAATGCATTAAGTGTATAAAAAACACTTAACAAAAATATTTACTGCTTTTTTTAAAGATAATGTATCCAGAGAATGATTTATGTTTGAAACAAAAAACAAACGTTAACCATACATTTATTCTGTTGCGATTATTTCATTTTTATTTTTAATACCGTAACCGAATAGGCCGGAAAATTGTATTGAATCTGATTGCCTTTTAGTTTAAATTCAGTTTCTCTAGGACTGATTTTGGTTGGCGTTTCAAAAGAATTTTCATCATTTAATCCATCTCCTTTCAAAATCAGAGCAGTTCCTTTTGTATCTAATTTGGCTCCTTTCAGATCAATTGCTACGTTTTGATCTGCCGATGCTGTATTTACTATTTTCAGAATTATCTCTTTTGAATTCACATCTTTTACTGCCGATGCAAACAAATCATTCTGACCTGTAATTGCTTTTCCGTCTTTTGTAATCGTGATTAAATCGGTTCCTTTATTGTTTGAAAATAATTTTTGTACATAATAATTTGGCGTTCCGTAGGATTCTAAATTATTGAACCAAATCATGTCTGGTGCCCATTGCCAAGCGTCGACATGAGCCATTAAAGGGGCATAAGAAGTCAGCTCTACAAGGTCTGAATTACGTTCCAAGCCAGTCATAAATGCGGATTCAGAAAGGGCTGACAACCAATTATTTTCTTTACGTCCATCTTCTACGCCTTTAGGATGTGCAGCATATTCTCCTGCAAAAATTTTGGGTCCTTTTCTGTCATAATTATCATATCGTGTTGCATTTTCCTTAAACCATTCCGGGCTCTTGTAATAGTGCTCATCGACAACCTCCACATTAAGTTTTTTTAGTTCGGTCATGCCATAATCAAAATAATCACCATCAGGAAAAGGACCTGTTCCGGAAACGATTTTGATGTTTGGATATTTATCTTTAATTGCTTTTTGAAAAACTTTGAAACGTTCAATATAATCAGGTCCCCATTGCTCGTTTCCCACTCCGATAAATTTTAGATTGAATGGTTTTGGATGCCCCATATCGGCTCTAACTTTCCCCCAGGCTGTACTTAAATCTCCGTTGGCAAATTCAATTAAATCCAATGCATCCTGAACATAAGGATCGAGTTGATCCATAGGAACCAATTCTCCTGTGTTGAACTGACACGCCATTCCACAGCTTAAAATCGGTAATGGTGAAGCGCCAATATCCTCAGAAAGCTGAAAGTATTCAAAAAATCCCAAACCGAAACTCTGAAAATAATCCGGAACTTGTTTGTTTGCAAACTCGGTATTCCATCGGTTGATAATTGTTTCTCTTTCTTCAATATCTCCTATAGATTTTTTCCATTGATAACGCAATGCCAACGTTTTTCCCTCTACGATACAACCGCCTGGGAAACGTAAAAATCCTGGTTTCAAATCATACAATAATTGTACTAAATCAGAACGAAGACCATTTTTTCTGCCTTTCCACGTATCTTCCGGAAATAATGAAATCATATCCAGTTTGATGACACCGGTCCCTTCAAAAGTAATTTTGATTTTAGCCTTAGCCTCAGTTGCTGTTGCTTTTAATTGTGTGGTGTAATTAGTCCAGTCATTTGATGTTGGCACAATGGAAGTTTCGCCCAATACCTTCTTATTTTTATCAATAAACTGAATTTTGATTTTAGAAATATTTCCGGATTCTTTTGCTGCTTTCAGAGATAAATTATACTTAAGCTCTTTCTTAATTCCCATTCCCCTGAAACCCTCATTGATCAGTTCAAAACCTTTGTCATCGTTTATTGTAATCCTGCAATAATTATGATTCGTCCCCTTTTTAGAATACTGAACGATATTGGCAATTCCTGATTGATTATTTAATTTATGTCTGTCGCTATTGGGCTGATTCCAACCCATCATAGGAAGTTCAAACTCGAAGGATCTGTTCTTAATCATTTCGGCATACAAACCGCCATCAGCAGCAAAATTGATGTCTTCAAAAAACACTCCGTACATAGTGGGCTGAATTTTGTTCACTGTTTTGGCAACATCAACCTGAAGATTATTTTTTTGTGCCGAGGCATAAAAGCCGTTAAGCAATAAACCGAAAAGGGTAATTTTGGTAAATAAATTTTGTTTCAACTTCTGTATCATTTTTAAAGGCTTAAAGTCGTTATGAACTTTAAACTAATTGTACATTTATTTTATTCTGCTTTAATTTTTAAGGTTGTGGCTGCTAAACCATCTGCACTTGCTGATATAGTAATTTCTCCTTTTGCACGCTTACTCTTTATAATTGCTAATGCCTTTCCTTTCCAAGTCATTCTCTTAGTAGATACATATGAATTTAGATCTTTGATGTTAGCATTATCAGTTCCGATGATAGTGCCAGATCCAGAAACGCTAAACTGAATATTAAAATCTGAATTAGGAACAATTGTACCAAATTCATCAACAAATTCTAAAGTAACATAGGATAAATCCTGTCCATCGGCTTTGATGTTGTCTCGATCCGCTTTAAGAACGATCTTAGCTGATTTTCCAGCGGTCTTTAAAATTTTAGATTCAACTTCTTTACCATTTTGCAATCCAACTGCTTTTAGTTCACCTGGACTATACAGAACAGGAAAGGTTGCTTTAAATTGAGTGTCAATATTTGTTTCACTTTCTCCAACAATTTTATTATTAAGATAGAGTCTAACCTTTGGGTATTTTGAATAGACTTCTACCTGAATCTCTTTTCCTGTAAATTCAGGCCATGTCCAGCTTTCCCAAGTTGGCCAGACAGACCAATTTGTTTCAACTATCTTTAAAGGCAGAGGATTTGGTTCTTTGACTGCCAAATAGAGTTTTTCATTATCATTATATAGCATACTGCGATAGTGAGAAATTGGTTTTCTCCAGCCTGTCATGTCTATGTCCCCACAATAGGTTCCGTGCCAAGGAAAAAGTTCTCTTTCCCAGGATTCACCTGTCACGTCACCAGTGTAGTAAAATCTGCCAATACCTGACTCTCCCAAATAATCCATTGCGGTCCAAACGAAATCACCAATAATGTACTTGTTTTCAGTTACCAATTTCCAATTTTGAAATGCGTCTCTCGGAAAGGATTCCGTTTGGACTATTATTCTTGAAGGTACACGTTTGTGGTCATCAGGTGCACGTTTTAATGCATAATTATATCCGGCAACATCATGTGCTGCCATTAGAGGATCGAATATTTCCCAATCTTTGTCCCAGGTTGTCATTGCAGATGTAACAGGCCGTGTTTTATCTATTGCTTTTACTGCATTGGCAAGATTTTTTGCAGTTACCACAGCTTGAAGTTCTTTTCGTTCTATGACTTCATTTCCAGTGCTCCACATTATTATCGAAGGATGGTTGCGGTCACGCTTAACCATTGTCTGGATATCACGTTCATACCAGTTATCAAAATTCAATGCATAATCATATTCTGTTTTTTTTGTTCTCCAGCCATCAAATGCTTCATCTATGACTAACATTCCAATGCGATCGCATGCGTCTAACAAAGCTTTGGATGGAGGATTGTGAGAGGTGCGTAACGCATTGAAACCGGCCTCTTTTAATATCTCCACTTTTCTTTCTTCGGCTCTGTCATAAGTTGCTGCTCCCAAAGCACCATTATCATGATGGACACAGCCTCCATTTAAAAGGGTAGCTTTACCATTCAATAGAAAACCTGCTGTAGCTGAAAAACTAATAGAGCGAATACCGAAATTTTGTATTGATTGATCCGCTATTTCTTGCTTATCAATTATACTGATTTTTGCATTATAAAGATGGGGAGATTCCGGTGACCATAATTTCGGGCTTGAAATATTCAAATTTTGTTTGAAAAGCTTTTCACTTTTTGCATTAATCTGAACGTTAACAGAAACCTGTTTTATTTCTTTATTGTTTTGAGAATCAAAAATTATTGTCTTAAGTTGAATATTTTTAGACTGATCGCTGTCGTTTTTAATGGTTGCAATAACTTCAACAGTTGCTGAAGTTTTTTTAATAAATGGTGTGGTAATGGCTATACCATCAGTTGCAAAATGTACTTTGCCTTTTGACTCTAACCATACATGACGATAAATTCCTGACCCGCTGTACCATCTGCTGTTTTTTTGTTTTGAATTATCTACCCGAACAGCAATTATATTCTCTTTTTCATAGTTTAAATAGGGTGTTAGTTCATAACTAAATGAGGAATAACCATATGGATAAATACCCAAAGATTTTCCATTGATGAAAACCTCTGAGTTCATATACACTCCTTCAAAATTGATGATAACAACCTTGTTTTTACTTTCTTTTGGTATTTTAAATGTTTTTCTGTACCATCCTATGCCTGTAGGTAGATATGCTCCATCATTTCCTGCTGGATTATTTTGAGAAAATTCTCCTTCTATACTCCAGTCATGCGGTAAATCCAGAGTTCTCCAATTCGTATCATCAAAATTAATTTTACTCGCGGTATCATTATCACCAAAATAAAATTTCCAGTCATAATCGAATAGCTCTTTGGCGCTAGACATCTTGTTTTGTGCATACAGATTCATACAATTAAGTGCAATAATTGCAATGACGAACCAAAGTTTAAAATAATTTATCATACTGAATTGTAATGTTATTTATGAGGTGAAAAATTTCATTATCTATAACTTGTTGACTTAATTATTATTTAAAAAATATCATTTATTTAGCTTCCAGTGTAATTACTGAGAAAGGAGGAATCGTAATTTCTAATTTCCCCTTTCTATTTTCAAAACCTTTAAAAGCACCGGGAACAATTTTATTTGGTGAATCAAAATTGTTATGATCCTGTAATTTTGGAGACGTTAAAATTGTTGCTGAAACACTTTTTATTCCCATACCGGAAAGATCAATTTCTATCTTGTTTTTATTTTTTGAATCTACATTCACAACCGATATATGGACCAGACCGTTTTTATCTTTAGAAGCTGATACAGATACTGCCGGAAGTGATTCTTCCTTAAAATTATAAAGTGGCGAACTGAAGTTTACCGGAATCAATTTTGCATCATGATGTATCGTGTACATCTTCATTACATGATAAGTAGGAGTTAGAATCATTTTAGCTTTATCAGTAAGAATCACAGCCTGTAAAACGTTGACACATTGAGCCAGATTGGCCATACGAACCCTGTCTGCGTGATTATTGAAGATATTAAGTGTTGCGCCTGCTAAAACTGCGTCTCTCATAGTGTTTTGCTGGTATAAAAACCCTGGATTAGAGCCTTTTTCCACATCGTACCATCCTCCCCATTCATCTACTACCAGATCAATTTTTTTATCGGCATCATATTTATCCATAATAGCAGAATGTTTTGTTACCAATTCTTCCATTTTCAGGGCTTCCTTCATAGTTTTGAAATAGTGGTCTTCTGTGAAATCAACATCCGCACCTTTCTTATTCCAGTCAATTACCGCATAATGGTGAATGGCTACTCCTCCCAACATTTTCAAAGGAATATCTTTCAGCAACGTTTCTGTCCATTTATAATCATCACTGCTTGCACCCGAAGCAATTCTTATAAGTCCTTCTGGCATAAATGTGGTGTACTTTCTATATTCTCCGGCATAATATTCTGGTTTCATATTACCACCACAGCCCCATGCCTCATTTCCTATTCCCCAGAATTTTACTTTCCACGGTTCTGTTCTACCATTTTGTTTACGCAAATCACTCATCGGACTTTTACCATCAAAATTAGTGTATTGTACCCAGTCTGAAAGTTCCTGTACGGTGCCACTACCAACGTTACCGGATATATATGGTTCTGTTTGCAACAATTCACACATGTTCAAAAAATCATGTGTTCCAAAACTATTATCTTCAGTAACTCCTCCCCACCATTGATTAACGATTGTGGGTCTGTTTTCTTTTGGTCCTATACCATCTTTCCAGTGATAGGTATCTGCAAAACAACCGCCTGGCCATCTTAAATTTGGAATTTTCAGATCTTTTAATGCCGCGACAACATCATTTCTAACACCTTTGGTATTTGGTATTTTTGAAGTGTCTCCAACAAAAAAACCACCATAAATAGATCTTCCCAAGTGTTCTGCAAAGTGACCATAAATATGTTTGTTTATTATTGGAGCTTTTTCATCATTTACTAAGGTGATGACTGTTGGTTTTTCTTTTTGGGCAAAAGTAATTTGGTTAAAAACAACAAAAAGAAATGCTATTAAAAATGTTTTTTTCATAATATGTTTACCTTTTAAAATTTAATTTTTATTCTTAGAGATATATTTCGAATATCGATAAATTGTTATTTAAGTGTTAATTATACATTTGTAAATGTAATTAAATAAAGGTGTTAAAAAAACACATTTCTCAAAATAAGTGTGAAAAATTTAAAAAATTATTCAAATAAAACACAATACTAAATAACCCTAAACTTTTTCTCATTTCAATTTTTCATCAATTCATTTTACAAAACTTTAAAAAATAACATCAAATACTACATAAGTGTAAAAATCACATTAACGATTATGAAACATAATACAGGAAAGTTATATATTTACCTAAAATTTATAATATGTTAAACAGCTATAGTTCTGCTGATAAGGTTTTACTGGCAGTAGATTGTATCATTTTTGGTTTTGATAATGAAGGATTAAAAATCCTTTTAATTAAAAGAGATTTTGAACCTGAGAAGGGAAAATGGTCCTTAATGGGGGGGTTTTTGAAAAGTGATGAAGTACTTGATAATGCTGCCATAAGAATTTTGAATACTTACACAGGTCTACACGATATCTACATGGAACAGCTCCATGCCTATAGCGAAATTGATCGTGATCCGGTAGACAGAACCATTTCTGTTTCGTATTATGCACTTATCAATATTGAAAACCATAATACGGAATTAATTAAAAATTATCATGCACAATGGTTTAGTGTAGCAGATGCTCCTAATCTTATTTTTGACCATAATGAAATGGTGAAACATGCTATTAAAAGATTGAGATACAGAACTTCCATAAAACCAATTGGTTTTGAATTATTACCCGAAAAATTTACCATGCGCCAATTGTTAGAATTATATGAGGCAATTTTAAGCAAGGAGTTAGATAAACGTAACTTTATCAGTAAAATCAATTCTCTTGAGATTTTAAATAAACTGGATGAAAAAGACATGCAGTCTTCCAGAAAAGGTTCTTATTTATACACTTTCAATAAAGAAAAATATGAAGAAAAACTACTTAACGATTTTGTATTGAATTTGTAATCCGATGGATAAGTTAGTATAAAAAATAAAAACCTGATAGCACAAATCTATCAGGTTTTTTTCTTCAATAAAACTACTATAAAAACCAAAAAAACTTACTATATTAATTAAATCCTTTATCTAATACAATTAAGTTTAGTCTCATTTTAGTGATTTAATTCTTGGAAACAACAATTATATACTCATTTAAAATTAGAATAATATTTCTAAGAAATAAATAAGTGTAAAATTTACATTTGCAAATGTAAGTAAATTAATTTCTCAAAAACAAATATTTAGTTGTTTTTTGAAGTATGAATAATAAAATAAGATTACTAAAGCGACTGGCGCATAATCAATGAGGATTTATTTTCAATTTGTACATTATTTCCTTTAAGTACCATCGCTGCCAAAATTTTTCCCATGGCTTCAAAATCGGTAGAGATTGTTGTAATTCCCTTTTCTACTACTTTTTTTAATGGCGTCTCATTGTACGAAATAATTCCAAAATCTAAACCTAATTTTAGATTACGGTTTCTTGCCTGTTCAATTACTCCAACCAGATCCCGGTCATTTGGAATCACATACAAGTCTCCTATAGCGATTTCCTGATTGATAAATTCAGTTATGATTTCATGATCAAAATTATATTGCGTACAGAAATTTTCAAATCCGACTTTCATACCGAGCGGTTCTCTGAATCCTGGAAAAATCAAAATAAGTTTTTTATATTTCTCCAACCTTAATCTGCCTTTGAGCAAGCCTTCAAAAATATCTTTTTCATGATTTTGATAAATGGCAGGATATGATTTTAAGTTCGGATTCGTCTGATCTAAAATGATCACGTCGTTTACTGGTAGGGTTTTTATACTATCGACAATATCAGTTAAATTGGTAGGCATCAAAATATACTTGGTGTAATTTCCGTTGCTGTCGTGAATCAGTTTTTTAAATACAGGAACATTAAAATGGTGAAAGAAAATATCCACCTGAACGTTTTTTCCAATATTTTTCAAAAACGAATTGTAGATATCTTCCTTGAAAATATTCAATTCATCAAAAAGTAAAAAAATCTTCTGCTCAATACTGGTTTCAATGCTCTTAACATAATAGCCCTTGCCCGGTATAGCATAAATAATACCTCTTTTCTTAAGTTCATCATACGCTTGCAAAACCGTATCACGAGATAATGAAAATGCCAGACATACCTTATTTACAGAAGGCAGCCGGTCTCCTTTTACCAGTTTTTCTTCTTCAATTGCTTTTTCAACTGAGAGAATTATCTGCTTATATTTTGGAAGGCCAAGATTGTTTTGAATGGAGATGATGCTCATGAAATTAATTTTTTGCCTGCAATATACAAAAACTGGTAGGTACTGGTATGCAAATGTAAAGAATGTTCCTATTTTTGGATTTCATTTTTGGCAAAAAAAACATGCAAATAAAACAGATACCTAACTTTATGAATCAATTTACTTCTAAATCATTTGGTTTCATGCCTGATAACGTAGAAATTATTTCTTATCAGTTATCAAATAAAAATGGCATGACTGTTCAAATTATCAATTATGGAGCAACAGTAACTTCTTTACAAATACCAGTTTCAACAGGTAAACTTGTTGATGTAGTTTTAGGCTTTGATTCATTAGAAGATTATTTGAAATCTTACGATCTGCCAAGTGCGCCTTATTTTGGAACAACCGTTGGCCGCTATGCCGGAAGAATCAGTCAGGGTATTTTTAAATTAAATGATCAGACATTTCACCTCAATACCAATAACAATGAAAATGCATTACATGGCGGAAATGTTGGATTTGGCGAAAAAGTATGGAGTGTTACCAATAGTACTCTGGGTAACAATCCGTCAATAACATTAGGGCTTGTAAGTGAAGATTTAGATGAAAATTATCCCGGTGAATTACATGTAGCTTTGACATACACCTTAACTGAGGAGAATGAATTAAAACTGGAATACAAAGCAACTTCAACTAAAGATACTATTATTAATCTGACACATCACAGTTATTTTAATCTTGACGGTCATGATGCTACAGTTCTGGATCAAAGTATACGAATTGAATCTGATAAAATTCTGGAAAAGAACCCTTACAATATTCCAACAGGAAATTTTACTGATCTTGCTCATCATGATTTCGATTTTAGGACTGCCAAAAAATGTCCTTCATCAATTGATGATTCGTTTGTACTGGAGCCAACAAATAATGCTGTAGCACAGTTATTCAGTTCAAAATATAATTTGCAGATGAGTGTTTTTACAGATCAGCCAAGCGTACATATATATGTAGGTGGTAATTGTTTTGATATCTTAAAAGGAAAAAACAGTGCTGATTATCATCCGTCAAGCGGAATTTGTTTTGAAACCCAAAATTTTCCGGATGCTCCCAATCACAGCCATTTTCCAAATGCTGTTTTAAGGAAAGGCGAAAAATACCATCAGAAAACTGTTTATAAATTTGAACATATAAATTGATATTTCACAGATACTTAAAAATTACAAAAACAATACTATTACATTATAAATAATGAATGAGATTTTAATACAAAATACCACTGCTTTTTTTGAGAAGTCTTTTGGATCAGCTCCTCAAAAAATTGTACTTTCTCCGGGAAGAATCAATATCATCGGCGAACATGTCGATTATAACGACGGTTATGTTTTACCAGCCGCAATTGACAAAATAATCTGTTTTGCCTTTGAGAAAAGCAATTCGAAAACATCCAAAATCATCGCTATCGATTTAGATGAAGAACTGGAAGTTGACCTGACTAAAAAAATCGAATTAAGCGAGATTGTCTGGACCAATTACATTTTGGGTGTGATCAAACAATTGCAGGATAACGGTTTTTCGTTCGAAGGATTCAACTGTGTTTTTAGCAGCAATATTCCGGTTGGTTCAGGATTGTCTTCTTCGGCGGCTTTAGAATGTGGAATGATTTTCGGAATCAGGGAACTTTTTGATTTAAAAATTGAAAAAGTGGATATCGCCTTATTAGGACAAAAAGCAGAACATTGGGTGGGTATTAATTGTGGCATTATGGATCAGTTTTCAAGCGTTCACGGACTTGAAAATAAAGTGATAAAATTAGATTGCAACACTTTGGAATTTGAATATCACAATGCTGATTTCAAAGACTATTCCCTGGTTTTATTTGACAGTAATGTTAAGCACTCGCTTTTTACATCTGAATACAACAACAGAAGATTAGAGTGTGAGGAAGGGCTTTCGATTATCAAAAATCATTTTCCGGAAATCAAAACCTTCAGGGATTGTACTGAAGAACAGGTTTTGAGTCTTCAGGATAAAATGAGCGAAATTGTTTTTAAAAGAGTCCATTTTGTAGTGAAGGAAATTCTTCGTGTAACTCTGGCCTGTGAAGCTTTGGATAACGGAAATATCGAGCTTTTAGGACAATTGCTTTTTGAGACTCATGACGGATTATCAAAAGATTATGAAGTAAGCTGCGCTGAATTGGACTTTATAGTAGAACTGGCCAAAAAAGAAGAAGCCGTGATTGGTTCCAGATTAATGGGCGGCGGTTTTGGAGGCTGTGCAATAACACTAATTAAAAAAGGGCACGAAAACAGTGTTAAAGAAGAGTTTACCAAGCTTTATTTTGATACATTTGGAATTGATTTAAAAATTTATGATGTGAAAATCTCAAACGGAACATCACTTTATACTACAAATTAAGAATGAGAAATTTTGATATTAACGAAGATCCGCACAGGCGTTATAATCCATTAATAAATGAATGGGTTCTGGTTTCACCTCATCGTGCCAAACGTCCCTGGCAAGGTCAGAACGAAACTATTTCTACTGTAAAACTACCTAAATACGATGCAACCTGTTATTTATGCCCCGGAAATGTAAGAGCCAATGGAGTAAATAATCCGGATTATGAGAGTTCATTTGTTTTTGAAAATGATTTTGCCGCTATGAAACAGGATGAAATCATGTACGAAGACGACATTAAACTAACTTTTTTTAAGGCTCAGCCTGAAAGAGGAATC
>Ga0247805_1000154_pt1 | contig 42442 bp, 40 predicted proteins | sample UWRJL044104R1_FD_180930 | JGI IMG/M metagenome (GOLD analysis project Ga0247805, IMG submission 180930) | Plant litter microbial communities from Arlington Agricultural Research Station in Wisconsin, United States - UWRJ-L044-104R-1 | ecosystem: Environmental > Terrestrial > Plant litter >...
CATGTCGCGGAACTCGTCTTCGGGGTTTTCCCGCGAATCTTCAGGCATAAAAACTACGCTAGACCCTGCACCGGTGGCATTGCCGGGAATTCACCTAAGCTGGAGACCTTGGCTGTGCGCCCGTGGCGAACACCCTCGTTCACCGCACACGTCGCCAAAGGAACCAGTGTCACTCTTCACCGACACACAACCCGATCAGCCCCGCCGCAGCCCGATTGCAGCACGCTTCGGATGGATACTGCTCGCTGTCGCGCTCGTCGCGCTCATCGCCGTCTCGTTTGTACCATCGCCGTACGTTGTGCAGGAGCCGGGTCCGGTCTTCGACACTCTCGGCACCGTCACGATCGAAGACGAAGACGTGCAACTCATCGACATTCCCGTTGAGAAGGTCTACCCGACCACCGGCACGCTCGACATGCTCACCGTGTCTATCTACGGCAATCGCGAGACCCCGCTGACCTGGTTCGAGACGGCGACAGCCTGGCTCGACCCGAGCAAGGCCGTTGTGCCCGTCGACTCCATCTATCCGGTGGGGGAGACGGTCGAAGAGTCGTCTGAGCAGAGCCGCATCCAGATGGAGGTCTCCCAGCAGGAGGCCATTGCGGCTGCGCTCGCCGAACTCGACTACGACTTCACGAGCACACTCACCGTCGAAGAGTTCGTGGAGGGTAGCCCCGCCGACGGGCTCCTCGAGACGGGCGACCAGATCGTGAGCGTCAATGGCGAGAAGTTTCGCTACGTGAGCCAGATGCGTGCGGCGCTCGAAAAGAACGGCGTCGACACCCCCGCGAAGTTCATCGTGAAGCGCAACGGCAAGACCGTCTCGTTCGACGTAACGCCGGTGCTGAGCACCGAGGAGCCCAAGGCTCCCGTCGTCGGTGTGCTGCTCAGCAGCGAGTACACCTTCCCGTTCGACGTAACGATCCAGCTCGAGAACGTCGGCGGCCCGAGTGCCGGACAGATGTTTGCGCTCGGCATCATCGACAAGCTCACCGAGGGTGCGCTCAACGGCGGAGAAAACGTCGCGGGCACCGGCACCATCACGGGTGAGGGCGAGGTCGGTGCGATCGGCGGCATTCGCCAGAAGATGTACGGCGCGCTCGACGCCGGGGCCGACTACTTTCTCGCCCCCGCCGACAACTGCAACGAGGTCACCGGGCATATTCCCGAAGGGCTCACTGTTCTCTCCGTCGCAACACTCGACGAATCTCTCGCCGCCCTCAAGGGCATCGCATCGGGCGACCTCAAGGGGCTTCCCACCTGCCCCGTGAGCTGAGCTCACAGCATTTCTACCGGCGGGTGTCCCTTAAGATGACCCTGACCGCAAACTAGACACCAGGAGCAGTCACGTGACGTCGACAGCAACGCCGCCAGCCAACCGCACGAGGGCAGCCCTCACAATAACCGCAGCGATACTCGCTGTCTTTATAGTGATCTTCTTCATCTTCGCGGGCCTCTACACCGACGTGCTCTGGTTCGACCAGCTCGGCTACCTCTCGGTTCTTACAACGCAGTGGACCTCCATCGCCGTGATGTTCCTCGTGGGCTTCCTCGGCATGGCAGTACCGGTCTACGTGAGCATCGAGGTCGCGTTCCGCGCCCGGCCCACCTACGCAAAGCTCAACTCGCAGCTCGACCGCTACCAGCAGGTCATCGAGCCACTGCGCCGTCTCGCGATGTTCGGCATCCCCGTGGTGCTCGGCATCTTCGCGGGAGTGTCAGCGTCCACCCGCTGGCCCGCAGTGCTCCAGTACCTCAACCGCACTCCGTTCGGTGAGGTTGACCCGCAGTTTGGCCTCGACGTTTCGTTCTTCGTCTTCGAACTGCCCTTCTACCGCGGTGTAGTCGCCTTCGCTTCGGCAGTCGTTCTTATCGCGGGCATCGCCGCCCTCGCGACCACCTACCTCTACGGCGCCATCCGTGTTGCCGGACGCGAGGTGCGCATCTCGCGCTCTGCTCGTGTGCAGCTCGCGATCACCGCGGCCGTCTACCTGCTCCTGCAGGGTGTCAGCATCTGGCTCGACCAGTACTCTGCGCTGACCGCAACCGGTGACGGCTTCGTCGCAACGGGTGCGAGCTACACCGAGGCAAACGCAACGATCCCCGGTAAGGCGATTCTCGCCGGCGCCGCGGTGCTCGTCGCCGTGCTGTTCATTGTCACAGCGGTCATCGGCCGCTGGCGCCTCCCGGTCATCGGTACCGCGCTGCTCATCGTCAGCACCCTCGTCATCGGCTCCGTCTACCCGTGGGTAGTTCAGACCTTCCAGGTCAACCCGAACGCTCGTACCTACGAAGCCGAATACATCGATCGAAGCATCGCCGCGACTCGTGACGCCTACGGTGTCGCCGATGTCGTCGAGACCCCCTATGACGCAGCGACCGACGCAGAGGCCGGCGCGCTTCGCGAAGACGCCGAGACGACTGCGAACATTCGCATCATCGACCCCGCTCTCGTCTCCGATTCCTTCGCCCAGCTGCAGCGAATCCGCCAGTTCTACCAGTTCGCGCCGAACCTCGACGTCGACCGCTACGAGATCGACGGCGAAACGCAGGACACCGTGCTCGCCGTTCGTGAGCTCAACCAGGACGGCCTCGGAGACAACCGCAGCTGGTACAACGACGCCGTCGTCTACACCCACGGTTTTGGTGTTGTTGCCGCCTACGGTAACCAGCGCACAACCGATGGCCAGCCGGTCTTCCTCGAGTCCGAGATTCCCGGAGTCGGCGAACTCCCCGAGTTCGAGCCGCGGGTCTACTTCGGCGAGAGCTCGCCGGCGTACTCGATCGTCGGCGCTCCAGAAGGTGCCGACCCCATCGAGCTTGACTACCCCGCCTCGGCCGACGAAGACGACGCGTCATCCAACCGCACAACAACCTTCGATGGAAACGGCGGGCCGAAGCTCGACAGCGTGCTCGCGAAGCTTGTCTACGCAATCAAGTTCCAGTCACAGGACATCTTCCTGTCCGGTGCTGTTACCGACTCCTCGCAGATCCTCTACGAGCGCGACCCGCTTGACCGCGTGAAGAAGGCAGCTCCCTACCTGACGGTAGACAGCGACCCGTACCCCGCGATCGTTGACGGCGACCTGCTCTGGATCGTTGACGCCTACACAACGACGGCGAACTACCCGTACTCGACTGTTCAGCAGCTGAGCTCGACAATCGCCGACACCAACACGCAGGCGCAGCTCTACCCGACCGACAGCCTCAACTACATCCGCAACTCGGTGAAGGCAACTGTCAACGCGTACAACGGTGAAGTCACCCTCTACGCGTGGGACGACACAGACCCGCTGCTTGAGACCTGGCAGAAGATCTTCCCGTCGACCCTCAAGTCGGCAGACGACATGAGCGCCGACCTCCTGAGCCACGTGCGCTACCCGGCCGACCTGTTCAAGATGCAGCGGTCGATCCTCGGTGCGTACCACGTGACGGACACGAACACCTTCTACTCGGGAACCGACCAGTGGGTAACCCCGCAGGACCCGACCTCGCCCAAGACCCTGCAGCCGCCGTACTACCTGACGATGCAGCTTCCCGGGGCGGAGGAACCGGCGTTCACGCTGTACTCGAGCTATATCCCTCGTTCGTCCGCGACATCCACGAGCAATAACCTGACCGGTTATCTCGCGGTGAATGCCGACGCGGGCGATGATTACGGAAAACTCACGCTCCTGACCCTGCCCAGCGGCGATACGGTGCCGGGACCCGGCCAGGTGCAGAACAACTTCAGTTCTGACACGATCGTCGCCAACCAGCTCGCGATCATCAAGCAGGGTGACACCGACGTGTTGCTCGGTAACCTGCTGACCCTGCCCGTCGGTGGCGGACTGCTGTACGTGCAGCCGGTCTATGTGCAGGCCACAGGTGGAACGAGCTACCCGCTACTGCGAAAGATCCTCGTTGGCTTCGGCGACAAGATCGCGTTCGAAGACACGCTCGACCAGGCGCTCGACAAACTCTTCGACGGTGATTCCGGTGCGAGCGCCGGTGACGGTGACACACCTGTCGAGCCGACACCGGGCACTGGCACAACCGATCCCGACCCGAATCCGGGCACCGGCACGGGCACTGTCAACGCTGAACTGGCCGACGCTCTCGCCGACGCCAAGACGGCACTCGCTGCCCGCACGGCCGCCTACGCCGCCAACGACGTCGTCGCTGCGGCAACGGCTGACAAGGCACTCACCGACGCCCTCTCGCGGGCGCTGAAGGCGAGTGGCAACTAGTCCAATGGTCGACCTCACATCGGGGGAGTGGCTTGATGCAAACCGCGTGCAGTGGGACGAACGTGTCCCACTGCACGTGGCGAGCGAGTTCTACGACCAGAGCGCTCTGCGTGCCGGTCACGGGTCGCTCTACCCGGTAGAGGAGCGCGAGCTCGCTGCGCTCTTCCCGCAGGGGCTCGACGGACTCAGAGTGCTGCACCTGCAGTGCCATTTCGGCGCGGACAGCCTGGTGCTTGCCCAGCGCGGTGCGACTGTCGTCGGCGTGGACTTCTCGAAGCCCGCCGTGCAGCAGGCGCGAGCGCTGGCCGCCGAGGTTGGCCTCGCCAGCAGTTCGCGTTTTATCGAGGCGAACGTCTACGAGCTCAAGCACATACTGCCCGAGCCGGAAAGCTTTGACGTCGTCTACACCACCTGGGGAACGATCGGCTGGCTGCCCGATGTGAAGGAGTGGGCGAAGCTCATCGCCTGGTACCTCAAGCCGGGCGGTCGCCTCTACTTCGCCGACGGGCACCCGACCGCGTTCGTCTTCGATGACGCCTCCGGGTCACTCGAGATGACCTACCTCTATAACACCGAGGGTGTGGCCGACGTTGTCGAGAGCGACACAACGTACGCCGTCGAGGGTGCCGTCACACAAAATACAAAGACATTCGAATGGATGCATCCACTCAGCGATACAGTCGGTGCGCTGCTCGACGCGGGGCTTAGCCTCGACTTCATTCACGAGCACTACGAGGTGCCGTGGCGAATGTTCGCGCAGCTCGAGCCCACCGCGGATCGTATGTTCGCCTGGCCCGAAAAGAAGTGGCTGCCGCTCGCGATGAGCCTCGTGGCAACGCGCATCTAAAACCCGTGCTAGTGTTAACCCTTGTGCCGCGGGGTGGAGCAGTTCGGTAGCTCGCTGGGCTCATAACCCAGAGGTCGCAGGTTCAAATCCTGTCCCCGCAACAAAAGCAAGATCAAAAGGCCCGGAATCACGTGTTTTAGAACACAGGATTCCGGGCCTTTTGCGTTGCCTGAGCGCGTCATGAGAGTCCACCGAATCGGGCAGCCTGTTCGGTCATCGCTCGCCTCTGGATGCGAGGATTGCCGAACGCCTGCCGCAACGTTTTCGCGCTAGTCGAACAGCCGGGCACTCGCCATAACCGAGGCCCACGAGGAGATGCGCGGCATGAACACAACAGGCGGCTTCGGCGCGGAGCCACGATTTGCTGGCGTGAGTGTGCGGGGAGCGCGCGAGCACAATCTTCAGTCAGTCGATCTGGACATTCCGCGTAACTCGCTCGTTGCTTTCACCGGCGTATCGGGTTCGGGAAAGAGCTCGCTTGCTTTCGGCACGATTTACGCCGAAGCGCAGCGCCGATTTTTCGAATCCGTTGCGCCGTATGCCCGGCGACTTATCGATCAGGTCGGTGTGCCCGATGTGGATTCCATTGACGGCCTCCCGCCCGCGGTCGCGCTTCCCCAGCGTCGCACTGGCGGCTCGGCGCGTTCGACCGTGGGAAGCGCGACGACAGTTGCAAATGTCGTGCGCATGCTGTTCTCCCGAGTCGGCACGTACCCGTCCGACGCGCCGATGCTATTTGCAGAAGACTTCTCCGCCAATACCGTTCAAGGCGCTTGCCCCGCATGTCATGGCCTCGGTCGGGTCTATGACGTGCCGGAGGAGCTAATGGTTCCCGACGAGTCACTGTCGATTCGTGATCGAGCGATCGCCGCGTGGCCGACCGCGTGGCACGGAAAGCAGCTCCAGGACAGCCTGATTTCCCTCGGGTATGACGTGGACATTCCATGGCGCGAACTGCCTAAGAACACGCGGGAGTGGGTGCTGTACACCCAGGAGTCGCCCCAGGTGCCGATCTTCAGGGATCTGTCACCGAGCGAGGTGCGTGCGGCAGTCGCTTCCGGCGACGACGCGTCGTACATGAGCACATTCCTTGGCGTGAAGCGTTACGTGCTGGATACGTTCGCCAACTCGAAGAGTGCACGAATGCGTGAGAAGGCCGCCACGTTTATGGTGAGCGCCACATGCCCGGAGTGCAACGGCAAGAGGCTGAAGCCGGATGCGCTCGCTGTCACCTTTGATGGCGCAGACATCACCGAGATCTCCTCGTTGCCTCTCGACGAGGTCGCACGGATTATGGCGCAAGTTCTGTTGCCCGAGTGGAGCTCAGCGACGCTCCCCTTGGAGAAGCGTCTCGCCGCCCAACGACTCGCATCCGAGCTCCTGGATCGATTGGCACCGATCATCGACCTCGGTCTCGGATACCTGAGTCTCGACCGCACGACGTCAACCTTGTCTTCTGGAGAACTCCAACGCATGCGATTGGCGACCCAGGTTCTTTCGCGCCTCTTCGGTGTCGTTTTTGTACTTGATGAACCATCTGCAGGACTCCACCCCGCCGACACCGAAGCACTCCTGCGTATTCTGAAAAATCTCAGAGACTCTGGCAACACGGTGTTCTTCGTCGAACACTCGCTCGACGTCATACGAGAGGCAGACTGGATCGTCGATATCGGCCCCGGTGCGGGAGCCGCCGGCGGCTCGGTCGTGTACTCCGGCGCTGTCGATGGTCTGCAGAACGCGAAGCATTCAGTGACTCGCCGCTATCTGTTCGCCACTGCGGATTCAGCTGCCGCTGCGGTGCGCGAGCGCCGAGTCGGAGACGCGCACATCACTCTTCGCGATGTCAGGCGAAACAACCTCTCCGACGTCTCCCTGAGATTTCCCTTGGGAGCTTTTACGGCAATCACGGGTGTATCCGGATCCGGGAAGTCGACTCTCATCAATCACGGTATCCCCGATCTCCTTCGTGCAGATCTCTCCAGCCTCACTGAGGATTCCGAACCGGATCCCGTCGCAGAGGATCCCCTCGTTTCCGCGGTGCCGACCACGACCACCGGTCGGGCAACCGGACCCGCTGATCGAGTGCGTCGTGTTGTGCAAGTGACGCAAAAGCCGATCGGTCGAACTCCGCGGTCAAACGTAGCCACCTACACGGGCGTCTTCGACCTCATTCGCAACCGATTCGCGGCGACTCCGGAAGCACGCCGTCGGCGCTACGGTGCTAGCCGGTTCTCCTTCAACCTCCCCAGCGGCCGATGCCCGGTCTGTAAGGGCGAAGGCACGATTGAGATAGAGCTGTTGTTTCTGCCGACGGTTCACGCTCCCTGCGCGGCTTGTGCGGGCTCGCGATACAACGAGGAGACGCTGGAGATTGTGCTGGGCGGCAAGACCATTTCCGACGTTCTCGCACTGAGCGTGAGCAGCGCGCGGGATTTCTTCGACGACGACCTCAACGTGGTTCAACACCTCGACGCACTTGTGGATGTCGGCCTCGGCTACATTTCGCTGGGCCAGTCGGCCACGGAGCTCTCCGGTGGTGAGGCGCAACGCGTCAAGCTTGCGTCAGAGCTGCGCCGCGCCCAGCGCGGCGACACGCTCTACCTCCTCGACGAACCGACTTCTGGGCTTCACCCGGCCGATGCTGACCGGCTTATGGGCCATCTCCAGCATCTCGTCGACGGCGGCAATACGGTTGTCGTCGTCGAGCACGACATGCGCGTCGTCGCAGACGTCGACTGGGTGATTGATCTCGGGCCCGGAGCAGGCGACGCGGGGGGACGCGTGGTCGCCGAGGGCACGCCCGAAGAGGTCGCCGAGTCCTCAACGAGTATCACCGCGCCATTCCTCAAAGCCGCACTTCTCCGCAGGCGTTCGCGCTAGACAGGCGCCCGCTACCCTTGACCCATGCCGAATTCCGCGATCGCTGTAGCCCAGTTCGCCCCTGGCGATGACGTCGCCGCGAACCTCGCGACGATCACCCGGCTCGCCGAGACGGCCGTCGCGCGCGGTGCGACGCTCGTGGTGTTCCCGGAGTACTCGTCGTACTTCACGCCGACCATGGGCCGCGACTGGGTTGAGGCGGCGCAACCGATCGATGGCGAGTTCGCGACCGGTCTCGCTGGCCTGAGCGCGCGCCTTGCCATCCATCTGGTTGCTGGCATGTTGGAGGCGACCGACGACCCCGACCGTCTCTCGAACACCCTTGTTGCGTTCGATCGAGGCGCGCTGGTGGCGATCTACCGCAAGGTGCACCTGTACGACGCGTTCGGGCAGCGCGAATCGGACTGGGTCATTGCTGGCCCCCTCGACGCGCCGCAGAACTTCGCGTGGGGCGGTTTCACAGTGGGGCTGCAGACCTGTTACGACATCCGTTTTCCCGAGTCGATGCGCCGCGTCACTGATGCCGGCGCCGACCTCGTTGTTGTGCCGTCGGAGTGGGTGCGCGGCCCGCTCAAGGAGCACCACTGGCGCACGCTGATTACCGCCCGCGCGATCGAGAACATCATCTACATCGCCGCAGCAGATCAGGCGCCCCCGATCGGTGCGGGCAACAGCATGATCGTCGACCCGATGGGCGTCGAGCTTGCGACAATCGGCGAGGCGGTGGATGTCGCAGTCGCCTGGGTGAGTGCCGAGCGGCTTGTGAGCGCGCGGACAACAAATCCGGCTCTCACCTTGAGGCGTATCAGCGTTTAGCGAACATCGCTCAACGAGACTGCTCGGCGTTGGCTGTACAGTGAGATTGACAGCGTAAAACAGGGGAAACATGGTCGATCCATATCGCGTCATCGTTATCGACGATGACCCGGACGTCGCGAATTACACAAAGACGGTGCTCGAAAAGCGCTTGTCCTGCATCGTCATCGCGATGAACGAGACCACAGGCTTGGATGCCGCGCTTGCGGGTTTCAACCCCGACGTCGTCATTACCGATATCGAGATGCCCGGTGTCTCTGGACTCGACCTCATCGCGGGTATCCACGAAGCCAAGCCCGGTATCCCGGTCATTGTCATGACCGCCCACGCCTCTGTCGACTATGCGATTGCCGCGCTGCGCAACAAGGCCAGCGAGTTCCTCACGAAACCGGTGAATTCCGCCGATCTCATCGCGCACGTGTCGCGTCTCGCTGAGGCGTACCGACTCGTGCCCGAGGCTGTGCACACCCGCAAGGTTGTGCTCGCGATCGGTGCCCACCCCGACGATGTCGAGATCGGCGCAGGCGGAATTCTCGCCGCGCACTCGGCGATGGGCGACGACGTCACGGTACTTACCCTGTCGCGCGGCGAACGCGAGGGCGGAATCCGCGTCGCGTGGAACGAGAGTTCCGCATCGGCCAACAGCATCGGCGCGCACCTCATCCTCGAAGACGAGTCAGCGGGCCACATGAGCCTCGAGAAGTCTGCGGACGTCATTCGCCGCGTCGTCGAGCAGATCAACCCGACAGTCATCTACGTGCACAGCCCGAACGACCGCAACCAGGATCACCGCATCATCAACGAGGCGACGATTATGGCCGCTCCGAGCGTGCGCACGATCGCCTGCTACCAGAGCTCGACGTCGTCGGTCGACTTCCGTCCCAACCGTTTTGTGCCGGTCGAGGGCTACCTCGAACACAAGCTCGAGATGATCGCCTGCTTCGCCGTGAACGGCGAACGCGCGCGCTACCTCGACCCGGACACCGCCCGCGCCTCCGCGCGCTACTGGTCGCGCTTTGCTCGCGGAGTCGACTGTGAGCCGCTCGAAGTTGTGCGTGACCTCTCGGATGTCTCCGCATGAGCGCAACCCAAACCAGCGCCGTGACCGTGCTCGTCGTTGACGACAGCGAAGACCAGCGGCTACTACTGCGCCGCTACTTCGAACGCGCGGGTTGCGTTGTAGCGACCGCCTCGACCGCCGAAGAGGCAATCCTCTCGTACACCGAAACGCCGCCGAACCTCGCCGTTGTCGACCTCGTGCTGCCCGGCATCGACGGCTGGGAGCTCGCCGCCCGCCTGCGTGAGGCCCACCCCACCGTCGCGATCGCCATCACCTCGGTGCTCGACGCCACCGACTACCCCACGGCCGACGCGATCCTCCCGAAGCCCGTCACGGGTGAAGCTGTTCGGCAGGTGTTGCGCGACTGTGTTCCCGAGTGGGTTCAGCCGTGACATCCAATCTTCGCGTTGTAATCGCTGACGATGACCCGGATATTCGTGGGCTCGTTGCGATAGCCGTGCGTAAGGCGGGATTTGAACTTGTTGCTCAGGCCTTCGATGGCCCGAGCGCCTGGAAAGCCGTGACCGACGAGCGTCCCGATCTTGTTGTGCTCGACGTCTCGATGCCGGGGCTCACCGGCCTCGAGGTCGCGACCCTCATTCGCGCCGACACGACGCTGGCCGAAACGCGCATCGCCCTGCTGTCAGCGGGCGTCGGAGAATCCGCGATTCAGGCGGGGGTGGATGCAGGAGCCGACCATTACCTGACGAAGCCGTTCAGCCCACGCGACCTTGCCGCCCAGTTGCAGGAGATCATGGCGTGACGCTCATCGAACGTGCGTGGAACCTTCTGAGGGTCGACGATCCCTCTCCCATGCTCAAGCACACGCCCACCACTTTGGCGTTTGCTGCGGCGATTGTGCTCACCATCGCGATCCCCGATATCCAGATCACGTCGCTTCCCGCGGTCTTCGCCTCGATCTGGGCCGTCGCTTTCTCCACCGGCCTCGCGGCGCTCTTCACCTGGGTGCCGAGCCTGCGCCACCTCGCAATCATCGTGCCGTGCATCGACCTGCTCGCGATCGGCGCCCTCCGCACCGGAACGGGCGGTGTCGCCTCACTCTTCGCGAGCCTCATCATTCTTCCCGTCGTTTGGATCGCCTCCGAGAAGGGGCGTCGCCACGTCATCCTCGCGGCGGTCGGCACCTCGATCGCGCTGATGATGCCCTTCATCCTTGGCATCTCGCGTTTCATCGAGCCGTCTGACTGGCTTCGCGGAATCATCTCGCCCGTCATTTTCGCAATCGCCGCCGCGATCATCAACGAGATGTCCCGGCAGAGCCGGCTGCAGGTGAGCAAGGTGCGCGCACTCGCCGAGGAGCGCGACGTGATGCTCAAGGGCGCCGTCGACTACACCGAGCGCCTGCGCGAGAACGAACAGCGACTGCGTGACGCCGACCAGCTCACGCGTAGCGTGCTCGATGCTGTGACCGAGCAGTCCGTCATCGGCTCGGATGTCACGGGCCTCGTCGATGTGTGGAACCCCGGTGCGCAGCGAATGTTCGGGCTCGGTCCGTTGGAGACCCAGGGCAAGCGCTACATGCACGAGTTCCACCTCGCGTCGGAGCTCGATGAACGCTCGAAGGAACTCAACTACCCGCCCGGCGAAACAGTGCTCAATCCGGGCTTCTCGGCGCTCGTCGAGTCCGCGCGACTGGGTGTGCCCGAGGTGCGCCAGTGGACCTACGTTCGCGGTGACGAGACAACTGTCACCGTCGAGGTCGCTGTTACGCGTCGCACCGACCAGAACGGCAAGACCGTCGGCTACATCTTCGTGGCGACCGACGTCACGCAGGCGCTCGAGGTCTCGCGTCTCAAAGACGAATTCGTCGGCCTCATCTCGCACGAGCTGCGCACGCCGCTCAGCTCGATCCTCGGCTACCTCGAACTTATGCGCGACGACGAGGAGAGCCCGCTCTCCTACGAGCAGGTGCAGTACCTCGGTGTTGCAGAGCGCAACGCGCACCGCCTGCTGCGACTCGTCGGCGACCTGCTTTTCACCGCCCAGGTCGGCTCGAGCTCGTTCTCGCTCGTCGCCTCCGACATCGAACTCGCGCCCGTCGTTCGCGCGTCGCTCGAATCGGCGAAGCCCGTAGCGGATGCCGCGGGCGTCAGCCTCTCGGCCGACATGTGCGAGGTGAGTCTCAAGATTCACGGCGACGCGGTTCGCCTCGGCCAGGCCGTCGACAACCTCATCTCGAACGCGATCAAGTTCACCCCGCGCGGCGGCAGCGTCGCTGTCATCGTCGGCGAGGTCGACGGCAAGGCCGAGATCACCGTCACTGACACCGGCATGGGTATTCCGGAAGACGAGCTCGACAAGTTGTTCGCCCGCTTCTTCCGTGCCTCGACTGCGACGCGTGCCGCGGTACCCGGTGTCGGACTCGGTCTCACTATCACCAAGGCCATCATCGTTGCTCACGAGGGCGAATTGGATGTCGCGAGCATCGTCGGAGTCGGCACGTCCTTTATCGTGCGCCTGCCGATCGCTGGTGGCGCTCTAGAGAGTGAGCCGAGCGAGTCGCTCTGACGCCTCTTCGAGCACCGAGAAGCGCTTGCAGAAGGCGAACCGCAGCAGGCTCGAATAGCCGCCACGGTTCTCCGGACGCACGAACGCCGTCACCGGAATACCGACGACCCCCGCGAGCTCGGGAAGCTGGCGCGCGAGCGTTGACGCGTCGGCAAAACCGAGCGGCGCGGCATCCGCAACCACGAAGTATCCCGCCTGCGGTGTCGAAATCGTAAAGCCGGCCTGCTGAAGACCAGCAGACAGCATGTCGCGCTTCGCTTTGAGCGTCGCTGCGATCCCGTCGAAGAAGCTGTCGTCAAGTCCGAGTCCGACGGCGATCGCCGGCTGAAACGGCGCACCGTTCACGTAGGTCAGAAACTGCTTGACGGCGACGATTGACTGCACGATGTCGGCGGGTGCGGTGAGCCAACCGATTTTCCAACCGGTCGTGTTGAAAGTCTTGCCGCCACTGGAGATGGTTATCGTGCGTTCGCGCGCGCCATCCAATGTCGCTATTGGGGTGTGGGCGGCGTCAAAGACGAGGTGTTCGTAGACCTCGTCGGTCACGATAAGTGCGTTGTGCTTCTGCGCGAGCTCGACGATCACGCGCAGGGTCTCGAGGCCGAAAACAGTTCCGGTCGGGTTGTGCGGAGTGTTGACGAGGATGAGCCGCGTTTTGTCGCTGATCGCGGCGCGCAGGTCTGCCTCGTCGGGCTGGAAGTCAGGAGCGCGCAGCGCAACTGTCACGTGCTCGGCATCGCTCAGTCCGATGATGGCGGCGTAGGAGTCGTAGAACGGCTCGAACGTGACAACTTCGTCGCCCGCCTGAGTCAGCGCGAGGATCGTCGCGGCGAGTGCCTCGGTTGCGCCGGCCGTGACGAGCACCTCGCGGTCGGCGTCGATGTCGAGGCCATAGAAGCGCTTCTGGTGCGCGGAAATGGCCTCGCGCAGCACCGGCATGCCCATTCCGGGCGGGTACTGGTTGAAGCCGTCGCTGATCGCCTGGCGGGCTGCCTCGAGCACCTCGACCGGGCCATCCTCATCCGGAAAACCCTGGCCAAGATTGATCGAACCGGTCTTCGTTGCGAGCGCCGACATCTCGGCAAAAATTGTGGGGCTCAACTCGCCGTTATCCCCGAGAAGCATTGCGCCGCGGGCAGCCCGCTGCCAGGATCCGCTGACTGTCATGCCCCCAATTTAGCCTGAGTTCGCTTGTGGATAAGGCGCACCCGTCACGCACAAAACTCTTACCGTGTGTGGATGTCGCAGCTCACGTTCCGCCTCGCCGCAACCCTCGCGCTCGCGAGCGCCCTGCTCCTCGCCGGATGCACAAGTGACGGACCCATCGTGCTCCCCGGTCCCGCCCCCACAACTGCCCCAGTATTCGCCACCGACGAAGACGCGCTGGCTGCCGCGGAGGTTGCGTATGGGGAGTACTTGAAAGCGTCGGACGCGATCACGGCCAAGAACGGTGCGGACCCGAACACGATTGGCGAGTACGTGGACAGCGACTACTTGCCCGAGGTGCTGGACGTTTTTGAGGGATACCGTGCCGATGGTCTGACGACGCGGGGAAGCATTGCATATGACTCGCTGGAGCTGCAGCAGCACAACGACACTTTGACCGGTCCTGTAATTGTTGCGTTCTACGTATGCCTTGACGTTACAGAGGCACGACTATTCGACTCCAAAGGAAATGACGTCACGCCGCCGGGACGTGATGACCGAGTACCACTCGAGGTCACGATGCAGTCCGATGAACGTACGTCAGAGCTTTTGTTGAAGTCGAGTGAAGTATGGACCGGAGCGGACTTTTGCGAAAAGTAGCTGTTTCTTCAGTCGTCATCCTTTGTGTGGCGATGGTCGCCATCACTGGCCCAACTGCGCATGCCGTATGTGCAGGGTCAGACGCGGTTCAGGGTTGCATCGATGATGATGACGACGTGGTCCTGGAGGGCGACGGTGGCACGAACACTCCGGGCGGCGGCGACAATAACAACAGCGGCGGCTCCGGTGGTGGCGGCGGCGGGGGACAGGCGAGCGGTGGTGGCGCCGACGGTGGCGACAATCCCGACGCTCCCGACTGCCAGGTGCGTGAGTGCTTCGAAGTTGTTGACCCCGGTGGTCCCGGTGATCCGGGGCGGCGGGTGACCTGGAGCGATATAGCGCGGTTCCGTCCGACACCCGAGGTCGACCACATGGAGCCGAACGGCTGGATGGTCGTCGGACTCGACACCAACTTCTACGCGACGGGTGGAGTGCGCATCGTTCCGGGGGAGCTGCTTGGATCCGCCGCGGCCGTGCGGTTCACCCCGGTGCGCTGGACCTGGAGCTACGGTGACGGCTCCCGCTCCACCGAGGGTTCGCGCGGCGCATCCTGGCGCGCGCACGGCGATCGTGAGTTCGACGAGACCGCCACGAGCCATGTGTACCGCGCGGCCGGAACCTACCTGATCGACCTCGTCGTCGACTACACGGCGGAGTATCGGTTTGGCGCGGGCCCGTGGATTTCGATCGACGGCGTCCTGTCAGTGCAGACCAACCGCCTGCGGGCGACGGCGGGCAGCGCGCAGACACTCCTCTTCGAGCAGAACTGCCTTGAAAATCCGCGGGGAGCGGGCTGCTAGCGCGCATGCGGCAAAGGGGCAGCTTGCTCACAGCGGCCCCAAATAGAATGCTCAGGTTGGCGGTGGATGCTGGCACCGCTGGAAGGAGCACCCCATGACCGAAACACCCGAGAACACCTCACCCGAACCGCAGGACGACACCCCTCACACCCCCGTAGAGGCCCGCCCCGCAACCCCAGCTCCGGTTGAAGCCCCCGCCGCGACATCCAGCGCACCGCAGGCTCCCACGCCTCCGCCCGTCGCCGACTCAACCTTCGTTGCCGGAACTTCCTCGGTTGAAGCTCCCGCAGCACCCCGCGCCGCCGGTCGTCCGTCACCGGTCTACACGCCCGACGGCCAGCCGGTTCCCGCGGCTCCCACACCTCCCGTCGCCGCAGCGCCGACTGCACCGGCTGCAGCTGCGCCTACCGCGCCGACTGCACCCACCGCCCCGACATACTCCGGGGTCGTTGCGGCACCCGCCGCCCCGGTGTACCCCGGCGGCCCGACCCCACCGTCTGCACCTACTGCTCCGGTCGCCTCCGTGGCGTCCGGCAAGGGGTCGTCATTCAAACGTCCCGCTCCGGTTGTGCTCGTCGCGGCCCTTGCGATCGGCGCCATCGTCGGCGGTATTTCCGGTGCAGGTGTTGCGTACTGGGCGGTATCCAGCAGTCGCTCCGCAACCACTGACGCCCAGTCGATACCGGCCAACATCACGGTCAACGACCCCGACAACGCGACAACGGTTACCGCAGTCGCGGCCTCGTCTGGCGCATCGGTCGTCACGATTGCCGCAAGCGGAACTGACGCGAGCGGCACCGGCTCAGGTGTCATCATCAGCAAGGACGGCTACATCCTCACAAACACGCACGTTGTGACGCTCGAGGGCGCCACCGCGGATGCAAAGGTGAGCGTGCAGATGAGCGACGGACGCCTGTTCGACGCAACGATCGTCGGCACCGACCCGATCGTTGACCTCGCGGTCATCAAGATCGAGGGCGCGAGCGACCTCGTACCGATCGAGTTCGCTGACTCCAGCGCACTCAACGTCGGCGACACGGCGATTGCCATCGGCGCACCCCTTGGTCTCAGCAACACCGTGACAAACGGAATCGTGAGCGCGCTCAACCGCAGCATCACGATCGCATCCTCCGCCGTTCCGGAAGGCACGGAGACCGAGCAGGCGCCCGAGGGCGACGACAGCTCCAACCCGTTCGACTTCTGGCAATTCGACACCGGAGAAGAGAACACGCAGTCGACAGCTTCCTCGACGATCTCGGTGCCCGTCATCCAAACCGATGCGGCAATCAACCCGGGTAACTCCGGTGGCGCGCTGCTCAACTCGGCGGGCGAGCTCATCGGAATCAACGTCGCCATCGCGAGTGCGGGCGAGAGCGCGAGCGGCAACATCGGTGTCGGGTTCGCTGTTCCGTCCAACCTCGCAAAGCGCGTCTCCGACGAGATCATCGCCGACGGTTCTGCAAGTCACGGACTCCTGGGTGCGAGTGTTCTCGACGTGACCGAAGACGCTGACCTCACCGACAGCCTCACCGTCGGTGCGAGCGTTAAGGAGGTCTCCGCCGGAGGCGCAGCCTCCGACGCCGGGCTCAAGGTCGGCGACGTTATTACGGGCATCAACGGTCTGCCGATTACCGGAAAGACCGACCTCACGGCGCAGATCCGCTCTCTCGCGGCTGGTGCAACAGCGACAATCACCTACGTGCGCAGCGGCAAGACGCTCAGCACGGATGTCACGCTGGGCACCCTCTGATCGAAGGCTCGGAACGGCACGGTGGCGCCTCGCGCTCCCGTGCCGTTCCTGCGTCCGCTGGTAGGCTCACACCCATGGAAGACGCCACCCCCGGAGTCTCCTATGTGATGCCCGTGCTCAATGAGGCTCTCTACATTGAGAACGCTGTGCTCACGGTTCTCGGCCAGGACTATTCCGGCGCTAAGGAAGTAATTTTGGCGCTCGGGCCGTCGAACGATGGAACCACCGAACTCGTTGAGCGGCTCGCCGCGGCAGACCCGCGCATCGTCATAGTGCGAAACCCTGACACGGATATCCCCGTCGGCCTCAATCTTGCGATCGCGGCATCCACTCATCCGATCATCGTGCGCGTTGACGCGCACTCCGAACTCGAACCGGGCTACACCACCCGTGCGATCGAGACTCTCGAGCGCACCGGCGCCGCCAATGTCGGCGGCGTCATGCGAGCGAGCGGCAAGACGCCGTTCCAGCTCGCCGCTGCTCGCGGCTACAACAGCAAGTTCGGTCTTGGTGGCGGTCGCTATCACGGAGGAACTCAGGAGGGCCCGGCCGAGTCGGCCTACCTCGGGGTGTTCCGACGTGAAGTTCTCGAGGCGGTTGGTGGCTTTGACGAGTCGCTCAAGCGGGGCGAGGACTGGGAGCTCAACCTGCGCATCCGAGGTGCTGGCCACGTTGTCTGGTTCGACCCCGAGCTCGCTGTGACCTACTGGCCACGTGAGAACTGGAACAAGCTCGGTCGTCAGTTCGCCGCAACCGGCACCTGGCGAGGCGAACTTGTGCGTCGCTACGGTGGCCGCAACCCGCTGCGGTTCTTCGTGCCGCCGCTGCTTCTGCTCAACGTTCTGCTGTGCGTTGTGCTGGCGATCCTGCAGCTCACGGGCGTTGTCTCCGGGTGGCCGAGCGCGCTGCTATCCGCGATCTACCTCGGACCGTTCACCTACGTCGCCCTCGTGTTCTGGCTCTCGTTTGTGTCTGACCGCGGCCGTAATTGGCGTGACCGGTGGCTCTTTGTTCTCGTGCTGCCGACAATGCACCTCAACTGGGGTGCCGGTTTTATCGTCGGGCTTCTGCGCGGCGCGCGCGACACTGTCGATACGTCTCGCACTGAGATTTAGAAAGCGCTGAGCTCTAAAGCATCTTCTCGCTGATCATGCGCTGCACAACCCGGTGCGCGGCACCGCCGTCGTCGCGCGGGTTGAAGCGCTCCTGCCAGGCGGCGTACTTCACGGCGTAGGCCTCGCGCACGTTTTCGCGATCCTTGATCAGGGTCACGAGCTTCTCGGAATCCTGCACAACCGGACCGAGGGCGACAGCATCGAGGTCGAAGTAGAAGCCACGCAGCTGCTCGCGGTAGTGGTCGAGGTCGGGCGCGAAGAAGAACACCGGCTTTCCCGTGACGCTGAAGTCGAACATTACCGATGAGTAATCGGTGATGAGCGCATCGGTGACGAGAAAGAGTTCGGAGACATCCGGGTAGCCCGTGACGTCGAGCACGTTGCTCGCCTGCACGTTGCGACCTGGCTTGAGGGTGCGGGAGTGGCCTCGGATGAGCGTCACGTAGCCGGGGCCGAGCGCATCGGTGAAGGCCGCGACATCCAAGTGATCGATGTGGTCGGGTCGGTCATCGCGCCAGGTCGGCGCATAGAGCAGCACGGTGACGCCCTCGGGGATGCCGAGCCTCGCGCGAACGGCGCTCGCGTCGCCGGCGAGGAGGATGTCGTCGCGCGGGTAGCCCTCCTGCCAGACGGGGCCGAGGAAGGCGTACGCCTTGCGCAGTATGCCCGCCGAGTGAGGATTCTGGGCGAGCAGGATGTCCCAGCGCGCGCTCTCGAGCAGCGTCGCCACTCGCGTACGCAAGCCGACCTTCGGGCGACTCAGCGCGATCTTTTTGAGCGGTGTGCCGTGCCAGGTCTGCAGCACCTTTTGGAATCCGCGCTTCTTGTAGCGCTTGCGCAGCCAGTCGTTGATCACGAGCACACGGGCCGTTGCACGCACGCTCCACCAGAGCTCGCTGCCCTCGATGATGCGCGTCGCTCCTTCGGGGATCTCCACCGATGCGTCGACGGTGCTCCAGTAGCGCGCGGTTTCCGGTCGGAGCTCGGCGAGAGCGCGATCGATGGCGCGCGGGTTGCACGACGCGTTCTGACCGTAGAAGCTCTCGAAGAAGACGGCGTCGGCGGGGGAGACCTTCGACGCGCGGTAGGCGGCCTCGAGGCGCGCCTGGTTGGCGGGACCGAGTTCGTTGTCGCGGAGCGGCGCGGCGATGGTGACGATGAGGCCGGGCGCCGTGTCATCCACTCGGGTGAATGAGATGCGGAAGAGGCCGTCGATGAGCTGGTTTTCGGGCAGCGCTGCCTCCACGTCGCTGCCGAGCACGTAGGCGCCGGCGGGCGGCGCGAGCGCGGGACCGTGCCAGCGCGAGATGGCGAGCGGAATCGTCGCCGTCCAACGTGAGGCGGTGCGCTCCACGGTCGCGGGAAGACTCAGGCGCGAACCGATGAGCGAGAGGTCGCCCGGTTCGCCGGCCGAGAGCAGGCCGCTGATCGTCAGCGTCGGGGCACCGGTGGAATCGAGGGAAATCGCATCGATGACCGCGCCACTGTGCGCGGTTCCGACGGGAAGTGTGGACGTCATGAGGGGTACTTTCAGCCGGGTGGAAATCTCCGAATACACTCTCGCAGTATTTGCGCCGTCGCGAAACGCGTGGTGCTTAACGGCGAGTGACGCGGAGTGGTCGCCGAGGCGCTGCCAGTAGGCCTCGTTCGCGCCCTCCAGAGCGTCGAGCAGTTCGCCCCACGAGCGTGCCTCGGTGCCGCCGCTGAACTCCGAGTATGGCTCGTACAGCCCGCGCGTCGCGGAGTAGGCCTCGAGGTCTGGGGCCAAAAAGGCGATCGGGCGCCCTGTGAGGGAGAAGTCGTAGGCGATCGACGAGTAGTCGGTCACAAGCACGTCGACGGCGGGCAGCACGGGCGTGACGTCGCCCAGCTGCGTCGCGAGCAGCATCGCGACGCGCGGTTCGGCCGTTTTGTAGTCACCGACGGAGAGTGGATGCGGCCGCACAACGAGCAGCGAGTCACTTGTCTCGAGCCACCGCCCGATTCGCTCCCACTCCGCACCGGTGGGAACACCCGGGTCGCGCGCCCCGTCACGCCAAGTTGGAGCGTAAAGCACAACCCGCTCGCCCCCATCGGCCCTGCCCAGGCGTTCGAAGAGCAGCTCGCGTGCCTCGGCGGCATCCGAGGTCACAACCACGTCGTCTCGGGGGTCGCCCGTGACGACGACGCGGCCGGCGGGCAGCCCAAAGGCCGTGCGAAGTCGAGCCGCGGAGGTTTCTGACGCCGCGGGCATCACCGAGATGGTTGAGGCCGCGAGCTTGTACATGCGTTGAAGGATGCGCGAGAGAGTTCCGTTCGCGCTGCTTGAGGTGACGGGGGAGTCGAGGTTGATGAGCTTGAGCGGAATCCCGTGCCACAACTGCACAACAAAAGCGCCGCGAGTCGCGTAGCGGTTAACGTCGCCGAGGCCGTGGGTCACAACGAGAACGCCGGCGCGCAGGGTTGTGGTGAACCCGCGCCAGGAGAGCTTGCGCACCGCGGTGATGCCGAGCTGAGCGGCCTGAGCCAGTTCGCGATCGTCGCGGGCAAGCCACACGAGTTCGCGACCGGGCTGCTGCGCGAGACGATAGAGCGGGAGCGCCCCCTCGCCGATACCCGAACCGCAGCCGAAGGCCCACAGGTTCGCGCGGCGTCGCACAACGAGACTCGCGGCGACACCCAGAGCGTAGACCGGGAGCGCCAGAAGCTTGCGGGCATTCGCGCTCGCGAAGGCGTTCCGGGGAGCGGACTGTTGCACGGTTGAAGGCTAACAGGGCGCGGAGGCGGGTATCAGGTGGGTAACGGTGTTCTCCGTGGTCGGGGTGCCGCGACATCCACTGCTTTAATCGTGGGGTGGGTCTGGTCAACGATGTGAAGTCAGCGCGACGGGTGTTGCGAAATATTTTGCGATCCCGCCGTAACCGCCGCGATGTTGAGGCCCGGGGCGGTGCAATGCCGAAGCCGGAGCGCGGTTCGATAAAGATCGCGGTGTACTTCGCCGACACCCGGGTGAACCTCTACCAGATTCGCCAGTGGTACGAACCCCTCGCCGAGCTAGCCAAGCGCTGGCCCGTTGCGATCATCGGACGCTCGCCGGGCACAACGCTGAGTCTGTGGGACGAGTCGCCCGTGCCGACGTACTACCTGCGCAAGGTCACCGACCTCGAGGCCTTTGTGCAGGAGAACGACATCCGCATCGTTTTCTACGTCAATCAGAACAGCAAGAACTTTCAGATGTTCCGATACGGGCGCATGTGGCACGTTTTCATCAACCACGGTGAGAGCGACAAGATGTACATGACGACCAACCAGTTCAAGGCCTACGACTACAGCCTCATCGCAGGCGAGGCAGCCCGCGAACGCCTCACTCGCAAGCTCTGGGATTTCGACGTCGACCGCAAGACCCGCCAGATCGGCCGTCCGCAGGCTGACCATTTCGCTGGCGAACTGCCGTACACGCCCGATGATCGCACTGTTGTTCTCTACGCTCCGACCTGGGAGGGCGACCGCGAGGCTGCCGCCTACGGCTCGATCGCCTCGCACGGTGTCACCCTCGTGAACACGCTTCTCTCAAGTGGCAAGCACCGCGTCATCTACCGCCCGCACCCGCGCAGCGGTGTTATCGACAAGGACTATCGCGCGGCCAACGAAGAGATCGTCGCCTCGATTGCCGCCGCGAACGCGACCGATCCGACGGCGCACCACATCTTCGATGACGGCCCAACGCTGGGCTGGCAACTTGCGGCGGCGGATGTCGCGATCACCGACGTCTCGGCAATGGTCTACGACCGACTCGCCGTCGGAAAGCCACTCATCGTCGCGCGCCCGGTGTCGTCACTCGCTGACGTCGACGAGAGCGGCTACCTCGGCGCATGCGAGTGGCTTCTGGCCGACGAGGCGTCGGACATCGTGGCAATCGTTGATCGCGTGCAGCACAGCGAGGACGCGAAGGCGTCCCTCGACTTCTGGGTGCAGCGCCACTTTGGCGACACAACGCCCGGCGCCGCAACCGCGCGATTCCACGCGGCAGTCGAAGATCTCGTCGTCGAGTGGGAACGCAACGAGGCGATCCACTCTGGCGACAAGCGCACGAGCGAGTCCGACCCGTTCAGCGCCGATGAAGACGAAGATCAGGTTCCGTCAGACAACGACTGAGCCTCAGAAGCTCACCCGCCACAGATACTCATCGCCGCCCGGCCGAAACCAGCGCACGATGAGCACGCTTGACCGCGCGAGGTTGTCGCCGCGCACAACAAGTGACACAGACCCGCCGGGTGGCACGCGCAGCCGCGACAGCGGGGCCATAACGCCGGAGCCGAGCAGGGTGACCCGTAGACCGGTCAGAGTTTCTGTGCCGATGTTCATCAGCCGGTAGATGCGCGGCGCATCCGAACGGTCGACGCGCAGGGGCACACGGTAAGCAATCTCTTGTGTATTCATGGGAGCACTATAAGTAGCACCACCGTCGCTGGCGGATTGCCTGTGGAAAGCTGTCAAGCCCCGCCGTGATCCGGGACGGACGCGTACCGTCGAACCATGCCCCGTCTTCGCCGCAGCAACCTCGCCAAGCCCGGGTTTACCCGAACAGCCTCCGGAAACTTCTCCGGCACCGGCATCACCGCGGCTGATAAGTCGCGCGCCGAAGACCTCGGCATCCCGCCCGCCTGGAGCGACGTCTGGATCGCCCCGCACGCCAACAGCCACATCCAAGCGACCGGCATGGATGTCGCGGGCCGACGCCAGTACATCTACCACGAGCAGTGGCGCGCAACAAAGGACCGCGCGAAGTTCGATCGCGCGCTCGATCTGGCCGCGGCGCTCCCGTCGGCCCGCAGTCGCGTGACCCGCGACCTGCGCAGCGACGGGGTCACACGCGACCGCGTGCTCGCGGCGTCCTTTCGTATGCTCGACACGGGTGCGCTGCGCATTGGTTCGGAGCGGTACGCGCAGACGAACGGCAGCCACGGCCTCTCGACCCTGTTGTGCGCGCACGCGAAGGTGAGTGGCGACACCATCGCTCTCGCCTTTCCGGCGAAGAGTGGCCAGGAGTGGAGCTCGGAGATCACCGACGCTGATCTCGCTGCGCTGATGCGCTCCCTCAAGCGCCGCGGTCCGACGGCTCGCCTGATGGCTTGGCGCGAGGGCGACGACTGGCGCATCGTCTCGGCCGAGGAGATCAACGACTTCATCCGCGAGGCGACGGGCGGTGCGTTTACCGCGAAGGACTTCCGCACGCTCCGCGGCACAATCGCGGCTGCGGAGAGCCTCGCCAGCCACGGACCGGAGCGCACCCGCACGGGTCGCTCGAGGGCTCTCGCCCAGGCGATGCGTGACGCGGCGGAAGCTCTCGGCAACACTCCGGCGATCGCCAAGAAGAGCTACGTCGACCCGCGCGTTGTTGGCCTCTACAAGCGAGGCAAGACAATCGAGTCACACGGGGGCAGCTCGGACGCCGCCCTGCGAAGGTTGCTAGTCGGCTAGCTACTCGGCGGGCTTCTCAGCGGATTTCTCAGTGGCGAGCGTCTCATCGGCTGAGCTCGCCGCTTTGAGCGCCTTGCGTGCCTGACGGCGGGCGCGCAGCGGAATGCGCGGTTCGCGCACGCGCGGCTCGAGTGCCGCGGGAAAGACGACGGGCAGTGGCCCGAACGCCTCGCGCGCGGACTTCACGATCTGGCGACCGAGGAGATGGTTACCCGTGCCGCCGACGACGGCGCCGATGCCGAACGGGATTGCGCGGCCGACAAAGCTCGCTCCCTGGGTCACGCCGAAGCGCTTGAGGAAGGTCTTTTTGATCTGGTCGGCGATCCGGCCCATCGCGGCCTTCGGGAGGCTCTTTGTGAGCATCTCGCCCCAGAAGACGTCGCGGCCTGGGCCGGTGCCGGAGACCTGGCCGGCGAGCTGCTTCACGAGGTCGGTTCCGGCAGAGCCGAGGATGAGGGTCATCACGAGCGCGCGGGCGCGGTCGGGGTCGTCGATGGTGATTCCGTGCACCTCGGTGACGGATTGCGCGAATAGCGCACTGGCCTCGAGAAAGCCGCCGGTCTCCACGGTGGAGAGCGCGAGCGAAGCGCCGACTCCCACACCCGGGATCACTGCACTCGCGCCGACGAGCGCACCGCCCGTTGTGACCGCAGTGAGGTAACGCTTCTCGAGGGTGCGGATGATCTCCTCGGGGGTGGCGTTCGGCCGGCCCGCGCGAATGGCACGAAGGTGCGCGAGCACAACCGGTCGCTGAACTGTCAGAAGTCGATCGATTCCGGAGACGACCATGCGGTTGGTCGTTGACAGGTCAGTCGAGGCCATTTCTAAACTCCGTAGTCGTGGTTGTAGCGCTTGAGAACATCATCTATCGCGCCATCCAGGACGAGCTCGCCTTTATCGAGGTACAGCCCACGTGTGCAGAACCTTCTCAGGTCTTTCTCGTTGTGGGAGACAAAAAACAGGGTGCGGCCGCCGGCCAGAAGTTCTTCGATGCGTTTGTAGCACTTGTCGCGAAAGCCCTTGTCGCCGACCGCGAGAACCTCGTCGACGAGAATGATTGGCTCTTCGAGCCGCGAGATCACGGCGAAAGCGATGCGCACCTTCATACCGCTCGACAGGTGCTTGTAAGGGGTATCGAGAAACTCGCCGATTTCGGCGAAGTCGATGATCTCGTCGAACTGTGCGGCGATCTCGGGCTTTGTCATGCCATGCAGGCCCGCGGTGAGGTAGACGTTGTCGCGCACCGTGAGGTCGTCGACGAAGCCGCCGGTGATCTCGATGAGCGGCGCGACACCCTTGTGCACACTCACGCGACCCTCGTCGGGCAGCACAACCTCCGCGACGAGCTTGAGCAGCGTTGACTTGCCCTGACCGTTGCGGCCGACGACGCCAATCGCCTCGCCCTGCTGCACCGAGAAAGTTACGTTGCGCAGCGCCCAGAATTCGCCCGACAGGGTGCGGCGCTTGCGGCCAGCGAAGAGGTCCTTGAAGTTGCGACGGGATCGCCGATTGCGGCGAAAACGAATCCCCGCATCCACTACCGAAATCACTGGTGTCTCGGCCATTAGATCTCCTTGAGCACGGCGCGCTCGGTGCGCTTGAAAACAAGAACACCGATGACGAGGATGATGACGCTCATCCCGAGGGAGACAAGAACCGTGAAGAGGTCGAGCTCTTCGGGGAAGAACGCTCCGCGATACAGGGAGAAGATGCCGCTCAGCGGGTTGAAGGCTGCCCAGATGTGGAGCTCCGGGGGCAGGTCGTGCACTCCGTAGATGATCGGCGATGCGTAGAACAGGAAGCGCAGCGCGAGCTTGACGGCGCGCTCGAGGTCGCGGAAGAAGACAACGAGGGGAGCAACGATGAGTCCGATGCCGATCAGGAGGATGGCCTGGATTGCGACTCCGAGAATGAAGAAGACCGCCTGCCAGTGCAGCACCGCGGAGCTGAAGATTGCGAACACCGCGAGCACCGGGAGGCTCGCGATGAACTCGGTGCCCTTCGAGAGCACGAGCGACGAGACCCAGATGGTGCGGGGAATCTTCGTCGACCGAATGAGCTTTGCGCCGCGAATGTAGGCGCGCGTCGAATCGGACACGGCGCCGTTGAACCACATCCACGGCAGCAGGCCCGACAACAGGAACACGATGTATGGCTGTGCGCCGATGTCGTCGCGCTGAAAGACGACGGTGAAGATGAAAAAGTAGATACCGCTCATCACGAGCGGATCGAGGATCGACCAGAAGTAGCCGAGCACCGACGTCGAGTAGCGAACCTTGAGGTCGCGGGTCGTCAGCAAAAACAGCGTGTGGCGATACCGCGCTACAGAAGACCAGGCTTTGCGCTCGGGCACTGCAAGGGTCACGGGGGTCCTTCTGAGGTCGACGACCTCCGAGAGATCCGCTGAATCTCGACTAGACGAAGAGGTTCGCCCGCTCGAGGTCTTCAGCGAAGTCAATCTCCACAGCGTAGAGATCGGAGATGTCTACCGGCTCAATGTGCAGCTTGTCCTGCTCAATCGCCAACTCTATTCCACGTTCGAAGTAGTCCTGGTCGCCAACGCGCTTGAGCTGGCGCAGAAGTACTGCCTTGTCGTCGCGTGAGATGAAGTTGATGCCCACAGCTTCGCCGAGACCACCCTTGACGCTCTTCGAGAGTTCCTTGATGTAACCCTCGGCGTCGGTCGTGTACTTGACCTCTTCGTCGGAGACCTTCGCGGTGTTGACCGACACAAAGGACTGGTCGCGAGCGACGAGCTTTGCAGCGCGCTCGAGAGCCTCGGGGTCGAACACGACGTCGCCGTTCATCCAGAGCACTCCGCCGGGTGCCGACGCCTGAAGGGCGCGCATAAGGCTCTTCGAGGTGTTTGTCTGGTCGTACTGCTCGTTGTAGACGAACGATGCCTGCGGGAAAGCTTCGATGATGTGCTCGAGCTTGTAGCCGACAACGACGGTGACCTGGGCGTTCTTGCCGAAAGCGTGGTGAATGTTGTCGAACTGCTGCTTCATGATGGTGCGGCCGTCAGCGAGCTCGGTGAGCGGCTTCGGAAGCGAGCGGCCCAGTCGGCTGCCCATGCCTGCGGCCAAAATCACAATCTGCGTAGTCACGATGTGTCTCCTCTACTAAAAATCTTTGCCCCTCAGGACGCGGAAAACGTGAACTGTTTTCCTGCTGTTTACCTACCGGGGGAGTACTTGACACACCGTTGTGCTGTTTCGACCTTAGCGACAGACCCTTAAAACTCCATGAAAACCGTGCGGATGTTGCAGTTTCGTGATGCAAGACAAATGCTGGGCCTCAGCATTGATACGGTTGTGCGGTGGACTCCGAGACCGATCTAAACGACGTTGCGTCCCTCTCTGAGGTATCGGAAGAGGCGCCAACGCCTACTTCAGCAGCATCCAAGCCTGCCCGCAAGCCCCGCACCCCTCGCCGGGTGACCGCTCCTGCGCAGGTTGTTGCTGAAGAACCCGCCGAGCGCGACATAGTTTTGCGCATCTCCGGTCTCGTCAAGCGCTTCGACGACAAGACAGCGGTCTCCGGTATTGACCTTGAGATCGCCGCCGGTTCGTTCTTCGGAATCGTCGGCCCGAACGGTGCTGGTAAGACAACAACCCTGTCGATGGTCACGGGCCTGTTGCGTCCCGACGCCGGCACGGTCACCGTCCATGGTGCCGATGTGTGGAGCGACCCGGTTGTCGCCAAGCGCAAGATGGGCGTTCTGCCCGACCGACTGAGGGTCTTCGACCGTCTCACCGGTGCCCAGCTGCTCTACTACGCGGGAGTTCTGCGCGGCCTCGACAAGGCAACCATCCGTATCCGCACTGCCGACCTGGCCGCGGCCTTTGGCCTCGAAGACTCGCTCAACCGTCTCGTCACCGACTACTCGGCCGGTATGACGAAGAAGCTCGCTCTCGCGGCGGCGATGATCCACTCACCCCGGCTGCTTGTGCTCGATGAGCCCTTCGAGTCTGTCGACCCGGTGTCGGCCGCGAACGTTATCGACATTTTGCAGAAGTATGTTGCGGCCGGCGGAACCATCATCATCTCGAGCCACACAATGAACCTGATCGAGCGCGTCTGCGACTCCGTCGCGGTCATCGTGAACGGCGCGGTGCTCGCATCCGGTCCGATGGCCGAGGTCACCGCGGGCAAGACCCTCGAAGAGAAGTTCGTCGAGCTCGCCGGTGGACGCAAGGCAGCGGAAGGTATGGAGTGGTTGCACACATTCTCCGACTGAAGCTGACGCTTCTCGGTAACTCCTTCCGTCGCAGCTTCTGGCAGGTCGTTGGCCTCATCTTCGGAATCGTCTACGGCGCTGGCACTGCTGTTTTTGTCGTCGCGGGTCTCGTCGCAATGCGTTTCGTCGATGTGGATGTCGCGCGCGCAACCGTCATCGTCGTCGGTGCCGTCGTTGTTGTCGTCTTCACGGTGCTGCCGCTTGTGCTCGGCACGGAAGACGCGCTCGACCCTCGCAAGTTCGGCCTGTTCGGCATCAACACAACGAAGCTCGCCGCAGTGCTCATCATTGGCGCTGTTGTGAGTGTTCCCGCGGTTGTCATCACGGTCATCTCGCTGGCCCAGCTTGTGACCTGGAGTCGCGATGGCGTGAGCGAGGTGCTCGCAATCGTTTCGGTTGTGCTCATCGTTGCGACCTGCCTGCTGTCGTCGCGCATCTCAACCTCGCTCGCGTCGTTCCTCCTGTCAACGCGCCGTGCTCGCGACCTGACAGCGATCTTCAGCATCATTGGGCTGCTCGCGCTCTCGCCCGTGATCCTCGTTGCGGCAACAATCGATTGGCGTCACCGCGGTCTCGAGTTGCTCGGCGACGTCGCCGACGTTGTGAGCTGGACCCCGCTGGGCGCTGCCTGGGCAATCCCGGCCGACGCCGCGACGGGCAACATCGATGACGCACTCGCCAAGCTCGCAATTGCGTTCGGATGGGTGCTTGTGCTCGCCATCATCTGGCGTGTGCTCGTTGGTGCGATGCTCACAACACCGCTGCTGCAGCCGCACGCGCGCACCTACGCGGGCCTGGGCTGGTTCGACTGGTTCGCTCGTACGCCGACGGGTGCGATTGCCGCGCGCAGCATGACCTACTGGTTCCGCGACTCGCGGTACGGCTCGTCTCTGCTTGCCATCCCGTTTATCCCGGTCTTTATGGTGATCGCACTCGCGGTTGCTGGCATCCAGCTCAACGAACTCGCGCTTCTGCCGCTCCCGGTCATCTGCCTCTTCCTGTCGTGGTTTGTGCACAACGACGTGGCCTTCGACAACACGGCGATCTGGCTGCACATGTCGACGAGTACGGCCGGTCGCGCCGACCGCTGGGGACGCGTTATCCCGGTGCTTGTGCTCGGAGTGCCGATCATCGCCATCGGCTCGGTTGTGTCGGCCTGGCTCTTCGGCGACTGGATTGTTCTCCTGCCGCTGGTCGGCGTGAGCACGGGCCTGCTGCTCGGTGGCCTGGGGGTGTCGAGCGTGACATCCGCGCGTTTCCCGTATTCGACGGTTCGCCCCGGTGACAGCCCGTTCTCGCAGCCGCAGGGTGTTGGCAGCCCCGCCGGCGGCATCCAGGCCTTCTCGATTTTGCTCATCATCGTGTTCGCGGCGCCGTCGATCTTCGCCGCGGTGCTCGGATTTATGTTCGGTTCGTTCTGGTTTGTGCTTTCCCTCGCGATCGGTGTTGGCTTCGGACTCATCGTGCTCACCGCGGGAACCGCCATCGGCGCGCGCGTCTACGACCGTCGCACGTCAGAGCTGCTTGTGTTCGCCACCCAGAACTAGAGCCCGGCGCAGCTCGCTGCACCGCGCATAGACTTGGCGCATGGCTGACACAGACCTCACAGGCGGCGGCGCTGGCACCGACACTCTCGACCGCGAACTTGAAGAGCTGCTCAATAAGGAGCAGGTCGAAGAGGGCGATCACGAACGGTTCTCGCACTACGCGCCGAAGAACAAGATCATGGAGTCCGCGCTGAGCGGCAAGCCGGTGCGCGCACTCTGTGGCAAGCTCTGGACTCCCTCACGCGACCCGGAGAAGTTTCCGGTCTGCCCAACCTGCAAAGAGATCTACGAGAAGCTCAAGGCCTAACTGGTCTCGCTAGCGCGCTACTTGTAGACGGTCGGGATTGCCGGCTCGCCACGCCCCAGGCGCAGAGCGTCTTCCGGTAGCTCCGCGACAGCACTCGCGCGATGCTCACGTGCCGCCGCAACTCCGGCAGGGCCGAGCCACTGCGGGTCGGCCACTCCGTCGGTGACGAGCGGCACAAGCAGGTCACGTTCGGTAGCCGTGGGCTCTGCGGTGTCCTCGATGTAGATCGTCTCCGCGAATGCGACACCGTTGCCGAGCGAGCGCACCGGCCGCTTGCGCCCGCCGACGGTCGCCTTCTCCGCGGACTTCTTGGCAACCGAGATCCAGTCGCCCTCATCGTTTTTGTGCGCGACGAGTTTGTAGACCATTCCGGCGGCTGGGTGCCCGGAGCCGGTGACAACCGATGTTCCGACACCGTAGGAGTCGACCGGTGCGGCGCGCAGGGCCGCGATCGTGTACTCGTCGAGGTCGTTTGTCACGGTGATTTTGGTGGATGTCGCGCCCAACGAGTCGAGTTGCTCACGCACGGCGCTCACCTGGGCCGGTAGATCGCCCGAATCGATGCGCACGGCACCGAGCGAGGTGCCGGCGACCTTGACGGCGAGCTCTACGGCCTTTGTGACGTCGTAGGTGTCGACGAGCAGGGTCGTGCCGGGGCCGAGGGCGTCGACCTGGGCCTGGAAGGCCTCTTCTTCGCTGTCGTGCAGCAGGGTGAAGGCGTGCGCCGCCGTGCCCATCGTGGGGATGCCCCAGGTGCGGCCGGCCTCAAGGTTGCTCGTCGCAACGAAGCCCGCGATGTACGCGGCCCGGGCAGCGGCCACCGCCGAACGCTCACCGGTGCGACGCGAACCCATCTCGGCGAGCGGGCGTCCGTCGGCGGCTGTCACCATACGAGCCGCGGCACTCGCTATGGCGCTGTCGTAGTTGAGGATACTGAGTGCGAGCGTCTCGAGAATGACGGCCTCGGCGAAGGTTCCGTCGATGATGAGCAGCGGGGATCCGGGGAAGTACGCCTCACCCTCCCGGTAGCCCTCGACTGTGCCGCTGAAGCTGTAGTTCGCGAGCCAGTCGAGGGTCTCGCTCGTAACAACCTTGTTGTCGCGCAGCCAGGCCAGCTCGGAGTCGCCAAAGGTAAACGAAGCGATTGCCTCGAGCAGCCTGCCGGTGCCGCCGACGATGCCATAGCGGCGCCCCTCGGGCAGCCGGCGCGCGAACACCTCGAAACTGCATTCGCGGTTCGCGCGGCCGCTGCGCAGTGCAGCGTCAAGCATCGTGAGTTCATAGCGGTCGGTCAACAGCGCGGTGCTCATAACTGGAGCCTATCGAAACGCTAAACTCGGTTGCTGTGACTGATGCGCCGATTGGAGTCTTCGACTCGGGAGTTGGCGGTCTCACCGTCGCCCGAGCGATCATCGACCAGTTGCCCAACGAGTCGATCACCTATGTCGGCGATACGGCGCACTCGCCGTACGGTCCGAAGCCCATCGCCGAGGTGCGTCGCTACGCGCTCGATGTTATGGACGACCTTGTGGCCGAGGGCGTCAAGCTGCTCGTCATTGCGTGCAACACGGCAAGCGCCGCGATGCTGCGCGACGCAAGGGAGCGCTTCACCGACGGCTACGGCATTCCCGTCGTCGAGGTGATCCAGCCCGCCGTGCGCGCTGCGGTGCGCCAGACGCGCAACAACCGCATCGGCGTGATCGGAACGGCCGGAACGGTGAAGTCGCGTGCCTACGAAGACGCCTTCGCCGCGGCATCCACTCTGGAGATTTTTACGCAGGCCTGCCCGCGCTTCGTCGAGTTCGTGGAGAGCGGCGTCACAAGCGGCGCAGAGCTATTCGCGACAGCCGAGGAGTATCTCGGTCCGCTGAAGGCCGCGAACGTCGACACGCTCGTTCTCGGCTGCACACATTACCCACTGCTCGCCGGCGCGATCCAGTACGTCATGGGGGAGAGCGTCACGCTCGTCTCGAGCGCCGAGGAGACCGCGTACGACGTCTATCGGATGCTTGTCGCCCACGACCTGCAACGCACGGCGACGAGTGCGCCGAAGTACACCTTCGAGGCGACGGGGGACTCAACGGCGGAGTTCACCCGCCTCGCCGCACGCTTCCTCGGCCCGGAGGTCACAACAGTCGACCTCGTCGAGACCGGAACCATCACCCAGATTAAGGAACTCCCATGACGCGTCACGACGGCCGCGAGAACAACGACCTGCGCGAGATCACCATCGAGCGTGGCTGGAGCGACCAGGCCGAGGGCTCCGCGCTCATCTCCTTCGGTAAGACGAAGGTGCTGTGCACTGCCTCGTTCACAAACGGCGTTCCGCGCTGGCTCGCGGGCAAGGGCAAGGGCTGGGTGACAGCCGAGTACGCGATGCTGCCGCGGTCGACGAACGACCGTATGGACCGCGAGGCGGTCAAGGGCAAGATTGGTGGTCGCACGCACGAGATCTCACGCCTCATCGGTCGCTCGCTGCGCGCAGTAGTGGACATGAAGGCCCTCGGCGAGAACACGATCGTCATCGACTGTGACGTGCTGCAGGCCGACGGCGGCACCCGCACCGCTGCCATCACGGGCGCCTACGTCGCGCTCGCTGACGCGCTCGAGTGGGGCCGCACAAAGAGATTCATCGGACAGAACGCGAAGCCGCTCATCGACAGCGTCGCGGCTGTCAGTGTGGGCATCATCGACGGCGTTCCCATGCTTGACCTCGCCTACGTCGAAGACGTGCGCGCCGAGACCGACATGAACGTTGTCGTCACGGGCCGCGGCCTGTTCGTCGAGGTACAGGGCACGGCCGAGGGCGCGCCCTTCGACCGCAATGAGCTCAACTCGCTGCTCGACCTCGCCCTTGCGGGCGGAGTTGACCTCACCCGCATGCAGAACGAAGCACTCGGCCGATGACCGTGCAGCTCGTTCTCGCAACGCACAACGCGCACAAGGTCGACGAGCTGCGCCGCATTCTGGGTGATCGTCTCGACGGGATAGAGCTGATCGGTTACGACGGCCCCGAGCCCGTCGAAGATGGCGACACCTTCGAGGCCAACGCGCTGATCAAGGCGCGCGCGGCGGCTGCGCACACCGGACTCGCGGCAATCGCCGACGACTCGGGCATCTCGGCGACGGCTCTCGGCGGGGCACCCGGCATCCATTCGGCGAGGTACGCGGGAACGCGCGATGATCGCGACAACCTCGAGCTGCTGCTCGCGAACCTGTCAGGCGTGAGCGACAGGTCAGGCTGGTTCTCCTGTGCCGCCGCCCTGGTCGTTGGAGACGTCGAGCACGTCGAACTCGGCATCTGGCCGGGCGCTGTGCTCAACGAGGCGGCGGGCGTCGGCGGCTTCGGCTACGACCCGATCTTCCAGCCCGAGGGGCTCTCTGTGAGCGCGGCTGAACTCAGCGCGGACGAGAAGAATGCCGTGAGCCACCGGGCGCGCGCGTTCGAGGCGATTATGCCTGTCGTGCGGGCGAAGCTGCTGGGCGCGAACTAGGCCTGGATGCCGCGAAGGAACGCGTCGAGGTAGCGACGGTTGGTTCCGGGCTGGTTGCCGGAGAGCCGGTTCGAGTATGCGACACCGCACAGCATCACGCGCAGGTCGTTGGCGCGGAACTCGGGGCGAACCCGGCCGGCGTCGCGAGCCTTTTCGATCAGCCGCTCGAAAACCCGGTTGAGTGAGGCCTTGAGCTGGGTGGTGATCGGGAGCGCGTCGGTGTCCGCTGCCATAACGGTTGCAAACGCGACATCCGCCGACTGAAGACTCACGGAGCGAGCGAGGAAGCTTTCGAGGGCATCCCAGGGATCGTCGAGGGAGGTCGCATCCTGCGCCTCGGCAACGAGGCTCTCGAGCTTGTCAGTGACAAGGGCCTCGAGCAGGTCTGCGGTCGTGGGGAAGTGGCGATAAACGGTTCCTACGCCAACTCCCGCTGAACGGGCAATCTCATTTAATTGGAGCGTTTCACCTGCATCGAGGGCAGCACGCCCCGCTACGAGCACACGATCGCGATTGCGGGCAGCATCGCGGCGCATTCGAGGCTCGACAACATCGGGCAAAGTCATAAGGCAACCCTAATAGCCAGTTTCGTTTGTCAAATCCTTAGCCCTATCCCTTGTTCGCAAAACGAACGAGGGGTAGCATCATGGGTTTTGATAACGGCGATCATTCCTATCAAGGTCGTTCTACTGGAGTCTGCGGCGGGGCGCGCCTAGCCTTGGAGCGTGTCCCACTCCCATACCCACTCGCACGGCGCGAGCAACCGCACGCGGCTGAGCATCGCGATTGCGATAGTCGCGACGTTTCTCGCCGTTGAGGTGGTTGGCGCCTGGATCTCCGGGTCGCTTGCGCTCCTGGCCGACGCCGGGCACATGGTCTCCGACCTGCTCGGACTGGTGATCGCCCTCGTCGCCCTCGGCATCGCGCAGCGCCCGGCCACCGACCGCCAAACGTTTGGGTACCAGCGGGCCGAAGTGCTCGGCGCCCTGCTCAACGGACTACTACTCACGGGCATAGCCGTCTTCATCGCGATCGAGGGGGTCAGCCGGCTGATCACTCCGGGGGCATCGGACGTGCAGAGCGTGCCGATGCTCATCGTCGCGGCAGTCGGGCTCGGAGCGAATGTTGCTGCACTTCTTGTGCTTCGTGGGGGAGCCGCGACATCCATCGGTATGCGTGGCGCTTACCTCGAGGTGATCGGTGACCTGTTCGGGTCGATTGCGGCGATCGTTGCGGGTGTTCTGATTCTCACCACCGGGTTTCAGCTCGCCGATGCGATTGCGTCGCTTGTGATTGTTGCGCTCATCGTTCCGCGCGCGTTTGTGCTGCTGCGCGACGTTGTGCGGGTGCTGAGCGAGGCTGCGCCGCACGGTACGGACGTCGAGGAGATCCGCACGCACATCCTCGGCACGCCGGGCGTCATCGACGTGCACGACGTTCACGTGTGGGCGATCACGTCGGGGGCACCGGTCTTTTCCGCGCACGTTGTTGTGACGCCCGAGCTGTTTGCGTCCGGCGGCACCGGCGCACTTCTCGATGCGCTGAGTGGATGTCTCGCTGGACACTTTGACGTCGAGCACTCCACGTTCCAGCTCGAGCCGGCGGAGCACGCGGCGCACGAGGAGCAGTTTCACCGCTGACCCCATTCACGCGTAGTATTTCGGTGTGCCGAAACCCTTCACCCCACAGCCCGAAAAACGTGTAACCCTTCTCCTGCTCGGCCCGGCCTTCGTCGCCGCTATCGCCTACGTCGACCCGGGCAACGTCGCGGCAAACCTCACCGCCGGAGCCCGCTACGGCTACCTGCTGCTCTGGGTGCTTATTCTCGCGAACGCCGTCGCCGTTCTAGTGCAGTACCAGTCGGCAAAGGTCGGCATCGTCACCGGTCGCAGCCTGCCCGAGCTTCTCGGTGAGCGACTCAAGACCGGGCCGCGACGGGTCTACTGGTTGCAGGCCGAGCTCGTCGCCGCGGCCACCGACATCGCCGAGGTCATCGGCGGCGCAATCGCGCTCTACCTGCTCTTCGGAGTGCCTCTCCTCGCGGGCGGTGTCATCGTCGGCATCGCGTCGATGCTGATCCTCGCCGTGCAGTCGCGGCGCAGCCAGCGCTCGTTCGAGACGGTGATCGTTGCGTTGCTCGGTGTCATCGTCGTCGGCTTCGTCTCGGGCCTGTTTGTCAGCGACGTCGACGCCGGAGAACTCGTCGCGGGCATCGTGCCGCGATTCGAGGGAACGGACTCCGTGCTGCTCGCAACGAGCATGCTCGGCGCGACGGTGATGCCGCACGTCATCTACCTGCACTCGGCCCTCGCTCGCGACAGGCACGGCGTCACGAGCGACCCCGTGCGCATCCGCTCGCTGCTCAAGGCGACGCGCTGGGACGTGGGAGCAGCCCTGCTCGTCGCGGGAGCCATAAACATCTCGATGCTGCTGCTCGCTGCCGCCAATCTGCGTGGTGCCGACGGAAATGGGGTCAGTGGCACCGACACCATTGACGGCGCCCACGCGGCGATCGTGACCGCGCTCGGCCCGACGATCGGCGTGATCTTCGCGGTCGGACTTCTCGCCTCCGGGCTCGCCTCGACGAGCGTCGGCACCTACGCCGGCTCGGCAATTATGGGCGGCCTGCTGCGCGTCAAGATTCCGCTGCTCGTGCGCCGCGTTGTCACCCTCATCCCCGCTCTCGCGGTGCTCGCGCTCGGCTTCGACCCGACCCGCGCGCTTGTGCTGAGCCAGGTTGTTCTGAGCTTCGGCATTCCCTTCGCCCTTATTCCGCTCGTGAAGATCGCGAGCTCGAAGACCGACATGGGTGAGTTCGCCAACCCGGCCTGGCTGCGCATCGCCGGCTGGACAGCGACGATCGCGATCGTCGCGATAAACGTTCTGCTGATAGTTCTCGTTATCGTGGGTGGGTGATGACCTCTTATCCCTCCGCCGTCGAGGACTACGTCAAAGTCATCTACTCGCACACCGAATGGCAGCCGCAGCCGATCACAACGTCGGTGCTCGCAGCCCGGCTCGGCCTCGCCGCGTCGTCGGTCACGGAGATGGTCAAGAAGCTCGGTGCGCAGGGGCTCGTCACGCACGTTCCGTACGGTGCAATAACACTGACGATGGATGGCGCAGCCCTCGCCCTGCGCATGCTGCGACGGCACCGCCTCATCGAAACTTGGCTCGTGCAGCAGTACGGCTACAGCTGGGACGAGGTGCACGACGAGGCCGAGGTGCTCGAGCACGCTCTGAGCGACAGGCTGCTCGACGCGATTGACGTGCAACTCGGTCACCCGACGCGTGACCCGCACGGTGACCCGATCCCGCAGCCAGACGGCACGATCTCGGTGCCGTCTGCGGTGCTGCTCGCCGATGCCGTCGAGGGCTCACGCGGTGCCGTTGTGCGCATCAACGACCGCGACCCGATGCTGCTGCGGCACCTCGAGGCCGAGGGCATCGTTGTCGACACAACGCTTGAGGTGCTCGGGCGCAAACCGTTTGGTGGCTCGTTCGTTGTGCGCCTCGCCGACGGCACCGAACACGACCTGGGCGACCTGGCGCTCGAGTCGATCTGGCTAGCGGTCTAAAGCCAGCCCCGCGCCCGCGCCACCCGCGCAGCCTCGTGCCGAGCAGCAGTGCCGGTCTTCTGCATGGCGGATGACAGGTAGTTGCGCACGGTTCCCGAGGCGAGGTGCAGCCCGAGCCCGATCTCGCGCACCGAGAGGCCGTCTACGGTGAGGCGCAGCACATCGAGCTCGCGCTCGGTGAGCGGGCAGTCGTCGATCATCGCGGCAGTGGAAATCTCTGAGTCGACATAGCGATTGCCTGCGTGCACGTCGCCGATGATCTGTGCGAGGCGCTCCGGTTCGACGCTCTTGCCCACAAAGCCGCGCACGCCCGCGCGCAGCGCCCGCTTGAGCACACCGGGTCGGCCGTGTCGCGTGAGCAGGATGATCGCCTGCGCGGGTCGTTCGGCCAGGATCGCCGAGGCGGTGTCGATGCCGTCGAGTCCGGGCATCTCGAGGTCGAGCAGCACAACGTCGGGGGAGTGCTCGAGGGTCAGGGCTATCGCGTCGGCACCGTTGTCGGCCTGAGCGATGATCTCGAGGTCGTCTTCCAAGTCGAGAAGGGCTGCGAGGGCGAGCCGCAGCAGGTTCTCGTCGTCGGCGAGCAGGATGCGGATCATCGGATGCTCGCGCTCGTCACAAAGCTGCCGTTGCTTGATGACGTGGTCAGCGACCCGCCCGCCGCCTCGAAGCGTTCGCCGAGTCGGGCGAGTCCGCTCAGGGTGCGCGCTGCCGCGGGGCTCCCGTCGTTTGTCACGGTCACCGAGCCGGGCGCGAGTGCGACGCTCACGTGGGAGGCCTGCGCGTGCCGAAGGATGTTCGTTGTGGCCTCGCGCACAACCAGCCCAAAGAGTTCGTCGTGCGAGCCGCCGGGCAGGGTGCCCGTGACTGCGTACTCGATGCCGGCCGCGGTCAGCAGGGCCTCGGCGTTCGCGAGTTCGCTCGCCGATGACACGGTGCGTTCGCCGAAGGCGAGGCTGCGAGTGCCGGCAAGAGTCTGCGCGATGAGGTCACCCGCCTCGCGCAAGTGTTCGTGGGCGGCCGCCGGATCCCGGTCGAGCAGACGATCGGCCAGTTGCGTCTTCAACCGGATCACGTGCAGTGTCTGCCCCTGAATGTCGTGCAGGTCGGCGGCGAACCGGTAGCGCTCCTCGGCGACGGCGAGGTCTGCCGCGAGCCGGCGGGCGTCGTCAATTTCGAGGTACAGGTTAAACGCAAAGCGGTTGAGGCCGAAGAGGCCGAGAGCCACGACGTAGGCGAGAGCGGCCACCACAAACCAGGGAGCGAAGTTCGCCGCGGGCTCGAGCAGCCACGCGACAACAAGAGGCAGCGCACCGGCCGCGACCCCAACAACAGTCGTGCGCCCCCAGCGCGGGTAGCCGGCGCCGAACGCGTGCACCGAGGTCACGACAGCGAGAAGAAAGACCGAGGTCGGCAGCTCGTCAATCACGACGGTCGCGATCCACACGCCGAGCGCGCTCACAATCGCGGCAACCGTGAGCCACAGGGGCGCCGACTTCTCCCAAAAGAATGTGTACGCGGTCACCAGCAGTGTCGTCACAACGACGACGATCTGCAGCCAGAGAGTCTCAGTCTGGATCACGGCGAGCCCGCTGTAGAGCAGCACAATCACCGCGAGCGAGATTGTTGTGTAGCCGCGCATACGCCGCAGCGCACGTTCACCGCTCGGTGGGCGTGCCTGTTTGTCTCGCGCGCCGGTCATTCTTCAACGGTACCGGTGCGGCACGCGACATCCACAGTGACAAATGTCATAGAAACGCGTGCGTGATGCCACTACACACGAGTGGATGTCGCGGCAATCGTTGAAGCATGACAAATCTTTCTACGGCAGGGCCCGTCGTTGAGGCGACGGACCTGAGCTACAACTACGGGGCCCACGGTGAGTTCCACGCCGTGAAGCGCGTGAACTTCGCCGTGACTCGCGGCGAGCTCTACGCGCTGCTCGGCACAAACGGTGCGGGCAAAACGACAACGCTCGAGACAATCGAGGGGTATCGCGCTCCATCGTCGGGGGCGGTGCGTGTGTTCGGTGCGGATCCGTCGGACCGTGCCGGGGTCCGGCCGCGTGTGGGCATCATGCTTCAGGAGTCCGGTTTTGCGGGCGACCTGAGTGTTGCAGAATCGCTGCGACTGGCTGGCGCGATCTCCGGGCGGCAGGACACCGACGACCGCGTTCTCGGCCTTGTCGACCTCGTGGGCAAGCGCGACACCCGTGTCGGGCAGCTCTCCGGTGGTGAGAAGCGTCGCCTCGACTTCGGGATGGCGATCTGGGGAACCCCCGAGCTCGTCTTCCTCGACGAGCCGACGACGGGTCTCGACCCGACGGCGCGCGAACAGCTGTGGGACGTCGTCGCCGACCTGCGCGGCAAGGGCACAACAGTCATCCTCACAACGCACTACCTCGAGGAGGCGCAGAAGTACGCCGACCGCATCGGTCTGATGCACAAGGGCACCCTCGAGCGCGAGGGTTCGCTCGCCGAGCTCGTCGAGAACGAGCCGGCGCACATCAGCTTCGTGGCGCCGTCCGGCGTCGACCTGCCGCTCACGGTGTCTGCAACGCAGAACGGCGTGACGCGCATCGACTCGACCGACCTGCAGCGCGACCTCACCCTGCTGCTCGCCTGGGCGGAGACCGGCAACCACCGGCTCGAACGCCTGTCAGCTACCTCGTCGAGCCTCGACGACGTCTTCCGCTCACTCAGCCACTCCTAGGGAGCCCATCATGTTTGCAATTGCCCAGTCAGAACTTCGAATGCTCGTGCGCAACCGTCTTGTTGCCGCGTGCGCAATTCTTATCCCACTCGCCCTCGGCGCGTTCTTCATCTTCTCCGGCAACGAGGGTGCTGGCGCCATCACCGCTGTGCTCGTCGTCATGATCATGGTGAGCATGGGCGTCTACATCACGGCGACAACAACTCTTGCCGCCCGCAGGCAGACCCTCTTTCTCAAACGGTTGCGCAGTGGCGTTGTTTCCGACGCGGGGATCATCGCCGGTCTCGTCGCACCCATAGTCGCGATCAGTGTTGTGCAGGTCTCGGCGGTGCTCGCCGTGCTCGCGTTCACCGATGAGCCGCCGCAGGTCATTTGGCCGGTCGTTGTTGGTGTGCTGCTCGCCGAGGTGATGTTCACGGGGCTCGCGCTCGCCACCGCAGGCGTCACCAATTCACCCGAGCACGCTCAGGTCACAACGCTTCCGTTCTTCTTCCTCTCCGTTGGCGTCTCGATGTGGGTCGTCTTCACGGGAGTCGAAGAACTCGCGTGGGTCAAGCGAGCTCTTCCGGGTGGCGGAGTCACGGAGTTGATCCTTGCCGGATGGAGCGGCGGCGACATCCACAATGCCTTCGTTCTTATTCTTCCGAGCCTCGCGTGGGCGGCTATCGCGGTGTTTGCAGCGCGTTCGATGTTCAGGTGGGAGCCACGCGCGTAGGCTGGGCGGGTAATGACTACAGACATCCCGCTTGACGCTTCCCCCGCCGACCGCATCGCACTCGCTGTCGAGACCCTCGGCGAGTCCGAGGTTATTGACCGCGCAAAGGCGCTCCTCGCTGGCCTCAACGCCGGCGAGGAGTTTCTGCTGTGGGTCGGTGGCACCCACGCCCAGGGCATTTTGGATGGCGCGCCGCCGCTGTATTGGCCCGAGGTCTGGGGGGCGCGCACGTTCCTCACCGTCTGGAACGACTCCGCCGCTGAGGGCATCAACGCCGGGCTCACGAACCAGGCCTGGCGTGTGCGGGAGATGTGCGCTCGCGTTGTCGCGACCCGCGCGCTCCCGTTCGCTTCGACCTTGCGCCCGCTGCTCACCGATGACGTCGCACGTGTGCGCGCCGGTGCAGCCCGCGCGCTCGCCGAAGTCGGAGACGCTTCCGACTCGGAACTCATCGCGAAGCTGTTCCGCGATGGCGAGATCGATGTTCGCCGCGCTGCTGAGCAGTCGCACAAGAGGCTCGCTGCTCGACTCGCCTAATGGCTGACCGCGTGCCCGTGTCGCTTTCGCATAGCGCTCGGTTACGCGCTGCTGCAGCAGCATATGGGCCTACGGCGCTGGCGTCGCGAGCGGCAGCTCTTCTTGAGTCGGGCGAAGAGGAGCCGGACTTTCTCCGCTACCTCGGAGGCCGCGCCTACGGCGAGGGTCTCGACACGTTCTGGTTGCAGTCGTGGGGTGCTCGCGCGCTCGAGTACTACTGGGTCGACTCCGTTTCTGCCGCTGTCGTCGCGGGGCTCTCACACCCGCACTGGAGGGTGCGGATGGTGTGCGCCCGGGTGTGCGCGATCCAATCGCTTGGGGTGCCCGAGCGGCTCGCTGACCTCATGGACGACGAGAACTGGCGCGTGCGCGATGCCGCCGCGTGGGCGCTCGGGCAGGTTGGCGAGTTCGAGCACGCGGCTGCCCTGCGCGCCGCCCTCGTTGACCCGCACCCGAGGGTGCGGGCCCGAGCGGGTCATTCGCTTGATCAGATGGCTGAGCGGCTCGACCGCGACGTCTGAGCTCTTGCTGGTTGAGCTCTCGCAGGTTGAGCTCTTGTTGGTTGAGCTCTTGCTGGTTGAGCTCTTGCTGGTTGAGTAGGCGCGCCAGCGCCGTATCGAAACCCGGCGAGCTACTTCTTGTCGTTCGCCTTGTCCTGGTCGAACAGCGACTTGTCGAGCACGAGCTCGTCGGCGGCAACCTCGGGCGTGACGCCTTCCTTGCGAGCCTTGCGGGCCTTGAGCACCGACTGCACGTAGTGGAACACCGTCGGCACAACGGCGATACACACGGCGGCGAGCAGAATCACGTCGATGTATTCGGTGACGAAGTCAGCGAGCGGCGGGATGTAGCCGAGCAGGAAGCCACCGAACGTGAGCCCGGCGCCCCAGATGAGCGCGCCGATCGCGTTGTAGAGCGAGTACTTCTTGTAGTTCATGTGGCCGACGCCGGCGGCGACGGGAGCGAAGGTGCGCACGATGGGAACAAAGCGGGCAACGATGACCGCGAGGCCGCCAAAACGCTCGAAGAACGAGTTGGTACGCTGCACGTTGGCGACGCTGAACAGGCCGCTTTCCTTCTTCTCGAAGACACGCGGGCCGAGTTTGTGGCCGATGAGATAGCCGACCTCACCGCCTAGGAATGCGGCAAAGGCTATGGCAAGACACACCCAATAGATCGGGATCTGGATGCCCGTGCCGTCGGCGACCATTGTGCCGGTGAAGGTGAGGAGTCCGGTGATGACGAGAAGGGTGTCACCGGGCAGCAGGAAGCCGACGAGCAGGCCCGTTTCGGCGAAGACGATGAAGCAGATTCCGAGCAGCGCGAAAGCGCCGAAACCTTCGATCAGGTTCGCTGGATCGAGGAAGGGAATGAGCGCGGACGGATGCAAGGGAGGTTCTCCAGTCGTCGGTTGCCGTTGAGGTCAATCGGCGGCGGCCAAGGTTTCACCACAGGGTACTAGGCAAAGGCAAAGTTCTTGCTGTGAGACCCTCGACATCATCCGATTGGATGACGCGGGGCCGGTGTTGCGGCCCACTCTTCTCCTCTGCGCCTGTGGGCTTTTCCGGGTTGTGCACAGATGCTCCTTTGCTCCCCCGAATGTCGGTGGCAGGGGAGAAAATATACTTATGAGTAGCACAGGGTTTTCGGTATACGCGGAGCAAGCGAACCTCGCTTCGGTGATCGTGCAGGGCGCCGGCATTCTGTCGCGCATCGAAGCCGCAACCAGCGCCACCCGCGCGAGATTCATCAACGAGGCACGCCTCGCATTTGTGGTAACCGAGCGCACGGTCGCTGGTCCGGAACGCAGCGCCTGGAGCATCGACGAGGCCGCCCGCAGAATGCTCGTCGCGGAGTTGGCGTGCGAGCTGAACCTGCCGGAAGGCACGGTGCAGCAGCTCATTCTGGACAGCCAGATTCTCGTCGAAGACCTGCCCGCTACTCTCGACACGCTCTCGCGGGGCGAGATCAGCTGGCGGCACGCGCACATCGTCGCCGACCACGCCAGCTCACTGCCCGC
>Ga0247805_1000155_pt1 | contig 42324 bp, 40 predicted proteins | sample UWRJL044104R1_FD_180930 | JGI IMG/M metagenome (GOLD analysis project Ga0247805, IMG submission 180930) | Plant litter microbial communities from Arlington Agricultural Research Station in Wisconsin, United States - UWRJ-L044-104R-1 | ecosystem: Environmental > Terrestrial > Plant litter >...
AGGGTGGCGACGTCGTGCCCCGCGAGCAGGTAGCGTCCGTGGGAGGCGACATCGAGACATCCAAGCAAATTCATCAGGGTCGATTTGCCCGAACCGCTCGGCCCCATGATGGCAACGTAGTCACCGCGTTCGACGGCGAGATCGATTCCGCGAAGGGCGTGTACCGCGGCATCGCCCGTGCCGTAGATCTGCTCGATGGCGTCGAGCTCGAGAACCCGGCTCATCAGTTGCCACCGGGGAAGCCGCCGGTGGGGGGAGTGCCGCCGCCCGTGAAGCCGCCGCCGCCGCCCGTGCCGCCAAAGCCGCCCTGCTGCTGATCGGTTGTTGTCGCCTCGGTGTCGGTCGCGGTGACCGTGCCGAGCACAACCTCCTGGTCAAGTTCGAGGCCGGTCAGGATCTCGGTGCCCTGGTCGCCGACGACGCCGAGGGTGACGGTGACGGAGGTGGTCTCGCCATCATCACCCACGACGTCGACGGTGCTCGTGCCATCCGTCGCCGTGGTGATGGCGGCGGTGGGGACGTAGAGCGCATCCTCGGCGCTCGACTCCGTTGTGATGCTCACTTCTGCGGTCTGGCCGAGGCGCAGTCCGTCGGGGATCTCGTCGAGCGTGATTGTCGTCGCGTAGGTAACGACCGAGTTGCTTGCCGTGGCGGTCGGCGCGACGGCCGTGACTGTCGCCGTCGAGGTGACGTCGTCGAGCGCAGGGAAGGTGACGCTCGCGACCTGGCCGGTCTCGACCTTGGCGATGTCGGCCTCGGCGATACTCGCCGTCATGCTCATGGATGTCACATCCGCAATGGTCGCGAAGCCCGTGCTCTCGGCGCCCGTGTTGCCGCTTTCGCCGCCGACCGTGCCGGTGACCGCGATCACGAGCCCCGTGATGGGTGCCTTGAGTGTTGCGCCGGCGAGCGCCTCCTTCGCGTCGGACAGCAGGTCGCTCGCCTGTTCGATCTGGTCTTCGGCGTTGCTCAGTTGCGACTGCGCGCTGCTGAGCTCCTGTGCAGCGTTGCCGCTCACGCTCGGGTCGCTCGACTTCGCGTGCTTCTTCGCGGTGGCGATATCAACGTTGGCTTCGTTCCTCGCGGTGACAGCATCGCTGTAATCGCTGGATGCATCGGACACGGCGTCATTCAGATCGTCCTTCTCGAGGGTGCCAATGACTTCCCCCTTTTTGACCGTGTCGCCGAGCGCCACCCGCACGCTCGCGATGGTGCCCGTCGTCGCGAAGCTCGCGCTCACCTCACTCGCTGCGGCGATCTGGCCGCTCGCCGTGATCGCGCTCGTGACCGCCCCCTGCTGCACCGTTGTGGTGAGCTGCGTGGCATCGTCGGTCGTGGACGCCTGAGCCGGCAGCAGGATCACAAGGCCGCCAATAATGGCGCCCACAATGACCACGCCGAGGGCGGAGTTGATAAGCACGGGTTTGGAAATCTTCATTGCCACATCGTGCTGTTTGGCCTTATGCGCCCCTTATGGTGCACCTGTGAAAAGCCTGTGGGGGAATTTGTATTACACTCGTTCCCGGAACCGTGTCCGAGCGGCCGAAGGTGCAACTCTCGAAAAGTTGTGTGGTTGAAAGACCACCGTGGGTTCAAATCCCACCGGTTCCGCCAGAACAAGCCCCGCAATTGTGATGATTGCGGGGCCTTTTCTTGCCCATTTTGGGACGAACAGTGCAAAACCCAGACGCTTGCGATTCGCGAGGGCGATTTAGGGGAGCACTAGAAGTCAGTCTCGCGGCGCCCCCGCCAGGGTGAGGCAACCCCAAGGTCCACTCTGGACAGCGCGCCCAGAGTGCGTTGCGCGAGCGGAGAGAAGTCGCATTGCGCGCGTTCCTGCAGTTGCCCGACTGCGTCGAGAAATCGGTCGATTGCCTGCTTGACTGACCGGTGGCTGACCTCGAATTGTTCGCCGGAGATGGCTTCGGTGTCACCAACCGATGCGAACCAGAGCACGGTCTGGTCGGCGCTCAGCATCAGCGGGAAGGCAGGGCAACGATGCTCGGTAGCGCGGATTACGTTCCGTACCCAGGGGTACTGCCATGCAGCCAGCGGTGTGTCGATTTGGAACATTAGCTGGAGGCGTCCCAAGTGCTGGAAGACCGTTGGTGTGTCTTGAGATTTCTCGCTGAGCGAGTTCAGCGGAAAAGTGGCGCAGAGCGTACCCGCTAGCTCGGCGACTTTTTCGGGGTCATCGGATTCTCCTTCGGCGGGGAACCAAACGACGTTTGGTCGCCAGCTCAGCTCGGCGAGCCATCCGAATTGGGGTGGCACTTCGGCGGGAGTCGAATTTGCATGGGTGGTGATAAGGAGCTGCGAGATCGCCATCACAAAACGTTCGACCTGGTATGCCTTGAACTCGAAACCATGTGGCATGTCCTCTGGTCCCCAGCCCATTCTTTGGTAGATGGGCATAGTGGGGCCGTGTCGGACACCTGACAAGTTCGAGTCGTCTGGCTGGTACAGAGTGGTCGGGGCCATTGCGTCGATTGCATGCCCGAGGCCCTCTTGGGTTGCGAGTAGCTCTTCGACGGTGCAGTTGAGCTTCGCGGCCAGCTCGAGCACCAACTGACTCTGCGCGGCGGTCGGAAGATCATCGCGGTGCGCGAACGACCCGGTTTCGTGACCAAGCTGTCCGAAAAAATCCTGGTCGAAGCCGCGGACTAGCGCTGCATCGACAAGGGCCGGAATGCTGAGCGTGGCGCCTCGTTCGACGCCGAACAATGCGAGGTATCCAGTGAGCTCCTCAAACGCGTCGACGGGCCGGGTGAAACAGAACGCCGCCGCGACGAGGGCGCCGAAGCCAGCGAGTGCCTGCTCGTCACCCAGTTGCGCCCGCGTCCAGTCGTAGGCAAACCGGTAACGCGGCTGCGCGCCGTTGTCGCGCAGATAGGCACTGACCGACTCCGTGGTGCGTTGCTCGAGCTTGCTCAGCTGGCCGTAGACGGCGTGCGATTCGAGCAGTTCAAGCACGGAAAATCCGGCTTCGCCGGTGGCTTCGAGCAAGCTGAGCAACTCGTCCCCTTCTTTAAGGCGCTCTTTGCTCAGCAGTTCAGGGAGATCGCCGACATTGCTCCACGTCAGCCCATTCGCCATTTGCTCGGTCCGGATACTTAGGACGTGACTTCGCCACAATGCACAGAACCGAAGGAACCACGGAAATGTCGCGGCCTGCAGGACGTGCGCGCGCTCGTGGATGACAGCGACCACTTGATTGCTGATGTACGCGCGATCGCCTTCGAATTCGAAAGAGGGGGTTGAATCGTAGGGTGAGTTGACGCCGACGAAGGCGGTGGCGTAGTCGAACCATGCGTCGTGAGTGCCGTTGGGGAAGTGCAGCCAACCGCGCCCGAGTTTGCCGTTCACCCTTGTGGGACGCTAAGCACGAGGCCTGCAGCGATCAAGATTGCCGAGACGATGAGAGAAACAGTGGATGCGCGAATCCAGCGCACCTTCACGAGGACCGAGCGGGCGATGCCTTCGCGGATGTCGTCCGGGGACCGCAGATCCACATTTAGCATTGTGGGCATCTGCGCGGCGAGAGCGAAAAGGTAAGCGGCGAGGATCGTCACAACGGGCACGGCCAACAGAAAGCTGGGCGTCAGGCCCGCTGGTACAACGAGCGCGCCGCCGACCACTGCCGCTGTCGAATAGAGCGTCCAGAACCACCCGGCGGCCGTGCCGAGCGCGCTGCCAGCCGCGATAAGCGCAGGCCCGCTGCCAGTGAGAGTGGTTTTGCCGAGCTCAAGCCATGTCGCGTCGTCGACGTATGCAGCAGCCAATCGCTTTCTGTAGTCGGTCGCGACTACGTCGACAGTTGGTGCGGTGCCGTTCGATTCAGAGGTCGCCTGCTCGCTCATTGCGCCTCCACGATGTACTTACCGACGTGTCCCTGCTCACACTGCAAGTAGACCGGGAAGCCTCCCGTTCGAGAGTTCCGCATGGCTGCAACGACAGTCTGAACGGTGCCTGCCCATGTGACGGTCGCCGTGCAGGATTCGGTGTTGCACTGAAACTGCTGAGTTGTCGCCAACGCTCCTCCATTCGGTCAAACATCTCCATCGACGTCGCGGCTGAAGCCAGCTCGTGTCCAAGGTGCGTGACGGCGTCGCCTATGAGATTAGCGTCACGTCCTACGCGAATAGAAGGGTCTTAGCGAGGCCAGTTTGAATCGCCTCGAGTTGCTTGGGCGCCGTCGCAGTGACTCGCGATCCCACCCGGCCGAGTAGTCGCATTGCTGGAACATCGGTATCCGTGTCGTCGAGCAGACCGACCTTGGCGGCACCACTGATGATCGCGGTCGTAGGGTACAGAGCGAATCAACCCCCCATTGTGGGGGTAGGACATTTTGTCTACTCAATGTTTGTGTAGGTCCGTCGGCCGGACTGGCGGTCGGCGACCATACAAAGGAGTAGGTAATGCGCATACTTAGAACGGCGATAACCGTACTAGCTATGACCACGTTGGTCACCTGTTTCGGGGCGGCCAGCGCCTCTGCAGGGGAAGATCCTGGAGCGGTCAGTGGGCAGAAACTTGGAGCAAAAGACGGTTACATGGTGACCACTGAGTCGTACCCGGTCTCGCCCGGGCAGGCTCCCATCACGGTGACTTACGGCAGCAGCGCCCCGCCAAAGGGAGTCGCGCCGATGGCCGTCTGGGGGAGCAGTTACGCTACGAGCTCTGAGTTCGCCGAGTACATCTATACGGGCAGAGCGAAGGCCGCTGGCAACGTCTACGCAGGCAAGCGCATTATCAAGGTGTGCATTTGGTACAGCTACCCGGGCGGCACCCCAAGCCCCACTGTTTGCTCGTCCGCCACATCCAGTGGCAGCTCGTGGAGAGCAGGTAGCGAAAAGTCTGTAACTTTCTTCGACCACCCGAGCGCCAACTGGCCGCAGACGACCTTTCACATAACGACGACCCGAATCAATCCAGCCATCGTCTAATCGGTTGGTCGCTAACGATCTGATCAACCCTCTTGAAAAAGTAGTACCTCCGGGCTTTGCGGAGACTTCTCGTTCTTCCGTTGCCCGGAGGTTCTTCGCACTTGGCGCCAATGAGGCGCTATCGGTCTAATCTTCCAGCGCTTTGCCCCGCAGGTCGGGCAGCGTCAGGGCTGCGATTGCCGCGACGGCGAACACGCCAGCGAATGCCCCGAACGGCAGGGCGACTCCGCCTGCTGCGAGAAGCGCCGGAACGCACAGCGGCGCGATGATCGAGGCGAGTCGGCCGAAGCCGGCCGCCCAGCCCGCGCCGGTGCCGCGCACGCGTGTCGGGTAGAGCTCGGGAGTCACCGCGTAGAGCGCGCCCCATGCGCCGAGGTTGAAGAACGACATCAGTGCTCCGAACGCGAGGATCGTCGGCACGTCGCTGGCCGTTCCGAAGAAGCCGGCCGAGACCGCCGAGCCCGCCAGGAAGACCGCGAGCGTGACGCGGCGTCCCCACTTTTCGACAAGCCAGGCGGATGCCGCGTACCCGGGCAGTTGGGCGAGCGTGATGATGAGCGTGTACTCGAACGACCTCACCAGCGAAAAGCCCTGGGCAACGAGCAGCGTCGGCAGCCAGATGAAAGCGCCGTAGTAGGCGAAGTTCACGCAGAACCAGACGAGCCAGAGCGAGATGGTGCGGCGGCGTAGCGGGGCGCCGAACAGTGTGCCGATCGAACTTGAGGCTGCGACATCCAACGCCTCGGTTGCGGGTTGCGGGGTTCCTACCTTCGCAGCGCTCTCGAGTTCTGCGACGATCTTCTCAGCCTCGCTGTGCCGACCCTTTGCCTCGAGGAATCGCACCGACTCGGGCAGGCGGAGGCGCACGAAGATCGCCCAGACCGCCGGAACGGCGCCCAGAGCTAGTGCCCAGCGCCATCCATCGTCGCTTGTTGGAATGACGAAGTAGCCGATGAGGGCGGCGGCGGTCCAGCCCACGGCCCAGAAGGACTCGAGAATGACGATGATGCGACCGCGGATGCGCGCCGGAGCGAACTCGCTCACAAGCGTGGATGCGACGGGTAGCTCGGCACCGAGGCCGAGACCCACGAGGAAACGGAGGGCGATCAGTGCGCCGACCGAGAGTGACAGCGCCGAGAGCCCGGTGAAGATTCCGTAAATGAGCAGGGTGATTGCGAAGACCTGGCGGCGCCCGAGTTTGTCGGCGAGAAGCCCGCCGACGCTTGCACCGATCGCCATACCGAAAAAGCCGGCGGATGCGACGAAACCCAGTTGGCTGGCATCTGCGGGCCAGACCACGGCGAGTTGGGCGATGACAAATGAGATGAGGCCGACATCCATCGCGTCGAGTGCCCAGCCGACCCCGCTGCCACCGAGGATTCGCGAGTGCTTGCGCGTCCAGGGGAGGGCATCGAGTCGTTGCGAGCGCGTGCGTGCTGCGGGGGTCTCGGTCATCACGAAGCCTTCGTCGTCCAACTGGTGCCCGGCTTGGGCACGCGCCGAGCCTACGGGAGCGGGTGTGTGGGCTGGGCCGATGAGTCCGCGCGCGCCGCGATCTCGTTCATCGCCGCGGCGATCTCCTCGGTCTGCGGGATGTCGAACGTCACCGTTCCGGCGCCGTCGCTGAAAATGAGGTCCCAGAGGCCGGGGTGCTGAATGAGGGTCACCGTGAGAGGTCCGCGAGTAAAGACGCGGATGTTGCGCAGCTGGATCTCGGAATGGTCGACCCAGCCGATCAGCGTTTCTTCACCGGGGAAGCCCGGGAGTCCGTAGGGGTCTTGCTCGTCGGCGATGTGAACCATGAGCTCACGATAGCCGGGATGTCTGCGGTGCCTGCCAACGGGCTGTGGACCGTCCCCGCTCCTCGTTGAGTGGTAGCTATATAGTCGTCTATATAGAGAGGGGAACGGCATGGCAATCACCTCGATCGACATTGATCAGGACGACCTCAAGCAGGCCAAGCTGCTAGCAGGAACGTCGTCGAACCGCGAGACGGTTGACCTCGCGCTGCGTACTCTCATCGCCGTTCGCAGGCAGCCGGCGGCTGTTGAGCGCATCATTGGGCGCACATTCGAGGCCGATCAGATTGATGCTCCGACAGTTAAGCCTGCATCTCTCAACCGCCCGTGACGACCTACCTCGTCGACAACAGCATCTGGCAGAAGGCCGCCACGAGCGCGCCTATCGCTCAGCGGCTGCGCGAGCTCTCCGCTCACCACCTGATCATCACGTGTCCGCCTCAGGTCTTGGAGTATTGTCACTCCGCGCGAACGCCCGCCGAGTATGCGGAGCTTCGCGAAGACATGGAGCTACTCCTGCCCGCATGGGAACACCCAGGGGAGCACCACTCCCTCGACATTCAGCAGTCGCTGTGGCAAAACGGCATGATGCGCGCCGCTGGTGCCTTTGACTGCCTTATTGCGGCATACGCGGTTGCGAACGACGCTGTGATTCTGAACTCCGACCGCGACTTCGAGTACATCGAGCTGGCGACAAACGGAGCCGTACGGCAAGAGTTCGTCTCCGAGCGAAACGCGTAGCTAAAGCCCCTCGACCAGCGCGACGAGTTCGTCGAGCTCAGCGTTCCAGCCGTCGCGGTGATCGTTGAGGTTGGCGAGCGGGTTAGAGGTGTTCTCGAAACCGGTTTCGACGACCGTTAGTTGAGTGCCGACATCCATCGCCTCGAGAGTGAAGGTGAAGACAGTCGATGTCGCTTCATCAAGGGTGTCGGGGATGGCGCCGAGTGCGTCGTCGTTGCTCCACCGGTAGGTGATCGAGCGCGGCGCGTCGACGGCCTCGATGCGCACGGGGAAGGATCCGTGATCGTCCCAGGACAGCGTGCCGACGGCACCCGGGCCGGAACCGTCAAAATCGGCGCGGCCGAACCACTGCGAAATGAGGGCCGGCTCGGTGACGGCTGCCCAGACTTTCTCGAGTGTGGCGTTGATGTGAATCGTGCGCTGCACGGTGAATGTGCCCTCGTCGACGACGGCGGAAGCGTTGGTTGTCTCAGACATTCTTTGTTCCTTTCGATTCGTACTGCAACTCTAGGGTTGCACATGCTCGAATCAAGTGCAACCCACAAGTTGCAGCACGCCAATCAGGGGTGGAACTGGGACAGGAAATTTACGTAGTCCGCCGTGCCCGAGTACTCGACGACGCGACCCTTGATCACTCGGAAGAATCCGAACTCGGCGATGTTCACGTGACGCCCCGAGATGGCGGTGCCGCTGGCGCGCAGGTGCACTGCAAGGCGATCTTCTTCAACAACTATTTGGATGCGACGCCACTGCCAATCAGGAAACCCCTGGAACAGGTCGACCAGGTCAGAAACCCACGCGTCGGCACCGCCGGGAAGGTGGGCTCGCCGCACAGCGGGATCCACGAGCGCGCGCACTGCAGCGAGATCGTGCTTGTTGCAAGCCTCGAGGTAGTCGGCGAACCACTCGCGCATCTCCCAGGGCTCCATCTCCCCATTATCGCGGCGATGGTGCCCCGTGATGGGCCACGTCAAACAACGCCCCGGGTCTACTTATCTACAGCGCCGCGTCGGCTGTCGGTGCGCGCCGGAACAGGTAGATCCCGGTGACCTCACCCTGGGTTACCGTGCCCTGCCCGGTGCCGAAGACGGAGTTGCTCGACGTCGCGCCGGTCTCGATGAACGTCCAGCCGGCGTGCTCGAGGTGCCAGCCGGCCTGTTCAATCTGGCCGAGCGCGTCGGAGGCCTTACCCACGTGGGTCACCGAACTCGTCGAAGATCCGAAGAATGATGTCTCGCCATCGAGCTGGCTCACGGTCAGTTCAATCTGGAAGAACTGTGCGCCCGCAGAGTAGGCAGCGATTGCGCGTCCGACAGGACTCGCGGCAAACGCGGCTGCCTCGGCCTGCTGTCGCTTCAGGGCAAGCTGCGCGGTTGCGGCGGCGAGTTCAGCAGCCTTCTCTTCTTCAGTTTTTCCCCATGCCATGGCGACACCTTAGCAATGCTCGGCTCTGTCACTCCGGCATCGCGTCACTTATTCGACGGGTGAGCCGGTCGTCTGCAGTGCGGAGACGCACCGCGCGAGCATGTCGCCGAAGCTCAACCGCTCGTCGTCGCTGAGGCCGGACTTCATGCGGTCCTCAACCTCTCGCACTGCGGCACTCGCCGCGGCCAGCTGTGCACGACCCGCGTCGGTCAGTTCGGTCGGCAGCGCGCGACCGGATTCGGGGCGGTCCGGACGAGTGACGATGCCGTCGCGCTCGAGCGACTGGAGCAGAACGTTCATCGATTGCCGCGTGACAAAGGCGCCGCGCGCCAGTTGCGAGTTCGAGAGACCGGGGCGTTGCTTGAGCAGCTCGAGGCAGGAGTAGTGCGTGATGTTCATGCCGAGCGGGCGCAGCACCTCTTCCATCGCGGCGTGGAGCGCGCTGGATGCCTCTTTCAGGAGATAGCCCAGCGAGGTGTCCAGGTCGATCTGCCGCGGCGTTTGACTCATGTCAGTAGTCTGACATACACTCTTCAATGTCAGCAAGTTGACATACACATCGACCGCAGGAGCATCGCAATGACCGCAGTAAACGGCCCCGGATTCATCTCACTTCAGGTGCGCGACATGACGGCCTCGGCCGCCTTCTACGAGAAGTACCTCGGCCTCACTCGCCAGCCCGGCCCGCCCCACGCCGTCGTCTACGACACCAAGCCCGCCGCCTTCGCCGTTCGTGATGCAGCTCCCGGTGTCGATCTCGACTCCGTCTCCCAGCTCGGACTCGGTGTCGGCATCTGGCTGCACGCCCCCGAAGCGCAAGAGGTGCACGACGCACTCGTCGCCGACGGCGTCACAATTACCTCGACTCCCGTCGACGGACCCTTCGGTCGCACCTTCACCTTCGCCGACCCCGACGGCTACCAGATCACCCTGCACGACAAGGCATGAGTGTGGCCAGCGCCGGAGCCGCGACATCCACCCTCGAAAGCGTTGTTGCGGTCGAGGGCCCGTGGTCGCTGGCCACGAGCCGTCGATTCTGGGAGGGGTTCGCGCCGTCCGCGCTGGTGGAGCAAGAGGGAGAAAGTCTGCGCACGGTCTTCCTGAGTGACACCGACTGGACGCGTATCGACGCCGTCATCACACAGGCGGGTGACAGCGCGCGCATTTCGGTGACCGGAACGGGCGATTTGGATGTCGCGACCGAGCAGGTGCGCCGGTTTATGTCGATCGACATCGACGGGCGCGGCTGGCCCGCGGTGGCCGAGCGTGACCCGGTCATTGCCGATGCGCAGCGCAGGCTGCCGGGGTTTCGCCCGTGCGGCTTCTTCTCGCCGTATGAGGCTGCGGTGTGGGCGGTGCTGTCGCAGCGGATCCAGATGCGGCAAGCGGCCGGGATCAAGAAGCGCCTCACCGACGAGCATGGCGACGATGGTGCTTTTCCGGCCCCGGCCGTGCTGCGAAAGCTTGAGCTCAGCCTGCCCGGTCGCAAGAACGAGTATCTGCACGCCGTGGCCGATGCGGCGCTCGAGGGTGCGCTCTCGGGTGAGCATCTGCGCAGCCTGACTGCGCACGAAGCCCTCCAGAACGTGCAGGAGATCAAGGGCCTGGGCCCGTTCGCGGCCGAACTCGTGGTGATCCGGGGTGCGAACTTTGCCGACGTGCTGCCGGTGAACGAGAAGCGGCTCGACACGGAGATCGTCGAGCAGTACGGCACGGCGAAGTCCATTGACGAGATCACCGCCGAGTGGGCGCCGTATCGCGCCTGGGCGGGCGTTCACCTGCGCGCGCTGCGGGAAGAGCGCACCGGGGAGATCGCGGGGCGCCGCTAAACAGCGCCGTACCGCTCGGCAAGTTCAGCGAACGCTGCCTTCAGCTCGGGCTGCCCGACGACCTCCATGCGCGCCTCGAATTGACCGAACGACGCGGCGAGTGCTCCCCACGACCAGGAGCCGATCGACAGGCTGCAACGGTCGGGACCGAGATCTTCGACGGTGCCGTCGCCCGCGAACGGGAGGACCGCGCTCGCCGGAAGGTGCAGGATCACCGTGCCGGTGCACGGCCAGGCGTTGACGAGCGGCGAACCCTTCGATCGCGCCGAGACGTATTCGCGCACGTCCCCACCGGGAATCAAACGGGGCGTGAACCTCGGCCCGGTCGGCGTTCGCGGCGTGATGCGATCGACGCGGAAGAATCGCCAGTCGGCGCGGTCGAGATCCCACGCGACGAGCAGCCAGCGCCCCTGCGAGACAACGAGGTGCACTGGCTCGACACGTCGCGGGGATACGTCGGCGTCGGCAACGCGGCCGGCGTAGTCGAACCGCAGCACCTCGCGCGCGCGAATTGCTGTCGAGATTGCGATGAGCACCGCGGGCGAAACCGAGTGCGCCGGCCCGCTCGGGATTGTTGTGAACTGCAGGGAGTCGAGCCGGTGCCGCAGGCGCGACGGCATCACCTGCCGCACGGTTGTAAGCGCGCGCACGGCGGCCTCTTCGATCCCGGCACCTGTCACGGTCGCGGCCTGAAGCGCAACGGCGAGAGCAATCACTTGGTCGTCGTCGAACAGCAGCGGCGGAAGCTCACTTCCCGCATCGAGGCGATAGCCGCCATCCGGCCCCATCGTGGCCGTGATGTTGTAGCCGAGCTCGCGCAGCCGATAAACGTCGCGGCGCACCGTTCGATGGCTGATCTCGAGCCTGTCGGCGAGCACGGTTCCCGGCCAGTCGCGCCGGGTCTGCAGCAGAGACAGAAGCTGCAGCAGGCGGGCGGTTGTGGTCATTGCCCAACTCTAGTTTTTATCTAGGACCGAAGCTGTCCTAGACGGATGAAACAGTGGACGCAGTTCGAAAAACACCCATAAACCAAGGAGCAGCAAATGACTGTCGTCACCACCCCTCACCTCAACTTCCGCGGCAACGCAAAGGCCGCCCTCGAGTTCTACCACTCCGTCTTCGGCGGCCAGCTTGTGGCCCTCACCAACGAGCAGGGCGGACGCACGGAAGACCCCGCCCAGCTGCAGCAGATCATCTTCGGCCAGGTCATCGGCGAGAACGGATTCCAGGTCATGGCCTACGACGTTCCCTCGAGCATGACCTACGAGCAGGGCGACAAGTCGCTCTTCGTCTCCGTGCGCGGCGACTCGATCGACGAGATCACCGAGCTCTGGGGCAAGCTCACGCAGGGCTCGACCGTCATCGAGGGTCTCGCGCCGTCGATGTTCTCGCCCGCCTACGGCATGCTCAAAGACGACTTCGGTGTGGTCTGGGTGCTCGATGTGGCGGTCGCGTACAACCCCGAGTAGACAACGAATGGATGTCGCGCTCGAGCCCACGGCCGGGCGCGGGCGCGACATCCACCGGTAAGCGTTACGGCAAAAGACACGTAGCCCGTAACATGGTCTCCATGCCCGCAGAGCCGACGAACCCGCACTCGACTCTTGCGCGACTCGTTGCCGTTATTAATGCCCGATTGGATGCGACGGTCGCGGGCATCGACCCCACCGACGTGATCCGCACGGAGTTGAACCGGTTCGCGGGAGTCGAAGAGCAGTTGCCCGACGAAGCGATTGCCGCGATCGACGCCGCGTCGCGCGAGCTCGAGGCGGTGTTTGACCTCGCCGACCCGGATTCGGTGAGCGTGGCGCTCAATCGGATTCTGGCGGCGACGTCGTCAGCTCCCCGACTGTCGAATCACGGCGGCCAGCGCTGGCACCTGCACGTCGACCGGGAGCCCTTCGGTTGGGCGAGCTGGTTTCTCTCCGCGAGTGCGCTGTCGTTGGCGACGGCGCTCAGCGAGCAGGGGCGCGTGTTGTGGGGCCGATGTGCGGCGCCCGACTGTCAACGGGTGTTCTCCGGTTCGGGCAGCGGCGCCCCGCAGACTTTCTGCTCGAGTCGGTGCGGGTCGCGCGTGCGTATGGCGAGGCAACGAGCATCCATCAATCGAATTTCGAACTAGGGAGCACTTATGGATCTGTCGACCTGGACGGGCGCGCCCGCGCCGCAGAAAGAGACGCTGAGCGGACGTTATGTGCGCCTCGAGCCCGTCACGGCCGCGCACACGCGCGACCTGTTCGACTTCTCGGCGGCCGCCGGTGCGGACGAACGCTTTCGCTACATGGCCGAGCGACCGCCGACGGGTGAGAGCGAGCTCGGTGAGTGGGTCGCCCGGGCGGCCGACAGCACCGACCCCCTGTTCTTCGCGGTCATCGACCAGGCGACCGGACGCGCCGAGGGCAGGCAGGCGCTTATGCGTATTGACGCCGGCAACGGTGTGATCGAGGTGGGCAACATCGTCTGGGGTCCGAGGCTGGCGCGCACGAGAGGTGCGACCGAGGCGTTGTTCCTATTCGCCGACTACGTCTTCGGGCTCGGCTACCGGCGCTTCGAGTGGAAGTGCAACGCGCTCAACGAGCCATCCCGGCGGGCTGCCGCGCGGTTCGGGTTCACCGAGGAGGGCGTGTTCCGGCAGCACATGGTCATCAAGGGCGCCAGTCGCGACACCGCATGGTTCTCGATGCTCGACAGCGAGTGGCCGCGGCTGCGGGAGGCGTACCTGGCCTGGCTCGCGCCCGAGAACTTCGACGAGGCGGGGCAGCAGCGGAGTGCGCTTTCGGTGCGCTGACCTGACATGCACACACTGGCCCGGAGCGATGCCACCTACTCGGGGGTGTAGGAGTTTCACGTCGACTGGGACTACGGTCACGCCATGCCGGGACTTTCGCGAACTCTCACGTGTGTGGCGCTCCTCCTTGTGCTCTCGGGGTGTGCACCCGATGACGCGGCATCGAGCCCGGTACCCGACGACGGCACGGTGATGGTCGAGGAGTTCCGGCATCTGGCGACGGGCGACTCGACCGAGGAGATCGTCGAACTCGGCGACAACACGAGCCTGCCGTGGGCGGTCAACCTGCTCGACACCAACTCGTCGGTGCTCTATATCGCCTACGTGGCGGGGGTCGGTGACTCGACCGACTGCGGGCCGCACCTCGGTGTTGTGGTCGAGGAGACCGAAGAGGCCGTCGTCATTACCGCCGTTTCGTCGGCGCGAGCGTCGGGTATCAACTGCTCAGGCGACCCGCGCATCGAGGGCGGAGCGGTAGAACTGGAATCCGCTCTGGGCGCCCGCACGCTGATGCACGCGGCGGTTTCACCGCCCTGGGATCGAGTCGACAGCCCGCTCGTCACGGAGGAGCCAGCGGCCATAGCCACACCGACGATCACGGGAGCGCCCTACTCGGGCACCGCCACCTGCGAGACCCTCATCGGCGAGACCGCGTACGCCGACTACACCGCCCGCGGGTTTACCGACTTCAGTGCTGACTTCACCCAGCGCGTCGCGACGCAGCCCCAGCTGGGCGAACTCTTCGACATCTTGCAGTGGAGCGGCATCGTCTGCCAGCTCGCACACGGCGACGCGACATCCACCGTTTATGGCTACGGACCCATCTCGGCGGAACAGGGCACCGAGAAAACCGAGCAGTTGGATGGCGCGGGCTTCGCGCTCACCGCTGCCGGCGGGTTCGACCGCTACACAAATGCCAGCGGAGAGACCGAGTACGCCTTCGGTGACGGGTACTGGGCGCTCTCGTATAACAACGGCGGCGGCGGCGTGCTCGACCAGATAGTCGAGCACGCGCCGCAGTTCTAGCCGTGCCGGGCTACAGCGTCGCTACGTCGATCACAAAGCGGTAGCGCACGTCGGAGGCGAGCACACGCTCGTACGCCTCGTTGATGTAGTCGGCCGAGATGAGTTCGGTCTCGGGAGCGATGCCGTGCTCGGCGCAGAAGTCGAGCATCTCCTGCGTCTCGCGGATGCCGCCGATGCTTGAGCCGGCGAAGGTGCGACGGTTGCCGAACAGCGTAAAGACCTGGATGGGCAGGGGCTCGGGCGGTGCACCGACGTTGACGAGCGCGCCATCCAATCGCAGGAGCTTGAGGTAGGCGTTGATGTCGAGCTGGGCGCTCACGCTATTGATGATGAGGTCAAAGGTGTTGGCGAGCTGCGTGAAGGTTGCCGGGTCGCTTGTGGCGAAGTAGTGGTCGGCGCCGAGGCGAAGGCCGTCTTCCTGCTTGCTGAGCGACTGCGAGAGCACGGTGACCTCTGCGCCCATCGCGTGGGCGATCTTCACAGCCATGTGGCCGAGGCCACCCATGCCGACGACGGCGACGCGCTTACCCGGTCCGGCGTTCCAGTGGGCGAGCGGGGAGTAGGTGGTGATTCCGGCGCAGAGCAGCGGCGCGGCCTTCTCGTACGGGATGCTCTCGGGCACCTTGAGCACGAAGTCTTCGACCACGACGATGTGTGTCGAGTAGCCGCCCTGGGTGATCGTGCCGTCGCGGTCGACCGCGGTGTAGGTGCCGGTGTTGCCCGCGAGGCAGTACTGCTCTTCGCCCGCGAGACAGTTCTCGCACTCACGGCACGAGTTGACCATGCAGCCGACTCCGACGCGGTCGCCGACCTTGTGCCGAGTGACGGCTGAGCCGACCTCGGTCACCTCACCGACGATCTCGTGGCCAACGACCTGCGGATAAGCGATCGAGCCCCACTCGCCGCGCACCGTGTGGATGTCTGAATGGCAGATGCCCGAGTACTTGATCTCGATGAGAACGTCGTGTTCTGCGACATCCCGGCGTTCGATTGTTGTTTTGGTCAGGGGAGCGGTTGCTGAGGTTGCGGCGTACGCGGCGATAGTTGTGGTCACACAGCTAGCTTGACCGACTTTTCTGAGTGGTCAGCGCAGATCTGCCAGAAATGCCGCAGCGAGTCGCTTCGGCGCGCGCACGAGCCAGGCTTCGGTGAGCACCTCGTTGAGCTGGTCGAGCTTGATCCCGTCGATCAGCACAAGCACGGCCGGGTAATGGATGAAGTGCGGGATTGTGAAGAACACGTCGGGATTACTGCCGATGAGGCCCTGCTTGTCGGTGAGGTCGGCGACCATCGCCCCGAGGATCGGGCCATCGGGCGCATCGTCGCCGAGCTCTTCGAGGTCGCGCTTGCGCAGCGGACGTTCCCAGGCGAAGTGCTTGCCGTGAACTTCCCACTTGTAGCCGTTGGTATCGGTGCCCTCGATCACATCGGGCAGGGTGAGTGCGAGCCTGCTCACGTCGTCCCACGTTGCCATGGCTCGATGGTAGATCGCACCGCCGACCACCGCGAGAATCGATTGTTGCTCAGCGAGTGCGGTTTTCGCAGAGCGCACTATATTCTTGCGAAGTTGAGTATTTCGAGCGGTGGGGTATGGCATGGGAAAACTGCGTTACGACGGTTCGGGCGAAGTCGAGTTCGACGACCGTACGCTGTCTCACCTCCAGCTCGTTATTGCCGCAAAGCTGCGTCGCGCTGAGTCGTTTTGGTTTACCTGGGTCAAGCCGGTCAGCGCGGGCAGCGGTCGGGTATCCATCTGGGTGCACCCCGCTATTCCCATCGAAATCTCGTTCGTCGGAAGTCGAGTTCCCTCGATTAACCGCGAATGGGTCGACCTTCTGATGCGCGCGGCAAACAGCCCCGCTGGCCTGCATCTTATGGATGAGCCGCCGGACAAGTCGGCCGACTAACCAGCACCGGGCGTCAGTGAAGACCCTGAACGCGGTCTCCATACTCGCTCGTTCTCACTAGTCTGGGCTGGTGCGAGCAATTCACTACGCGGGCGAAGATCTGATCACGGGCACCGACATAGCCGATGCGGTTGTCGACTACGCGCAAGCGCTGGCTGAGACCGAAGGGGCGGCGACCGTGGAGATTCCGGTCATCGGCTCCACGGGTGAGGTTGTCTCGTCGACCTTCCTGCTCGGCCCGTCATCGCAACTCATCGCAGTCGAGATTCTCGACTTCGATGGTGAAGAACTCACCGACACCGACCTCGTCGCCAAGCTCACCGAACTCACCGCCCAACTTAAGGAGCCCGTCGGTCGCGCACTCCCGGCGGAATCCGTTATGGACTCGGCGATCCTCGACGACATCACCTGAGGGGATACTGGCGCATCGCCCACCGCGTAACAGTGCTTAGCATTGCGCGGGGCGCTCTCACCTTCGTGGCACCATAAGGCTTTGCACACCACGTCACTGAGAGGGCGAAAGTGACCCTGCCCCGCCTTGAAGAAACCCCGGCCGGTTTCGCGACCCGCCAGTTGCACGGAGCAGCCGCGCCCCAGAAGGTTGTCACCCCGCGCGTGACGCCGATCTACATGACCGCAGGGTTTGTGCTCGACGACTTCGACCAGGCCACAGACCTGTTCAGCACGGGCGACGGCTTCTCGTACACGCGCGTTGGCAACCCGACAACCGAGGCCGTCGAACAGCGGGTCGCGGCGCTCGAGGGCGGTGCGGAGGCCCTCCTCGTCGGAAGCGGTCAGGCCGCCGTCGCAATCACCCTGCTCGGTCTCGTCGGCGCCGGCCACCACGTTGTGTCGGCCTCGAGCATCTACGAGGGAACCCGCGGCCTGCTGCTCGATAACCTTGCGCGACTCGGCATTGACACGGACTTCGTGGATGACGCGAACGACCCGCTCGCGTGGGAGAGCGCCATTCGCCCCTCAACCCGTGCCCTGTTCGCGGAATCCATCGCCAACCCGCGCAACGAGATCCTCGACATCTCCGCGATCGCGGCCGTCGCGCACAAACACGGCATTCCGCTCATCATCGACAACACGTTCGCGAGCCCGTACCTGCTGCGCCCGATCGAATTCGGCGCGGACATAGTTGTGCACTCGGCGAGCAAGTTCCTCGCCGGCCACGGTGCGGCGCTCGGCGGCATCATCGTAGACAACGGCCTGTTCTCGGCTGAAGAGTCCGGCGAGCTGTTCCCCCACCTCGTTGCGCCCGGCCGCCTCGGCAGCCCGAGCATCTTCGACCGCGTCGGCGGACGCGCCCGCATCTCCTACCTGCGCGACTCCATGGCGCTGCGCTTCGGCCCGACGCCATCTCCGATCAACTCGTTTCTCATCAGCCAGGGCATCGAAACCCTCTCGCTGCGTGTCGAGCGCCAGTCGCAGAACGCCCTCGGCGTCGCGCGCTGGCTTGAACAGCAGCCCGAGGTGCACTCGGTTGACTACTCGGGACTCGAGTCGAGCCCGTACAAGGCGCTCGCGGACCACTACCTGCCCGACGGACAGGGCTCGGTCTTCTCCTTCACCCTGCGCGGCGGGCTCGCTGCCGCACGCACCTTCGTCAACACGCTCGAGGTCTTCACGCACATGACGCACCTCGGTGACGTGCGGTCGCTCATCCTGCACCCGGGAACAACGAGCCACAACCAACGCACCGACGACGAGCTCAGCCAGGCCGGCATCTGGCCCGGAACCCTGCGCCTCTCCATCGGCATCGAAGACCTGCCCGACCTGATCCGCGACCTCGATCGTGGACTCGACGCCGTACGAGCGGAGATCGCATGACCAAGCAGCAGCACTTCGGCTGGTTTCTCGCCCGCGGCTTCGGCCCGCACGGCTGGGGCCACCCGTACCTCGACTGGAACTACCAGTGGACTTCGCCCGACCTCTACCAGCAGTCGGCGCGCGAGCTCGAGCAGGCCGGCTTCGACCTGCTGATCATCGAAGACTCTCCATCTCTCGGTAACCCATCGACAATCGACCTGCGCGTTCGGCAGGCCTTCGGCGGACCCAAGCACGACCCGCTGCTTCTCGCTCCCTACCTGTTTGGCGCGACATCCAATCTCGGAATTGTGCCGACCGTGAACCCCGCCGCCTACCTGCCGTACACGGCCGCGCGGCAATTCGCGTCGCTGCAGCACCTCAGCGGCAACCGGCTGGGCCTCAACGTGGTCACCGACACCGGCAGCGCCCGGCACTTTGGTGATGCGCCATCGCTCGGTCACGACGCTGCGTACGATCGCGCCGAGGAATGGCTCGACGGGATCCGCAAGCTGTGGCGCAGCTGGCCCGAGGGTGCGCTCATCGCCGACCCGGCCCAGGGGCGCTACGCCGACGGCACAAAACTCGACGCCGTGCAGCACCGCGGGGAGTACTTCGCATTCGACGGCCCGCTCAATGCGGTGCCCTTCACCGATGGCTCCGACGGCGAACCGCTCATCGTCTCGCCCGGCGGCTCGGGTCGCGGACTTGGCTTCGCTGGCGCAAACTCCGACGTGCAGCTCGCCCTTGCGCCGCTCGATGTCGACAGCATCCGCGCCTACCGCGCAAAGATTCATGCCGCCGCCGTCGAGCGTGGGCGCAACCCCGCCGACATCTCGATCCTGTTCGCGATTCAGCCCGTGCTCGTTTCGAGTGCCGAAGAAGCCGACCGGCTCGTCGCCGCGTCGGCCAACCCCTCTGACGCAGCGCTCCTCGCGATCGCCGAAAAGCAGTCGAGCGACCTCGAGACCGACCTCACGTCGCAGAACCTCGACAAGCCCCTCGACCTCACGATCTTCGGCGAGCACGTCTCGCAGGGCAGCATCAACCGGTTGATCGGCGGCTTCGATCCCTCCGCTCCGCTGCGCGAACTGCTCGGCAAGCAGGCCCGCCTCCGACGCATCGGCCAGGGCGGCTTCGTCGGAACGGCCGAAGAGCTCGCCGACCTCATCGAAAACCTCGGCGAGGCTGCCGACAACGACGGCGTGCTGCTGTGGGGCGACCTGCATCCGGTCACCGTGCACCGGATGCTCGACGAGCTCGTGCCGATCCTTCGGCGCCGCGGCATTCTGCGCAGCTCGTTCGGTGGCGGTGGGCTGCGGGCCAACTTGCGCGACTTCTAGGGATTCGCTGGCTCGCACGCTCGCCCCGCGACATCCACCCCCATGATCGCTTTTCGGACGAATGAGCGGGATTAAAGCCGCGCATCCGTCCGATTTCCGGTCGTGGGCTAGACGTCGATCGTCAGCTCGATCGACACGGTGTCGTCGACGTCGACCTCCTCGGCGCGACGCACCTTGTCCTTGAGCGGAACGATGTAGCCGCCATTCTTCGGCCAGAGCGAGGTGGTCCAGGTCGTGTCGCCGAGCTTCACGCTCACCGGGATCATTCCCCAGCCGTAGGTGACACTCGAGGCGGTCGAAGCGATCATGCCGGCCTCGACCTCGGGCACCGTGACGAAGTAGTACGGGGCAGGCCCGCGCCAGTACCAGACGTCGCCGCTGAAGGTGAGCTTCATGGCCTAACGCTAGCCGCCCGTGCCCGGGCACGCGACACTGGCAGGGGTTGCAACCCGGGCCACGGTGCGGTGCCCGGGCACGGAACGCTACGGCAGCGACGGTTCGTCGGCCGCCGACAGCGTCAGCACCACCTCAGACAGGTACTCCACCGAGTCTTCGATCGAGTTTTCGAGCCGGCGCAGCGTGAGCGCCACGTCGTCTTCGCGCGCATTGCCGACGAGGTCGATCGCGGCGACGAGGTAGAGCCGCTCCGGTCCGATGAACTCGAGGTGCAGGTAGGTGACGCGTTCGATCTCGGGCAAACTGCGCAGGCGGTCGAGGGCGAGCTCTCGGATGTCGTCGTCAACGGCCTGCCCGAGCAAGAACTGCCGGTTGCGGTTGATGAGGATGATCGCCACGACACCGAGTAGCAGGCCAACGGCGATCGAGCCGAGAGCGTCGAAGATCGGCGAGCCCGTGAGCTGGTGCAGCAGCACCCCGAGGAAGGCGAGGAGAAGTCCGGCGAGAGCGGCGGCATCCTCGAAGAACACGGCCCGCACGGTCGGGTTCGAGCCCGTGAGCACCTGGCGCAACACCGAGCGGCCGCGCTTACGGGCGTCGTCGCGCGACTGCCTGAACGCCTGCACAAACGACACACCCTCGAGCACAAACGAGCCGGCGAGCACCACGTAGGCAATTGCGTAGTTGTCGGCGGGCTCGGGGTTGAGCAGTTCCTGAATACCGTGCTGGATCGAGACGACGGCCCCGGCAGTGAAGAGTCCGAAGGCCGCGAACATCGACCAGATGTAGGCATCCTTGCCATAGCCGAGTGGATGTCGCGCATCCGGCTTGCGCGCCGACCGCCGCTCGGCGATGAGCAAAAAGATCTCGTTGCCGGTGTCGGCCCACGAGTGCGCTGACTCCGCGACCATCGATGCCGACCCGGTGAGAAGCGCGGCGATTGTCTTGCCGATCGCCACGAGTAGATTCGCGCCGAACGCGATGAGCACTGTGATCATTGGGCGGCGGCCTCCTGCCGGTCGATGCGGGCGAAAAGGATGCGGGCCGATTCGTCGGTCATCTCGTCATTGCGCACGGCCTCCGAGATGGCTTCGCGCTTGGCGTCGAAGTCTTCTACGGCATCGGTGAGCATCTGGCCAGCAGCGAGCTCGCGTTCCTCCTCTGCGTCTTCTTCAGACACGTCGATCTTGAGTCGCCGCGCGAGCGTGGGCATCGTGAGTCCCTGAATGACGAGGGTGCCGATGGCGACCGTGAAGGCGATGAACTGGATGAGCGTTCGCCCCGGAAAGTCTTCCCCGTTGTTCATCACGAGCGGTATGGACCCGGCTGCCGCCAGCGTGACAATGCCGCGCATGCCCGTCCACGAGACGAGCAGGCTCTCTTTCCACGAGAGCGGGCGCGGGGGCTGGCGCATGTTGCGGCCGCGCGTGGGGCGCACGCGTGCGGGTTCGTCGGGGCGCCGCGCGGCCCACCGTTCGTCGCGTTCGCGCCAGCGCTGCTCGCGCTCGGCCTGGCGTGCCTGCATTCGCTCGACCTGCTGCATGCGCCGCAGAACGCGCGGGTCGGCCGGGTCGACGTCGGCACGGCGGGCGAAGATCCAGGCATCGAAGACACCCTTGCCGTAGAGCGCCGCGACCCAGGCGATGCGCACGACGATCACCACGAGCAGCACAAGCAGGCCGAGGCCGAGGGCTTCGCCGAAGCTGTACTCGGTCTCGGCGAGGTCTTCGATGACCCAGCGCACCTGCAGGCCCATGTAGGCAAAGACAAAGGCCTCGAGCAGGGTCTCGATGACCGGCCAGACCTGGCGCTCCATGTTGCGGGTGCGGTGGTCGAGTCCGCGGTTGGCGCGGCCGCCCTGGCGCCCCCTGCCGAAGCCGTACTGGGTTCCGATGGCCACTGTAAAGCCGGCGATGACAACGGCGAGCACCCCCGATGCGTGGAACGACTCGGCGATGAAGTACGCGGCGAACGGAAGCAGCAGACCGAGCGCCGTCTCAAGCGCCGGGCTGCCGAGCAGCGAGCGAGCGCTGATCGCCAGGATGCCGAGCAGCCAACCGATGAACACGCCGACCGCGCAGCCGTAGACAAACAGCCAGAACGGGTTGGCGATAAAGGTGTGGGTTCCGGCGGCTGCCGCCACCGCAAGGGAGAAGAATGTGAGCGCTGCAGCGTCGTTGACGAGGCTCTCACCGGTGAGGATCGCCACGACCCGGCGCGGCAGGCCGAGCTCCTTGCCGTGGCTGACGATGGTGACGGTGTCGGGCGGTGAGACGACTGTGGCGAGCACGAGCGCGCCGGCAATACCAATGGCGGGTACAAGCCAGCTTGTGAAGAGCCCGACGACGGCCGTGGTGATGAGCACAAGCGTAAAACCGAGGCCGAAGATCGGTGTGAAGTTGCGCGCGAACGTTGCGAACGAGAAGTTGGACGCGACGACGTAGAGCAGCGGCGGCATCACGAGCCCGAGGATGAGGTGCGGTTCGAGTTCGAGCCGCGGCACTGCGGGGATAAACGATGCGGCCCCGGCGACGAGCAGGATCACAATCGACGGCTGGAAGCCCTTGCGGTGTCCGAGAGCCATAATGCCCAGGGCGCCGAGGGCCATCAGGAGGAAGAGGGCACCGGTCATAGCTCGACGCTACTCCAGCGGCTCGCAACGCGAGTACTACGCAAGGAGGTGTTCGAAGAGGATGTTCGTTCCGATCAGGATGAGCACAACACCGCCCGCGATCTCGGCGGGCTTTCTGAATCGCACCCCGGCACGGTGCCCAATGAGCACACCGAGGAAGGTGAGCACTGCGGTGATCGCGCCGATGAGGAGAACCGCCGGCACGATATCGACCGAGAGGAACGCGAAGCTGATTCCGACGGCGAGGGCGTCGATGCTTGTTGCGATCGCGAGCACAAGAAGCTCCCGCACACGCAGCGAGTCGTCGGCGGGTTCGTCCTTACCGAAGGCCTCCCACAACATCTTCGCGCCAACCAGAAACAACAGGCCGAACGCGATCCAGTGGTCGATCGCGGTGATGTACTGCTCGAGCTGAGTGCCGAGAAGCCAGCCGATGAGCGGCATAACGGCCTGAAAGACACCGAAGGTCACGGCGATGATGACGGCGTGCCGGTAGTTGAGTCGGCGCATACCGAGCCCCTTGCCGAGGGCGACGGCGAAGGCATCGGCCGAGACGCCAATGGCGATAAGCAGGAGGGTCCAAACGGCCAATGATGTTCCTTAGAAATTCGGGAACTTCGCCCCTTCAGCCACCAACTTTAGTCGCAGGGCGGCAACTCTCAGCCAATGGGGCCACCATGAACCATGACTATGAACGAGCCGGTTGAGGCCGGACACAACGAAGCCGACAACGCATCACGCATCGACGGCATCGTTGCACAGACAAAAGCGGATCTCGGGTCCGGACACGTAAGCGACCTGCGCGAGGCCCTGCGCCAGCGTTTCGAAGACGCGAGCATTGCCGTCAGCGACGAGCAGCTCGACCAGTTGACGGCGGAAGTTGGCTAGACGTTAGTCGGCCGGGCCGCCGGAGGCCGTGTCTTCCTCGGTCTCCGGATTCTGAAAGTCCTGGCCCTCATTCGTTGAACCATCCGGCTTGGATGTCGCGGGGTCGGTCTCGTGCGGTTCGAGGTTCTTGTCGTCGGTCATCCTTCGACGGTACGCGGACGGGAGTCTCGGCAGGTAGCTGCAGCGCGAGACTCCCAGCCGCGTTACACCTTGGGGCGGCGGTGCCCGCGGTTCGCCCGGCATTTGGAACGCCGCTACCGTTGAGCCATGCCTCCCGTGATCCGAATTGCTGCTGCTGTGATCATGGATGTCGCGGGACGAGTTCTGCTCGTGCGCAAGCGTGGCACAACAGCGTGGATGCAGCCCGGCGGAAAGCTCGAACCGGGTGAACTGCCCGCGGCCACCCTCGCCCGCGAACTCAACGAGGAGCTGGGCTACACGCTCGACGCCTCAACCTTCGAGCACTGGGGCCGTTTCGGTGCGGCCGCGGCCAACGAAGCCGGACACGTTGTTGATTGCGACGTCTACCTCGTGCGCACCGATCAGGTTCCGCTTGTGTCAGCGGAGATCGAGGAGCTGCGCTGGCTCTCTCTCGACGAAGAGCATGGGCTCGAGATCGCGCCGTTGAGCCTCGAGCACATCTTTCCGCTGATTAGTGCTGCGGCAAGACGCTAACGCAGGAGTTTCGGGCGACACGCAGCCCCAGCGCTCCCCGCGTGCGGCGTGTCGACATTTTTCTCCTGCCGGAGCGTCGTCCGCGTTAGCGCTTCGGCTCTTCGGGAGCGTCGAAGGAACGGTTGTCGAGGCCGGGAGCCGCGTCATCCACCGCTGTGGGGCTTGCTTCTGTCGGCGGGGAGTACTGGGTCGGCTGCGAGTACTGAGTCGGCTGGGCATTCTGGATGTCCCAGACCGGCCCGGTCTGCTCGGACTCGCCGGTGAACGCCGCGCGCAGCACGCTGAAGCAACCGAGGGCGCTCAGGCCGAGGGCGATGGCGAACGGGAAGGCGTAGCTGGAGAGCACGCCCGGCTCGGCGAGCACGATGGGCATAAAGGCCCAGAACTCGGGGGCAGAGAGTGCCTGGATCCAGCTGAGTCCCCACGCATCGGCGTAGGCGACGAGACCGTCGGCGTAGATGCCCGCGAGGAACGCGAGAAGCATGGTGCCGACCGTGATGATGAGGATGCGCACAGCGCCGCCGCGGCCCACACGGCCGCCGGCGCCCAGGCGGTAGAGGAACATCGCGCCGAAGGCGACACCGAAGCCGACGATCGACGAGATGAAGCCAATTGACCAGACGAGAACCCAGACCACGATGCCCGCAGGGATGATGGCGAGGGTGAAGATTGTGCCGCGTTGAACGTTCTCGGCGGGGAGTCCCGTGGGTGCTGTGGCAGTCATAACGATGTCCCTTGTGATCGGCGTGTGCAGCAACCATATCGACGAGTAGTCCTCAGGGATGAATTCTTTTGGCCCCGCGGGCGATTCACCCGCGCTTTCACCCCCGTAGCGTCGAAGAAATGAAGCGCCCCATCATCCTTCTTGTCACAGTGCTCTACCTCGGGCTCGTCGCGGTGGCGACGCTCGGACCGCAGTCGTTGGCGGTCAGTGTCTTCAACCGGGTGTACTTCTTCGGCTCCTCGTACCTACCGAGCCTCTCGGTGAGCGATCTTGAGTTCGCGGCCAACATCGCGATGTTCGTTCCGCTCGGGTTTCTCTTTGTGCTGCTGCTCGGTCGCCGCTACTGGGCCTTGGCGATCGTCGTCGCGGTCGTGCTGACCTGCGGCATCGAGGCGACGCAGACGCTACTGCCGACGCGGGTCACTGACACCCGCGACCTCATAGCCAACTCGAGCGGCGCGCTCATTGGCGTATGGTTCGGCTGGATCGCCGTCGTCAGCTTTGGCAGCGCGGGCACCAGTAGGTATCGCGCTGGATAAGCGGCGTCGGCCCGAGCTTGCCCTTGAGGATTCGGGTGCCGCAGCGGCGACACGGTTTGCCAGCGCGACCGTAGACCCAGGACTGCTGACCTGCACGTGTGTTGCCGGTGAACGTGCGTTCCGGGCGCTCGCGATTGTTTGTCAGAAGGCGCTCGCCGAGGGCGACGATCTTCGGCACGTCGACATCGCCGATCGGTCGCGTCGGCAAAACACCGCGCAGAAAGCACAGCTCGTTGACGTACTCGTTGCCGAGGCCGGCAAGGTTGCGCTGGTCAAGCAGCGCAACAAAAACCGGGCGCGCCGGGTCGTCACTCAGTCGCGCGATGGCCTCGGCGGCATCCCAGTTCGGTGAAAGCGGGTCGGGCCCGAGATAGCCGACAATGCTTGCCTCCTCGCTCGTCGGAACAACCTCGAGCACACCGAGCGAGAACCCCACGGTCGTCCACCCCTCGACGCTCAAGATCGCGCGCGCCTGCCACTCGGGTCTGCGCCACTTCGTCTCGGGTCGGTAGATGTGCCACGAGCCCTCCATCTTGAGATGCGAGTGGATGCTGAAGTCGCCGATGCGATGCAACAGGTGTTTGCCGACGCTGACCACCTCGTGCACCGTGTCACCGCTGAGATCCACAGTGGCAAACGCGGGCACTCGGATGTCGCAACCGGTCAGCGTCTCGCCTGCAATGGCGAGGTTGAGGTTGCGGGCAGTGAGCCAGACTGTGTCACCCTCAGGCACGGAGCCGCAACCCGTCGGGATGCAACTGGAAACCGTGCCGCACAAGAGCCTCGCCGAGCGGGCTGCCAATCGAGAACTCGCCGTCGACCTTCTCGACGCGCAGCTTGCCGATGCGCTCTCGTACCGTCTTCGCGAGTTCCGCGGCCGCGGCTTCGAGCGCGTCGCCCGTTGAGCCGAACGTCAGTACGGTCTTGCCGCCGCGCTCGACATAGAGCGTCAGCGCGCCATCCACGAGCACAACGATCGCGCCAGCTTTGCGGCCCGGGCGATGCCCCTCGCCCTGAGGCCAGGGGAGTGCGGCCCCGTACGGATTCGCGGGGTCGGTCGCAGCGAGCGCGAAAGCCACGGCGGGTGCGTTGTCGTCACGCTCGCGGCTGAAGCTGCGCACGCGGTCGACGGTCGCGGGCGTCGCGAACTGGGCGCCGCCGAGCCCCTCGACGAAGTAGCCGCGACGGGCCCGGCCGATCTCCTCGAAGCCGCTCAACACCTTGTACGCGAGGGCAAATCCCCCGCGAACGCCCTCGCTGACAACCGATCCGCGCGTGACAACCCCGTGCCGCTCGAGCAGCCTTTCGGCCAGTGCCTTGCCGCGGATCGTCGCGTTCTGCTCGGCGATCGGCAGCAGCGACCAGCGCCCACTGACGATCGGCGCGCCGGACTGCGACTGCAGGTTCGAACGGGCATTCGGTCGATACGAGCGCGTGCGCTGCGGTGCGCGACTGCGGCTCGGGGCCTTGCCGCCGAGCATCGACCGCAGCGGGGTGATCGTGTCATTGGTGATGTAACCGGCCCAGACGAGGTTCCAGATCGCGGTCGTGAGCTCGGCGTCGGTCACAATCTCCTGGCTCGTCAGTGACGCAGAGAGCTGCCTGAAGAAAAACGCACCGCCACCGCCGAGTGCCAAAAGCACCCGGCGCTCAAGCTCGGTCAGGTCGTCGATACCGACATCGAGGTCGGCAGGCAAAGTGGTGGATGCCGCGTCAGCGAGCTGCAGGCTCACCCAACCGTCACTGCCCGCAAGTGAGCCGGCACCCGCCCAGACGATCTCGCCCGAGGTCGTGAGCTCGTCGAGCCAGGCCGGCGAGTAATCCTTCAGACGAGCGGGAAGGATGAGCGACTCCCATGCCGACGCCGGCAGCGGCACCCCCGACAGTTGGTCAATCACCTGCACAAGACCGTCAACACCCCGCAGCGTCGAACCCACGTTCTGCCAGACCGGCAAAAAGCGCGCAAGCGTCGCGTGATCGACAGGCTCAACCTCGTGCCTGAGCGCGGCGAGCGAACGCAACCGCAGGCGGCGCAGAACCTCGGCGTCGCACCACTCGGTTCCGGTCGCAGCGGGACGGAACTCGCCCTCCACCACCCGACGGTCGGTCGCCAGCCGGCGCAGAGCGTCGAGCACAACGGCGACTCCGAGGCCGAGGCGGCTCGCGACATCCGCCGCCGCGAACGGCCCGTGTGTGCGCGAGTAGCGGGAGACGAGGTCGCCCACGGGGTCTTTCACCGGCTCGATGAAGGCAGCGGGCACCCCGATCGGTACCGGAACGCCGAGCGCGTCACGCAGGCGAGCCGCGTCTTCGATGGCGGCCCAGCGTTCGGCACCGGCGAACTGCACGCGCAGAACGCGGTTCGCTTTGGCGAGGTCGGTGAGCATGGCAACAATCTCGCTGATTGAGCCTGTCGAAATCAGATCGAGCGAAGTCGAGGTTTTGCGGTTGGTCTGGTCAGCCTCGGCAAGCTCGGCCTGGTCTCGGCTGCGCTCGACCACCGAGGGCTCGACCACCGGCGACTCGACCACCGGCGCCGCGTACCGCTCCGCGATCTCCTCCACCGACAGCGGACCGAGCACGCGCACGAGGTCGACGATGCCCTCGATGTCTTTCGCTTTGCGGTCTGGCGCAAGCCGCTGCAGCTCGGCCTCGGTCTGCTCGATCACGCCGGCGTCGAGAAGCTCGCGCAGCTCGGCGCGGCCCAGCAGTTCGGCGAGCAACGTCGAGTCGAGCGAAAGTGCCGCGGCCCGGCGCTCGGCAAGCGGCGAGTCGCCCTCGTACATAAACGCCGCGACGTACCCGAACAGCAGCGAGCGTGCGAACGGCGACGGGATCTCGGTCTCCGTCTCAACGATCCGGATGCGACGGCTCGCGATCTCGCCCGCGAGCGCCGTGAGTGCCGGAAGGTCGTAGACGTCTTGCAGCACCTCGCGCACCGTCTCAAGGACTATCGGAAAGCTCGGGTACTTTCGCGCGACCTCGAGTAGTTGCGACGCGCGCTGACGCTGCTGCCACAGCGGCGAACGCCTGCCCGGGTTGTAGCGGGGGAGCAACAGTGCACGGGCCGCACACTCCCGAAAGCGCGATGCAAACAGGGCAGAGCCGCCGACCTCTGTCGTGACGATCTCGTCGAGCTCGCCCGGCTCAAACACAAACAGTTCCGCGCCGGGAGGGGAGGCATCGGTGTCGGGGATGCGCACAACAACACCGTCGTCGCTCGCCAGCGCGGCTCCGTCGACGCCCATCCGCTCACGAACCCGGGCGCTCACCGCGAGCGCCCACGGAGCGTGTACCTGCATTCCGTACGGCGAGTGCAGGATGAGCCGCCAGTCGCCGAGCTCGTCGCGGAACCTCTCGACAACGAGAGTCTTGTCGGTCGGCACGTGCCCGGTCGCCGTGCGCTGGTCATCGATGAAGGCGACGAGGTTGGTCGCGGCGCGGTCGTCAAGGCCCGCGCTTTTCGCACGCTCGTGCGCGACATCCACGCTGCTGGTTGAAATCTCGCGCGTGAAGGCGCCGATGGCCGCGCCGAGTTCTGCGGGGCGGCCGAGGCCGTCGCCTTTCCAGAACGGCACCTTGCCGGGTTGGCCGAACGCGGGCGTGACGATTACCCGGTCGTGGGTGATGTCTTCGATGCGCCAGCTCGTCGCGCCGAGCGCGAACACGTCGCCGACGCGCGACTCGTAGACCATCTCTTCGTCGAGCTCGCCAACTCTGCGGGGCGCCTTTGTGTCGGAGCCGCCGGCCATAAAGACGCCGAAGAGTCCGCGGTCGGGGATGGTGCCGCCACTCGTAACGGCGAGACGCTGCGCGCCGGGGCGGCCCGTGATGGTGCCGGCGACGCGGTCCCAGACGATGCGCGGACGCAGCTCGGCGAACTCGTCGCTCGGGTACAGGCCGCTCAGCAGGTCGAGCGTAGCGACGTACGCGGAACGCGGCAGGGTCGCGAACGGGGCACTGCGCCGCACCGTGTCGTACCACTCGTCGACTCCGAGCGGCTCCAGCGCGACGGCCGCGACAGTCTGCTGCGCGAGCACGTCGAGCGGGTTCGCCGGAACCGACAGCGCCTCGATCTGGCCCGACAGCATGCGCTCGGTGGCGACCGTTGTGTGAATGAGGTCGGCCCGGTGCTTCGGAAACAGCACACCCTTCGAGATCTCGCCGACCTGGTGCCCGGCGCGGCCGATGCGCTGCAGGCCGCTCGCAACGCTCGGCGGGGACTCGACCTGAACCACCAGATCGACGGCTCCCATGTCGATGCCGAGCTCGAGCGAACTCGTCGCGACGACGCAGCGGAGGCGTCCGCTCTTGAGGTCGTCTTCGATGCCAGCGCGCTGGTCTTTGCTCACCGAGCCGTGGTGCGCGCGGGCGAGGAGGGGCGGGGCGCCACTCGTCGAGCCGGCCTGGGCCATCATCTGGGCCGGCAGCTTTTGTCGTTGGTTGAGTAGGCCGCTAGCGGCCGTATCGAAACCCTCACCCGCGTGTACGAGTTCTTCGTCGGTGAGGTTTCGATACGCTCCTTCGTCGCTACTCAACCCGCGGGCGGCCGCTTCGCGGTCGGCCGCGATTTCATTCAGCCGCGCCGTCAACCGCTCGGCCAGCCGCCGTGAGTTTGCGAACACGATCGTCGACCGGTGTTCGAGAATCAGGTCGACGATCGCCTCTTCGACGTGCGGCCAGATCGAGCCCTGCGGAGTCGACCCCGCGGCCGAGCCCTCGAGCACCGGCGCGGATCCCAACTCGGTCATGTCGTCAACCGGCACAACAACGCTCAGGTCAAAGGTCTTCTGCGCGGGCGGCTGCACGATTGTGACGGGCGCGGCTCCGGCGAGGAACCGCGCGACTTCCTCGATCGGCCGCACCGTCGCCGACAGGCCGATGCGCTGCGCGGGCTTCTCGAGCATCGCGTCGAGTCGCTCGAGTGAAAGAGCGAGGTGACTGCCGCGCTTCGTCGCCGCAACCGCGTGGATCTCATCGATGATAATCGTCTCGACGCCGAGCAGGGTCTCCCGTGCGGCACTCGTGAGCATGAGGTACAAGGACTCCGGCGTGGTGATCAGGATGTCCGGGGGCGTACGCGCGAGCATCCGCCGATCTTGCGTCGTTGTGTCGCCCGAACGTACGCCGACCGTGACGTCGGGCACCGCGACATCCAATCGCAAAGCAGTCTGGCGCACCCCGACGAGCGGCGCGCGCAGGTTGCGTTCGACGTCGACACCGAGGGCCTTGAGCGGCGAGATATACAGCACTCTCGTGCGGTGCAGCTTCTCAACCGGCGGGGTGGATGTCGCGAGTCTGTCAATTGCCCACAGAAATGCCGCGAGCGTCTTTCCTGACCCGGTCGGGGCGACAACAAGCGCGTGGGAGCCGCTCGATACCGCGTCCCATGCCCCGAGTTGCGCGGGCGTTGGCGCACTAAATGCGCCGGAAAACCACTCCCGGGTTGCGGGCGAGAACCGCCCGAGCACATCGCTCATTGCACTATCTTCCCCTCACCGACCGACAAAGCGTCGGTCGGTCGCGTCGGTTCACCGTCATAGGTAACAATGGAACATGAGTTCCGTAGGCACACCCGATCCCAATTCCGGCTGGTTGTCCGAAGAGGAGCTCGCCGAAACCCGCAGGCGACTGCCGCTGCTGTACGTCGAGGCGGTGCCCGTGCGCGTCGATGGACTCGGCCGCGTCAACGAGGTCGGCATGCTGCTGCGTGCCTCTGACGCCGGCTCGATCACCCGCACACTCGTCTCCGGACGCGTGATGTACGGCGAGACCGTGCGCGACGCGCTCTTCCGTCACCTCGAGAAGGACCTCGGGCCGATGGCGTTCCCGCTGCTTCCCGCGACCGCTGTGCCGTTCCAGGTTGCCGAGTACTTCCCGTGGCCAGGTGCCTCGATGTTCGTCGACCACCGCCAGCACGCGGTCTCGCTCGCCTACGTCGTTCCCGTGACCGGAACGTGCGAACCCCGCCAGGACGCGCTCGAGATCACCTGGATGTCGCCGAAGGATGCCGCGTCTGACGCTATCGCCGCCGAGATGGAAGGCGGCCGCGGTGCACTGCTGCGCGCGGCCCTCGCCTCGGTGGGTGTGCTGCCCTAGCGTTCTTAGTTGGCCAGGCGTATTTCTTCGACGGGAGCGCCAAAGATTGCCCCGTCGCGAGCAACGCTGTCCGGAAAGAAGCGCGCCTTCTTGTAGAAGGTCTGCGCGCTGCGGTTGCCCGACCAGAGCCAGGTGTAGTGCGCCTGCACGGTCTTGAGCAGCTGCTTGCCGATGCCCGAGCGGCGGTGCGCAGGGTCGACGACGATGAAGTACAGCTCGACGGCCTCTTCGTAGCCGGGTTCACGGCCAGGTCCGACGCCGGCGAAACCGACGATCTCGTCGCCAACGATCGCAACGTACTGTTCGTAGGCGCCACCGCGCGATACGAACTTGATCCAGTAGTTCGCCATCACGGCGGGGCTCAGTTCGTCGAGCACGGCAGGGGTAAGCACGTCAGGGTAAAGCTCGCGCCAGCAGGCCGAGTGCAACGCCCCGAGGCGCTCCACGTCGTCGAGTTCTGCCCGGCGAATCATGGCAGTCATGTCCACATGCTAACGGTGGATAAGAAATCAGCGCACCATTCGCACTTCGGAAAGATTCTCCCAATCCGGGTGCAACTTCTGGGTGCCGTCGAACTCGAACCCGTTGCGGCGGTAGAACGCGATGGCCCGCGGGTTGAACTCCGCAACCCACAGCTCTGCGGGATCGTCGCCGACAACCGCGTCGAGCAGCTGCTGCCCGCTGCCCGAACCGTGTTCGCTCTCCAACTGATAAATCGCATACAGCTGGATGTCGCGCAGCGGCGGTATCTCGACAGACAGTCCGCTTGACGCAAATCCTCGGATCTCTCCGTCGACCTCGAGCACACTCACGCGGTCGCCCTCGTGCGGATTCGCGAGCGTGCGCCGCCACCGTTCACCTCGCGCGACGGGGTCGAGCCCGGCCAGAAGCTCGGCGCTCAGGATGTGGGCGTACGCCTGCCGCCACCCTTCGACGTGGACGCGGCCGATGCCCGCGGCATCCATCGCCGTCGCTTCTCGTACCAGCCGCACCATGCGCCAACGCTACCGTCGAAAACTGCTCCAAACGACTCGCGTTGGAGCACTTTCGCACGGTACCAATTCGCGAGCCGAACTGGTCTCGTCGAAAAGTGCTCTTGCGCGCGAGTTTTGGAGCACTTTTCGACGGTTGCGGCGGCGATGGCGCGCCCCGCGAACGCGGCAGTGCCCGCCCCGCGAACGGGACGGGCACTGCCAGAGCGTTAGATCAGCGGCCGGTGCGGCGGCGTCCGCCACCGTTGCTGCTCATGCCGACGAGTCCGCCGACCTTGAGCGGGGCTTTGCCGCCGCCGCCGTTCGACGAGCCAGCACCAGCGCCGTTGGAGCGCTGCTGCGACGAGCGCTGCTGGCGTCCGCCACCCTCTGCCGCGGGGCGACCCGAGCGGTCGGTGCGGGGAGCTTCGCCGTCGCGGTTCGCACGCTTGCGCTGTGCGTTGGCGCCGTTGGAACGGCCGCCCTGCGACTGGCCACGTGCGGGCTCAGCGGCGCGGGGTGCCGGCTTGACGTAGGCGGCAACTTCACCGACGAGCTTCGCAACGGCGGGCGACGAGGCGTCGACCTGTTGCGGCGTTACGGTGATGGCTGCCTTGCGCAGGAGTGCGGCGGTGTCGCGACGCTGCTCGGGGAGAACGAGTGTGACGACCTCGCCTTCCTTGCCGGCGCGAGCCGTGCGGCCCGAGCGGTGCAGGTATGCCTTGTGCTCCATGGGCGGGTCAACGTGAATCACGAGCTCGATGTCGTCAACGTGAACGCCGCGGGCCGCGACGTCGGTTGCGACGAGAACGCGCACGTCGCCCGAGGCGAAGGCCGCGAGGTTGCGGTCACGAGCGGGCTGCGAGAGGTTGCCGTGCAGGTCGACGGCGGGGATTCCGGCGTCGGTGAGCTGGCGGGCGAGCTTCTTGGCGTGGTGCTTTGTGCGCATAAAGAGGATGCGGCGGCCGTTGCCCGAAGCGAGCTTTTCGATGAGCTCCTTCTTGGCGTCAACGCCGGAGACCTCGAAGACGTGGTGCGTCATCGCGGAGACATGCGAGGTGGCCTCGTCGACCGAGTGCAGGATCTCGTTGTGCAGGAAGCGCTTGACGAGCTTGTCAACGCCGTTGTCGAGCGTTGCGCTGAAGAGCAGGCGCTGGCCCGACTGCGGGGTCTTGTCCATGATCTTTGTGACGACGGGCAGGAAGCCGAGGTCAGCCATGTGGTCGGCCTCGTCGAGCACGGTGATCTCAACGGCGTCGAGCGAGACGAAGCCCTGCTTCATCAGGTCTTCGAGGCGGCCGGGGCACGCGACGACGATGTCGACGCCTGCCTTGAGTGCTGCAACCTGGCGCTGCTGCGAGACGCCGCCGAAGATTGTTGTGCTCTTGAGGCCGTAGACCTCGGCGAGGGGCTCGATGACAGCGGAGATCTGGGTGGCGAGCTCGCGGGTCGGTGCGAGCACGAGTGCGAGCGGGCGACCGGGGCGGCGGTTGCCACCGGCGAGCTTTCCGCCGAGGCGGGTGACGAGAGGGATGGAGAAAGCAAGAGTCTTGCCCGAGCCGGTCTTTCCGCGACCGAGAACGTCGCGGCCGTTCATCGTGTCAGGAAGCGTGTCGACCTGAATCGGAAATGCCTCGGTCTTGCCGAGCTCTGCGAGCTTGGCGACGATCGGAGCGGGCACGCCAAGCGCGCCGAAGGAAATGTCAGTCATGTGTTGCGTTGTGCCTTTCAGGCATAGCCTCGCCGGGCACGCCGATAGGCGCAGCTCGAGAGGAACAGTGGCGAAGGCGGCAGAAGCCGCATCCTTTTCGCCGTATGAATCGTCTACGAACCAGAAATTATCTGGCGAGAAGAGTGTGTTCGCGGTGCGGACCAAATGGACCGTTCGGAACTCGCGTTCAACGACGCAGGGGATCCGTCATGGATCCGCAGGTGTTTCGAGCATAGCAGGGAGGGTCGCCACTCCCCTATGTCTGGGGGCATGGAACAGCTATATTCGAGCATTTCTGCACAATATGCTGGTGGGAGAGGCGACCCAGTTCTCGCGCGGCCCAAGCAACCGCGCGATCGCTACCCACTCAGTGGTCGCAGTCGAACGCCAGTGACCCGCGCGTTCGGCGCACAGGATGACCCGAGGATCCACAATGCAGCCCATACGTCGACGCATATTCGCGCTCAAAGGCCCGAAGATCACGCGCGCGCGCCTGCGCATCCTCCTGTCGAGCCTGCTCGCCGTTGTGCTGTTTATCCCCGTCGCACAGCCCGCCTTTGCCGACGAAGATAACCCGTTCTCCAAGGTGACGATGAACTTCGTCAAGATCGCGACGCCCGACGCGGCAACGAGCGCTCTCATCCCCGGTCAGGCCGTGACGTTCACCTTCGGTGTTGCGTGTTCTTCGCTCGACACCGACTGCATCGGCCTCGAGATCACCGACGTTATTCCTGCGCCGCTCGTCATCCAGAGCGTTGACGACTTCAACGACGCCGAAACTCCCTACGAGTGGTCGGTCGACCCGGCTACGAACAGCTTCCGCGTGACGTCGACGGTTCCGCTCGACGCGGGTCGCGTCGGTCTGCAGGCTGGCCGCGGCTTCGAGTTCAACGTCACAGCTACCGTTCCGACCGACCTCGACGTCAAGTGGAACGACAAGACGGTCACCAACACCGCCTACATGACCGTCGAGAACGTCGACAGCAACCTCGAAGACTCCGCTGACGTGAAGTTCGCTGTCGTCAACACTCCGAAGGCGTCGGTTCAGAAAACCGCGACGCGTAACGGCGACCCGATCACCTCGACTATCGCGGGCATCGTCGGGCGCACCGTTGATTTCGACATCATCGCGACGAACGCCTCGAATGGTGCTGTCGACGAGCTCGTCGTTCAGGATCCCCTCGATCCGGTCGACGACCCCTTCCACTTTCTCGATGTGACTGCTCTATCGGGCGTCGTTTTTCCCGAGGGCGCCGACCGCGTGCGCGTCGACCACTACCTTGGCTCCGCCTGGGTCAATGGAACGGTCTCGGCGACTGCGGCACTTCCGAGCGGGGTCGACCCCGCGACGATCAAGGGGCTGCGCTTCACTTTCACGAGCTCCGATCCCGCGACCCGCATCGCGCGTGGAGCCGAGGCGAAGCTCACAATCGAGACCGAGCTCAACTCCGAGGTCGGCACGATCACCGCCAACGAGACGGTGCACAACGTCACGTCGACGAAGGTCACCTCGGGCTCGCTATTCCACACGGCTCAGGATGACGCGAACGTCACGATTCGCAAGGCGAACGTCGCCGTAGAAACACACAAGTCATTCAGCCAGACGAGCGTTGTCGGCGGTCGAAATGTGGATGTCGCGCTCACAACGACGAACACCGGAGACTTTGCGGCGAAGAGCCTGACGATCGTCGAGCCGAAGTCGGGCGAGGAGAACCTGCTCGAGCAGGGCATCCCTTTTGCCGGCTGGATTCTTCCCGTCGACGATGACAACGACGGCACGTACGAAGTTCTCGGTACGGAGTGGCCAGCGGGCGCGACATCCATCGCCGTTGAATACCGCTACGAGGGCGAGAGCGACTACGCGCCCGCGAAGACATCGACCGACGAGGCAGGCAACCCCATGCCGCTTCCCGACGCGGGGCTCGTTGTTGTTGGCTTCCGCGTGATCTTCGAGGGCACGATGGCTCCGAGCGAGTACGCGAGCCTGCCGTTCACCGTGACCTCGAATGCTGTCGTCAACGACCTCACAAAGACGAACCACGTGCGCGCGGTACTGACGACCGTCGACAACCTCACGGCCACTGACGACGCCACCGCCGAGCTCACGCGTCGCACGTCGCGCGTCAACACAACGACGACGAAGAGCATTCTTCCCTCGGCGATCTACGCGAGCACGGGCGCTGGCGTTCTCATCTCGTTGCCCTCGAAGGTCGACGACCTGCCTGTCGATAAGAACGACACTGGCGGATCCACGGTCGGCGCGACTGAATTCAAAATCACCGACAATGACCCGCAGTTCTGGAACAACTTCGACCTCACCGGTGTCGTTTCGACCGGTATCCCATCGAACTCCGTTCTTACGGTCAAGTACTACGACCCGAGCAACGCCGCCGCCGATGCAACCGGATGGGTCGTTCTTCCGGGTGCCGAGAACCTCACGAGCTCGTCGAAGTTCTCGCTCGCAATCGCCGCCGCCGATCGCGAGAAGATGGGCGGCATCCAGTTCGTCTACACGCCGCGTTCGCCCGCCCTTGAGCTGCCGCCCGGGTTCGAAGTTGTGCCGAACTTCCGAGTCGCCCTGCGCGAGAACGTTCGCGGCACCTCGACGCCCATCACGGTTCCCGTGCGCGTCGACCCGAGTGACCCCGTTCCTGCGAACGTCATCATCGACAACGATTCGAGCTCGTGGGTAACGAACCCCGTCGCGTCGCCCGTGTCGGCGGACGACTCGGGCTCTGACGATGTTGCCCTGCGCTTTGTTGAGCCGGGCGAGGGCCCCGCACTTCTGTCGAAGGACTGGGGAACCGTCATCGGTTCGAGCCCCGCGGCTCCCGACGTAAACGCTCGCTCGGGTGAGCAGGTTCCGGTAACCCTCTCCTGGGGTACCGGTGGCGTGAGCTACGAGTCCATCGAGGTCACCGAGCCCGCAGACCCGACGGCACCCGTCGCCGACACCGTCTTCGATGCGTTCAACCTCACGCAGATTCGTGCGATCACAACCACGACCGACCCGCTCATCAAGTACGACACGATCTCTTCGGTCGAGCTCTACATCGGTGGCCAGTGGGTTCCCACGGCCACCAACCCCTGTGCGTCGAACGCGTGTGAGGGCAAGTTCCCCGGCTACACGCTCAACGCTCTCACCGAGGTTCCCGTCGCCACCGGCGCACGCCTTGTCTTCGTCGAGCGTTCCGGCCGCGCGACCCGCGACATCGACGACGCGAGCGCCCCGCAGGCGGGCTCGGGCGTCGCGTCGAGCGTCGACCTCGACCGCCGCATCAGCTACGTCTTCCAGGTGCGCGACACGCGTCGCTCCGAGCCGACGGTCGCCGCCCTCGGCGCGATCCGCGGCACGATCTACAACGTGCCCGGTGCCCCCGGAACCGTGCGCAACGTCACCCGCGTTGACGCCTACAACGGCACAACGCTCGCCGACAGCGATGACGCCTCTGACGACATCCTGATCCTTGACAGCGACATCAACGTCGAGGCGACAAAAGCGTGGGCGAGCAACGCTCCCCTCGGTGTGCCTCCCGTCGAGAGCGGAACCCCGGCAGTGCCGACCCCCGCCTCGTTCTACCCCGTGACGAACTTCACCGTCACGGCGACGAACACCTCATCGACCCGCGTCGACGAGATGTCGATCACGGAGCCGACGGTTCCTGCCGACCCGGCCGATGCGACAGACCCGTTCAACTTTCTCAACATCGTTCGCATCTACGACGCGAACCAGCCGACCGGTGCCGACACAACAAAGACCGTCGTCAAGTTGCTGCCTGCCTCCGCCTACCCGGCCAGCTACACGCTCGCCCAGGCTCAGGCCCTCACGGAGGCGCAGCTCGCCAACGCGACGGGTATCGAGGTGCGCTACGAGGGCCGCATTGACGTCGGCGCAGTCGCACGTGTCTCGATTGACGCCCGCCTTCGTGCGACAGAGCGCGGCAACGGTGATGTCATCACCGCGGCGATCGGCGAGATCGACAACTCGGTAACAACACGCGTCGTCGACCCGGGTGGCATCAGCGGTGCCGCAACGGCAATCAACACAAAGACCGCCGTCGCAACCGACTCGATCCCCGTCGAGTCGTACACCCACTCGGTGACGCCTACCAAGACGATCGCGGCAGACACGACCTCGAACGGTTCATCGCCCGCCATCCAGTACGACAACGGCAGCGACGGCAAGGCAGTTGTCACGCTGAGCGGCCAGCCCGGTGGTACCGCCCGCGCGAACAAGCTCATCATCGAAGACTCGTCGGCAACCTTCTGGAACGCCTACAACTTCAGTGACTTCCCCACCGCTGCGAACGCGCCCGTGACGCCGATCAACCGCGTCGAGGTCGAAGCCCTCGTGGGTGTCACCTACGTCTCGACGACGAGCCCGAGCACCCTCACGGCTCTCTGCAACGGCGACACCGACCTCGAGCCCTGCTGGGTTGGCGACGGCACCCGCAACGCGACACTCACGATGCCCGCGCTCAGCGCTGGCAAGACCCTCGCCGACATCCGCGGCCTGCGCTTCACGTACACAAAGAACGACTTCTCGCAGTGGGAGCACCCCTACAACCCGAACCAGCTCGTCAAGTTCACCGTTCAGCGTCGCAACATGCTCGTCGAGCCGTCGACACGACGCGTTCCGTCGACGCTCTACGTCTACAGCACGCCGGCTCCGGGCGAGACCCTCAAGGGTGTCTTCACCAACACGGTGAAGGTCACGGCGAGCTCGTCGATCAGCCAGAGCGACCCGACCCCACTGTGGAGCGACACCGAGACGTCGACGGCAGCGATCCGCTACCAGCACCTTCCCGCGCGCGTCGAGATCAAGAAGTCCCCGTTCGGTGAGCTCTCGCTCGCGGCCGACATCCCTTACGAGATCGCCGTGCGCAACACGGGTGGCGCGGGCGACCGCGACCTCACCGGTCTCGTTGTGACCGACCTCATTCCCGAAGACGCGAGCGGCCCGATGCTCGTGATCGAGACCGACCCCGACACGGGCCTTCCGCTCGCGAACAGCGAGATCTTCAGCTACAAGATCACGACACCGTCTGGTGCGACCCTCGCGGCCCCGAGCGTCACGGCCAACGTTGGCGCCGCAACCGGCACCGGTCAGCCGATCACTTTCACGATCGCTGGCACCCTGGCCAAGGGCAACACCCTGACGATCAGCGCGAAGCTTCGGTTCCGCCCGCAGCTCACGGCGAGCACGCCAGTCACCAACATCGCGACAGTGGTTTCGGACCGCGCCTTCGACACGTGCGATGGCTACACGGACGCCGCGACATCCAAGCCGCAATTGACGAATGTGCCCGATTGCTCGTCTGACACCACGGTTCGCCCGCTGCCGAGCGCGCCGATGACGATCGTCAAGGGTGTTCGTGGCGTGGAGGCCGGCCCGCTCGATGCCGACGGCAACCCGCTGCTCGACTCAAACGGTGACCCGTTCGACGACCTCGGAATCCTCAAGACGATCGCCAACTCGACGAACGCCACCGACTGCTCGGTTCCGCAGGTTCCGGTTGGTTCGCACAACTACTACCGCTACCCGTGTGTACCGATCACGCGCCCCGGTTCGACCGAAGAGTGGGCGAGCAAGTTCACGAACTCGGGCAACGTTCCCGTCGAGAAGATCGTCGCGATCGACGTTCTGCCGACCGGCAATGACCGCGGTGTCATCATCAACGAGGCGCGCGGCTCAAAGTGGACGCCGACCCTCACGACCTACCCGACAATCACGGGCATCTCGGGCTACGCGGGCGCGACATTTGACGTCTACTACGTCACCGAGGCCGGCATTGCGACTCCGCGCTGCAACGGTGCCGACATCCAAAAAGAAATGGGTATGTCGGCAACGACGAACCCGCCCATGGTCACCGCGTACCAGGCGTGCCTGCCGAACACGGGCAAGGTCGATGACCTTCCGAACCGCAACTGGCAGCTGCTTGACCCGAGTGCCTCGCAGAGCCTTCTCGCCGACATCGTGGCGCTGAAGTTCGTCATCAAGGTTCCCGGCGGACTCGCTCCCGGCGCCTCGGCGGGCATCATCTACCAGTCGACAACGGCACACGTCACCGACATCGCCGAGAGTGCGACGGGGCTTGCCCGCGATTCGATCGCGTACAACTCGATCGCCGGCGCGGCCGTTGGAATCAACGGCGTCAACGACCTTCCGTACCGCTTCGTCGTTGAGCCCCGCAAGGTCGGTGTCGCAATGGCGACGGGCCAGATTCAGCTGAACAAGGCCGTCACGGGTAGCGCTTCGTCGTTTGCAACCAATTCATTCAAGGTGGATGTCGCGTGCGCATCGGGCGGCGTGCCCATCGTTCTCAAGAATGCCGACGGCACTCTGCGCAGCCCCTTCACTCTTGTCGGCAACGGGCCGACCGTGACGGTGCTCGGTGTTCCGCTCTACTCGGAGTGTGAGATTACCGAGGGTTCCTACGGCCAGGGTGCTGGCTCGACGATCACGCCGTCGACCCTCACCGCGCAGGCCGCACACACAACGACGAACAACGTCTATGACGCGAACCCCGCGTTCGATGACCCGGCAACGCCGACGGTTTCACTGCGCCCCTCGATCGAGAACGCGACGGTGACGAACGAGTACCTTGAGGCAGGCTTCAGCGTCTCGAAGGTTCTCGACACCAACTCGCTCAAGAACCAGCTCGGCACAAACATCTCGTGGAACACCTTCGCGTTCACGGCCGTCTGTAGCTTCGACAACGGCGACGGAATCGCGACAAACAACCAGGTGCTCAACCAGTCGTTCACGCTCAACGGCGGAGGCACTCGTGCATTCAACGACCTGCCCGCAGGCTCGTCGTGCACGGTCACCGAAACCGGTCGCAAGAACGCGACGGCGACGACCTACGAGCTCACGATCGACGGCACAACAACGACCGGTACAACGGCGTCAACGTTTGTGCTCAAGGCAGACTCGGCACCCGACACCCACGTCAACGCGATCGAGTTCACAAACACCTACGGTGTCGGCAGCCTCGACCTCACAAAGGCCGTCACCGGTCTCGGCGGCACGGCATATGGCTCGGGTACCTTCACGGTTGGCGTGAACTGTGTTCACCCGTCGTCGGTTCCGAGTGTCACGTGGAACCAGAGCTTCACGTTCAGCAAGGCGACCTCGCTCACCGCGACGATCGACCGCATTGCCGCAGGCTCCGTCTGCACCGTGACGGAGAGCGCAGCAAACGACGGTGGAGCTACGGCTCGCACCGCGACGCAGAACGTCACGATCGTTGCCGACGATTCTCGTGCCGCGACCGTGACTAACCGCTTCGATCTCGCTCGCTTGCAGGTGCGCAAGGTTGTCACATCAGGTGCTGTCGACCACAACGGCGACACCGTTTACCCCGGTGGCTCATTCCAGATGGCAGTCGACTGCACGTTCGAGGGCAACCCCGTATACGCGACGGGCTTCTCGTCGACGACCCCGATGGCCTTCTCGCTGACCTACCCTGGCTCGGGTGACCGGCGAACGCTCACTGACCTGCCCGCCGGCGCATCGTGCACGATCACAGAGTCGACGCCTCCGGGAGCCGACAGCACAACGATCGCCACAGCATCGGCGACCGCCAACGGAACCACAACCGGCCTCAGCCGCACTATGGTTCTCACGGCTGACTCGAGCACAACTGTGGGCACGAACACGGCCCTCGTCACCAACCGCTACGACACAAGCGCCTTCACGATCACCAAGGAGCTCAAGGGCGGCGGCGCAACACAGTTCGGCACCGGTGAGTTCATCGTTCACGTGACGTGTATCGCACCCGGAAACATCACGGCCTACGACGACGACATCGTTCTCACGGCGGCCGAGCCCGAGGTCACTGTTGAAGACATCCCCGACAACAGCGTCTGCGAGGCCGAGGAGACAAACTTCGCGTCAACCGGCGCTGACGCCTTCGTCTGGCGCGACGCGAACGGCGACGTCTTCGACGGCACGGGCGTTTCGGTCACTAACGAAGAGCCCGGCGCCGCGACCCTCGAGAACTGGTACCTCACCGGTTCGCTCGAGGTAACGAAGGTCGTCGACGGACTCGGCAGCGCCTACGGCACCGG
>Ga0247805_1000156_pt1 | contig 41927 bp, 67 predicted proteins | sample UWRJL044104R1_FD_180930 | JGI IMG/M metagenome (GOLD analysis project Ga0247805, IMG submission 180930) | Plant litter microbial communities from Arlington Agricultural Research Station in Wisconsin, United States - UWRJ-L044-104R-1 | ecosystem: Environmental > Terrestrial > Plant litter >...
GACACGGCCACATTCGGCACGGCAGACAAGATCGTGGCTGGCCTGAATTCGGTGCTGCCGCTCGACAAGCTGACAAATCCCAACATCAAAAGCGTCTGGGAGACGGGCGATATCGCCGGTGCTTTCCGCAACAATCTGGCGCAGGAACAGCAGATTGCGTCGGCAGACCAGCGGCAAAATCCTATCGCGCGCGGGGCGGGGCAGATCGCCGGCGCGGTAGTGGGCCCCGTACCCGGCCGCAGCCTGCTCGCCTCTGGCGCGCGCGGGGTGGCCAAATCCGCCGTGAGGGCCGGCGCGGTTGGTATCCCACGCGCGCGAGCCATTGCTGGCGCGGCTCGCATCGCGGGCGAAGGGGCTATTCAGGGCGGGCTGCATGGCCTCGGCCAAGGCGACAGCACGTCGGTCGGCGATCGTGTGTCCGAAGCAGGCAATGAGGCGCTTCAAGGCGGTCTTGGGTCACTGATCGGCGCCGGAGTAGTGCGTGGTGTCGGCCGTGGTCTTTCGCCGGTGATTGATCCTGCCGTGGCGAAGCTTGCCCAAATGGGCGTCGTCATGACGCCTGGACAGCGCGCGGGGCGCGGCTTGGCGCAGTGGGTCGAGAATACCGGAGAAAGCATCCCAGGCCTTGGCGTCGTGATCCGGGGCGCAAAGCGCCGTGGCATCGAGCAATTCAATACCGGGGCGATAAACGAGGCCCTGAAGCCTTTGGGTGCCGTCCTTCCGAAAAAAGCAGAAGCGGGGCGCACTGCGATCGAGGCGGCGCAAGAGATTATCGGCAACAATTACGACGACGCGTTGAGCCGCGTTCGTGCTCCTGTTGATCAGGTCTTCCAGAGCGATCTGGCGGCGACAGCAGCTAATGCAGCCAGTCTTCCGCCTGAGGCGGCGCAATCGTTCGACTATATCATGTCGAATAAGATCGCGCCCCTCCTGCAAGGCGGCACACTGGATGGCGCTGGCTTACAGGATGTCACGCGGACCCTTCAGCGTTTGGCCGCAGAGGCGCGGAAGAAGCCGGTCGAAGGTGAGTTTCTGGCCGACCAGCTGAGCGCTGTCCGCCAGCACTTCCTCGATCTGGCGGGGCGCTATTCACCCGAGGGCACAGATGGGTTTCTGCGTGCCAACCAGGCTGAAGCCAATATGAGCCGGATCTACGATGCTGCCAGCAAAGCGCACGGAGACGGCGTTTTCACGCCACAGCAGCTTTCGGCCGCGACAGCGAAACGTGGGTACGGCACCACGGCCAAGAGTGCTGCGGCGGGGAATGCGCGCCTTCAGGATATCGCTGATGCGGCCAAGTCGGTCTTGCCGAACAATGTCCCGAACAGCGGGACAGCAGAGCGCGGGGCACTTCTTGCCGGCGGCGGGGCCGCTGCATCCGGAGGGCTTGGCGCCCTTCTCAACCCACTGCTTGCATTGCCGGCCGCTGGCGCCGCGCCATACATCCCCGGCGTTGATCGTGCGCTACAAGCGTTTGCGCTTCGCGGCCAAGGCAAAATTCCGAAGGCGCTTGCCGATCAGATACGGAAGCGCGCTTACGTCGGCGGGATGATCGGGGCGCCGGTTGCGCTCAACGTAGGAGAGTGACCATTTCCGCCAAATAGCTGCGACTGCCGCCCCGGTTGCAACAACGGCGCCCTTGAGCGCCATGATCGTCATCATCTCTGCCATCCCCACCACCTACCACGTTGCGCATCCAATCCAAATAGGCTAATCTGATCGAACACGCGGGCACCACCCGCTTCGTCTGACGCCGACGTAAAGGCGCTCTGCGGAAGGCCGCCGCTCCGGCCCTCTTGGACAGCGGAGCGCGCACGTGAGCGGCGTATACGATTATAGCGAAACCCCATCCAGCAACACGTCGATCAATGGCATCGACATTGGGGAAGGCTGCGCGGCGGGCAACTTGAACAATGCGCAGCGCCAGATGATGGCGGATATCGCATCGTTCATCGCCAACGCTATTCTGGATCAGGTCACCTCGAACGGCAGGATTGGCCGGGACGGCAATTTATACCTCGACCTGTATCTGTCGAACCCGATCCTCAATTTCGACGTGAACGACTACCTGCTGTTCGACCGCACCAGCAATACGCTAGCTGCATTCGTCGGCGGGACTCAGATTTTTGCGGCGAACCTGTCCGCCTTCAACGTGCTGCGCCCGCTTCAGCAGAACGGCAACCAGGTCTGGCACGCCGCGAACCTGACCAACGTAAGCCAACTTGCCAATGACGCGGGATACATGCCCGCGACTGGCGGAACGTTCACCGGCGGCATCAGCGCGCCCGGTGTAACCACGCCAACGGTGACGCTTGCGGGCGGCATCGCCGTGTCCAGCAGCGGCGGCAAGGCCGTCATTCTGGTGGGGGGCAGTCCGGTCGCATCGGTGGACAGCGCCGGCAATTTGCGGGTGCTTGGCAACGTCACCGCCAGCGCAGGTACATTATGACGCTGCCCGCATCCGGCCCCATTAGCTTGACGCAGATCGCTGCGGAGTTCGGCCTTCCGGCCAACAGCGCGTTCCCGGCTGCGTTCTATGGTAAGGGCGGGGCGCCAGCTTCCGGCCCCCTGTCGTTCGCCGACTTCTACGGTCGATCGGCGTTCACACTGAGTAAGGCCCCCTCCAGTATCGCCGTATCTGGCTTCAGCCAGTCTCAGACGTGCGTCGTGACCTCGACCATCGGCACGACCTTCACATTCTCCGGGACCACCGTGCGCTGCACGGCCAGTCAAACCGATAGCACGCATGCGAGCGTCACGGTCACCACGCCTGCCGGCGGAAACGGTAGCGTCAGCGGGACTGTGCGTGTAACCGCCAGCAACGGCGACTTCCTAGATGTTGACTTCAACGCCGATTGGGGATCGTCCTGATGGCCGAATATTCGAATGATGTAATAGACCAGTATGGGCGGCCAATAATCGGCGCGCTCGTTACTGCGGTGCAAGGCGGCATGGCAATCGCCACCGCAAATACCGATGGGCTTGGGCAATTCACGATCATCGCGCCTGATGGCATTTACACGCTTCAGGTTCGTATCAATGGCTCGTTGGTGCTGGAATACGACAACGTAGCGATTGGCGCGGTCGTGCCTGTGCTCGCGCCTATCATCATATCCGGCCCCACCACCCCCATCGCCGGCTCGATCATGAAGATCGACTACCTCTCGCAGGGAACGACGCCGCTGCCGCCCGAGGCGGGGATCTGGGCCGGCCCGACCTATTCGCATGTCGGTGAGAGCTGGGACTTCACCTCGACCGATGGCTCGGGCGCCGATGCCCCGGCGTTCGCGCGCCTGACCCGGGCGGTAAACGACAGCTCGACGGCAGACGTCGTGGCGCTAGGCGGTATCACGCTGGTCAAGGCCTCCAACGGTCGCGGCTTCGGCGCGAACATCATCGCGCGGACGTCAGGCACCGGGATTACCGACGTCCATCTGGTCGGGCAGGAAATCGATTGGGTGGTGGCGGCCGGAGACACGGTCGCCAATACGTCGGGCGCGCTAGCGATCAACGCATTCGGTGCAGCATGCCCCTTTGCGATCCAGTTCGGCGGTACGGCATTCGGTGGCAGCTACGTCAACCTGTTCCTGATCTCGTCTGACATTTCCGGCGCCGTCATCGCGCCTGGCACCGGCTCGATCGGCTCCATCATCGACACGGGCGCGGCAACCTATGGCTCCGGCACGCCGATCAAGATGCGCAACACGCATCGGATCAATTTCTACAACGCCGCCAATTCGGCGCAGCACTCGGTCTATTCGGATGCCTCTGGCAATCTGCGTATCCAGAACGGCGGCGCCGGGACCATTGTCGCATTCCGCAACGCCGCCGACGATACGTCCACCTTCACGGTCGACGATGTCGGTAACGTCAATGCGAACAGCCAGTATCGGGTTGGCGGCACGAAGGTTGTCGGCGCGCGCGGGGCGGCGGTCACGGCGCCCGCCGGCGGGGCGACGATCGACACCCAGGCCCGTACCGCGATTAACGACCTGATTTCGCGGCTCCAGGCGCATGGTTTGATTTCTTAGGAGGAAATGATGTTCTGTAAGCTTTTGGCATTCCTGATCGAGCACGCGCCGACCGAAGCCCTGCGCGCGAAGCTTCGGGCGATCTATGACGAGCATTGCGGCACCGTCACCGCGAACGACGGCGGCGGCGGTGGCAACGGCCCTCCGCCGAAGTGATCCATGTACCAGCCGAACATCATCTATGGAGCGATTGTCGCCGGGGCCGCTGTGGCTTCGGCGGCATCCGCGCGTGAGGACCGCCGGCCGGCTCTGATAGTCACGGCCGGCCTCGCTGCATCCTGGCTGATCTTCGTTACGTCGTGGGCGCCTTGGTCGGCCGCGATGATGCTTTCGGCCTATGTCGTGGACACCGACAGCGTCGATATCTGGGCAATGTGCAACTGCCTCAACGGGTTGCTGGTGCTCTACGTCGCCCGTCATCTCTGGTGGGGCGCACTAATGTTCGGATTGCTCCTAAATGGTTGCTTTGCCGACGTCTTATGGTGGGCAAATCTGATATCTTGGGGGGCGTTCAAACAGGCGATCGATCTCATCTTCAAAGGGGAGATGGCGGTCCTCTACTCGCTGGGGGGATGGAATGCCGCCGCCATTCTGGTTCGCCGTTATGCTCTTCGGCGGGATCTTCGCCGTTCGGTACGTGCAGCATCTAAACCGTCGTCGGTAAATCATGGCTGAGGAGGTATTCGCCCTCCTCAGAAATGGATGGACGCCCGGCGGCGTAGGTATCTGGGTTCTGGTGCTGATGACCGGCGTCGGGCTGTGGAAGGGTCTGCCCGCCATGCTCGACGCGTGGACCCGCCGCGCCGATGCCGAGGCAATCCGGATCGACAACGAGTTCAAGCGGCTGGAACGCCATATTGAGGCTGGCGAGAGGCGCCACTCCGAGTGCGAGGAGCGCTGCAAGGCCCTTCAGGATACCGTCGCCGGCCTATCGCGCCAGATGCGCCAGATGCAGCTCAGCGCCGTCAGGCTGGGGGCCGATGAGCCTCCTACCATTACCGCGACCCTCATTGCCGAGCTTGACCGCTTGCCGAGTGGAGATTTCAGGACATGATGACCCCGCTCGCCTTCGCGCGCGACTATATCACCCGCTGGGAAGGCGGCCTGTCGCTCGATCCGGAAGACAACGGAAACTGGACAGGCGGCAAGAAAGGCGTCGGCGCGCTCGTCGGCTCCAACCGCGGCGTGACGGCGCAGGCTCTGGCTGCACACCGCAAAGTCGATGTGAGCGCGATCACCAAGGCGACCATGGCGGCGCTCACGCTGGACGAGGCGGGGCAAATCGCGCTTCTGGCCTATTTCTACGCGCCGAAGCTAGACAAGCTGCCGTGGAACCAGTGGACCGCAAGCATCTTCGATATGGGCTGGGGCGCTGGGCCGGGTCAGTCGATCAAGCTGCTGCAGCGGCAGATCGGCGTCGCCGATGACGGCAAGCTCGGGCCGATGACGATCACGGCGGCGGGCGCCTATCTCGCCAAGCATGGGCTTGAGGCCTGCGCCTGGCAGTGGGCGTTCATCCGCGCGCGCTTCTACGTCTCGCTCAAGCAATGGCCGTACATGGCCGGCTGGACCAACCGCACCGCCTATTTCACGCCGGCCGATAACGATGGCTGGTGGGGGAGGTTCGCGGCATGAAGATACTCTCCCGCCCGTTACAGCCCCTCGCACTACGCGACTGGATCGGAATCTTCCTGATCAGCGCCTTCATCGGCGTGCTGATGGCGCTGCTATTCAAGGATATCCCGAAGCCGAATGAACAGCTCATCGTCTATATGCTGGGCCAGCTCTCCGGTTTCGTGGGGACCGTGATTGGCTATCACTACGTCACCAGCGTGCAGGACGCTGCCAAGACGGAAAACACCGGGAAGATGGCCGACACGATGAAGGCGATCGTGCAGCAACAGGGCGGTGAAGTGCGCCCCGATGTCATGTTGGCGCCCGGCGAGACGGCGCAGGCGGAGAAGGAGGCATGATGTTCCTCGCCTCACTCAAGACGGCGCAGTTCTGGCTGAAGGGCGCCCCCTACCTCGCAATCGCCGCGGCAGTGCTGGCCGGCTGGCTCTACGTGAGCGGACTGCAGGCGACCGTGAAAGAGCAGCGCGGGCAGATGTACGATCTCAGCGTACAACTGAAAACCGAAACCGCAGCCCGCCAGCGCGACGTCGCCGGCCTAACCATCCTCTCGAGCGGATTGGTGGCCGCGTCCTCCGCCAAGCAGAAGGACCAGGAGGCCCTATCCAATGCGATCGATGTTCAGCACCCGCAGCCTGTTAGCGCTGGCCTGTCTCGCCTCATTGAGTGCCTGCGCGCCAACGATCAGGCCCGGGAATGTGCCCCCTCCGCCGGCACTGGTGGAAGCGTTGCCACCCCAGCCGGAAGCACCCGTTGAGGTCACCGACGCCAGCGTAGGCGCGTGGATCGTGGCGCTGCGCGATTATGGGCGGAATGTGGCTGCGCGGTATGAGGCGCTGCGGGCTTGGGCGGTGAAGTAGCTGCGGCGGTTGGCCTTGAACCAACATCGGAAGGTCGCCGGCCGGCCCCCTCACGCCGCAGCTATTCATGACGCCTTGCAAGTTGGGACAATACGACGTCCCGCGCCACGCACCCCTATACCCGATCGCGGGTCGGGAGGGAATCGGGTTTCGCGATGGTGGCGAGCATGGCGCGGGCTTCACGCTTCCTCGCTCTGAATGCGTTGGTTCGCTGCGTCTGGCATGTGATGCATGTTCGAGCGCCATCTTTGCGAACGTAAGTGTTTTGCGGCGTAAATGCGTGCCCATTTTTACAGACGAATGGCCGATATCCCCATGGTTTTTTGGGCCGCTTTATCGCCATGCAAGCCTTGCAAACCCGGAGGTCTCTATTCCCCCAGGACTTCACATTATCCCCAGAAAGCGGATGGCCCAACCTGCAGTGCGTTTTCGCCGCGTTCCGCGCTGCTGGACTAATACCCCGGAGAACATTTTCGCGATTGGTAACCGGCTCTAAGTGATCCGGATTGCAACAGGATCTGTTACGGCACAGATGATCCATAACCAAATCCGGCGGCACTTCACCTTTGACTAATTGATAGGCCACCCGATGTGCTGGGGCGCTTGTTCGTTTGCCAATATAGAACTGGCCGTAACCACCTCCACGCAAGCCTCCGAGCCAAGGCCAACACTCATTGAGTGCGCGCCGATCGACCTTAGCCCAGAAACGCTCGCTAAAATCAACCAGCCTCGCGCGCATGTCACTTATAGCGGGCATGTCACCCATCCCCCTCGTCCGTTTGGCCGCTGAATAACAACATGCCCGTCTTGCCCATAGACCATGGCGTAGTGCTTGATCTCAGCGAGCGCAGTCGGGCCTTCCGCTGACGCCACTACCAAGCCGTCCTGCTTCAGACGGAATCGCTGCCACTCACTCTGCATCTTGGTTGCTCCCGGATAGGGCGGTGAAGCTAGGATTTACGAAGCGGCGCCACGACACCATGCGCACCTCACGGCAGACGATCCAATCCTTTTTCCGGCTGTTGATCGGGCAGTAGGGCGCAATGATAGCGTTTTCCCGATCGCGCAGGAATGCCTTTAGACGGTGTCTCATGCCTTCACCTCGGTTGCTTGGGGGGAGTTTAGCGGATCGACCTGTGCGCACGACGCAATCTTGTCGGCGAAGATAACGAATGTGTTCCGCCCGTCAGTGCCTTGGGGGTAGTGGCCCGCGAACCGGCGCGCCTCGCGTTCCAGATAGGCAAGCTTCTCGCGCAGTTCTGCCACTTCGGCGGTCAGGATAGCGTTGGCTTCGCGCTCGCTGTCGAGCGTCTGGGTAGCCTCCCAATACTTGCGGGCCTTCACCCTGTGCGACGCGATCTCGGACTCAAGGCTCCTGTTGAGGGTCCGCAGCGCGCCGTTCTGCCGGCGTAGGCCGTCTATGGTGTCGGGGACGGGTGCAGATTCTACGCTCATAGCGGCACCTGATCTTCGATCAGCTTTCCGTCCGGCAGCGGGGTCCACCAAAGATGGCGCTCGTCCGCTTCATCAAAAGGCCACCCGCCGACGTTTGAATGAGTTGTGCCGATCTCATCGCCGAATTGATTGTACAGACGAGCGGCCACCTGAAATCCTAGGCACAACGGGGACCCGAGGTAGGGATGCTCGCGGACGGGGATACGCCACCAAAGCACGTCGCCATGGTCCTCCTGCCAATCGCAATATGGGCGTGGTCGGGTTAGGTCATTCATAGCGGCCTCCTGCTGCCAAGTGGGCAGAAATGTGGGCACTTTGCTCACAATAGGAGGATGGTTCGAATCCCACCCTCTCCGCCAACCATTGTTTACTACCGTCCACCGGGGGCTGCCACAAGCGGCCCCCGGAAGGAGATGCGTCCATTACTGACCATTGATGCCTACCCGCGACTAGGCTCATACGGTGGGCAGGCCGTGGGGAGCGAATCAGACTGTGGGCAGATTGACGGTCAAGAAGGTCGAATCGTTGACCGAGCCGGGGCGGTATTCCGATGATGACGGCTCCGGCTTTCACGTCCGCGTCACACCCGATGGCGGAAAATATTACGTCCTGCGCGCGACCACGGGAGGCAAGCGCAAAGACATATCGATCGGATCGGCTAAGCGGATCACGCTGGGGGTTGCCCGTGAGAAGGCGCGCAAGCTGAGGGAGGAACTGGACGCTACCGGCGACATCGCGCTCCATGTGCCCACTTTCGCCGAGGCGGTCGTTTCTGCCCACAAGTCGCGCACGGCCGGGTTCAAGAACGAAAAGCATGTGGCGCAGTGGCGATCGACGCTCGAGACTTACGCGGTGCCGTCGATCGGCAGCAAGCCCGTGGACAAGGTGGAGCGTGGCGACGTGGTCCGTATCCTCGAGCCGATATGGCTGACCAAGCCGGAAACCGCTGACCGGGTCTTGCAGCGCATCGATCGGGTAACGCGCTGGGCTGTCGGCCATGGATACAGGAAAGACCGGATCGACACGGCGCTGGTGCGCGATGCCCTTCCGCCACGGAAGCGGCGCCGGGCCGATATCAAGCGGATGGCATCGGTCCCGTGGCAAGACGCGCCGGCATTCTGGGCGAGCATACCGCTCAGCCGCAGCGCCCCGCAGATCCGCCTTGGCCTTTCGCTGTTGATCCTCACAGCGGTTCGCCCCGGCAACATTGCTACCGCGCGGCGCTCTCAATTCGATCTGGATGGCGCGACCTGGATAATACCGGCCAGCGAGACGAAGACTGCCGAGGTGCTTAGGGTGCCGCTCTCTCAGCCAGCCATTCGCATAGCACGGGCGATGATGGCCGATAGCGACGAAGATCTGCTGTTCGCGGTGTATGGCGAGCAGATCAGCCCCGACACATTGCGCATGATGATGCGCCGCCTCAACCGGACTGAGACACCGCACGGCTTTCGCTCGACCTTCAAGGAGTGGTCGCGCGCTCATGGCTGGGCCGATCATCTGAGTGAGGCTGCCTTGGGTCATGCCGATCCTAACGAGGTGCGCGCGGCTTATGCGAGGTCTGACCTTCTGGAGGAGCGCCGTCCGATGATGGCGGATTGGGCTTCATTCCTTGGAGGGTCAGGGACCACGCCATGAGCGATTCGACCGGCACGAGGGTACGCCGGCCATGCTTGACCGCTCGCACGTCGCCAGAATTGAGCAGCTTGTAGAAGGATGCGCGGCATAGGCTGAGCATGCGCGCGCCATCTGCGACGCTCACCAAGATAGGCTCCATTTTCTCGCTCACTCGCCACCCCCATCCCGAGAGAGGGCTTGGGCGAGGATCATGGCCATCGTCGCCTTGGTCGAGTCCCACGAGATCGTGTGATCGACAGCCTCTTCGTCGCCGAACTCATCGTATCGGATGATGCGCTCTTTCACCTCACCGATGTACGCCGCTTTAGTGTCCGCGCTCGGGGTCAGGGCGGCAATCAGCCGATCCCGCTCGGCCTCTGCTGCGGTGGCGCGGGCTTCGGCTGCGGTTAGCGCGTTCAAGGTGCAAACGTCCGCAGACGATGTCGCGCATACCCGGATGCTGCCGAGCAGAGCATCCCGCTCCCTCTCCGCCTCCGCCAGCGCCGCAGCGAGGGTTTCGATGGTGGTGGCGGCCCGGCGAACTTCTGTCTCGATGGCCTCAAACATGGCCATCAGCGCGACAGCCTTTGCCCGATCGGACCGACCCGCCGCACGCAGCAGCCGCCATACCCCTATGTCGTCTGGTATCGCATCGGCGACTCCCCTCAGCCGCCCAACCAGCTCTGCGGTAGCGGTCACGACCAATTCCTTTCGAGGCGCTGCCACATTGCTTCCGGAACGTGCGGGCGAATGACGGCGCGGAAATCGGGCTGCTCGGATTTGTACCGACGCCAGTGGTGTCCGCCGGGCGTCGCAGCTTCGACGTTGGCAATCCGATCCGCCAGCTTCACCAGCGCCGCCGGCGGATGCTCGGCTATGCGGCGATAGATGCAGGCGACACGATCGCGGCGTTCCTCACCCTCGCCAGTGCAGGCATAGACGATCCGCAGCACGTCTTCGCCGAACAGGTCCAAGATCTGATCGGACGTGGCGGCGGTATCCTCCAGCACGTCGTGCAGGAAGGCAGCCTTCCACTGCGCGTTCGTGCAACCGAAATCCCGTGCGACCGAGACAACGGCAAACAGGTGCACTCCGTAGGGCTCACCACCGTAAAGCTGGTTTCCGTGCGCCTTGATCGCGAAGTCCCGCGCCTCCCAGATCTCCCCCGCGATCACGCCTGACCCCCGGCGCGGGCGCGGATCTCAGCCCAACGCGCCTTTTCCGCTTCGGTACGGCGATACAGCACAGGCCGAGAGGGGTAGAGATCACCGTCAGCGGCGATCCACCATGATCCGTCTGGCCATTCCCCTTGGTAATGCGCCTTGTGAATGCCGGTGCTGCCCGCCTCGATCGCGTCGAACTCGCTGCCATCCTTTGGGCAATAGATCGGGTCGTTCCAGCCGAGTTGCTTGAGCCGATTGTAGGCAGCGTTCAGGATGCGAATGGCGTCCTGCTCGGTCGGCATCATGTCCGCGAAGAACGCATCGCGCGCGCCGAAAGCGTCAGTCGATCGGTTCCACTGCTCTTCGTTCACATGGGTGACGCCGCACTTGTGGCCAGCCGGAACGCTTTCAACAACAGCAGCGGTGCATGCCCGCTCAAGTTCATGGATGGCAGGCATAATCCGCCCCGCCAGTTCAAGCATCTGCATCACCGTTTCCTTCGATAAGCTGGAGCGATGCTGGCGGAGATGGGATGAAAGCGACCGTCCACGCCTTCACAGCCGTAGCCGATCCGGGAATAGGATTGCCGGTGCCCCATAGCGTCCAGACGCGGGTGCCATCGGTGGCCCACACGACCGTGCCAGCCGGGGTTGGCTCGCTCGGTGGCCGCCAATCAGTCGCATTTGTCGGTACCATCTGAGCCGCCGGCCATGCGCGTTTCGCTGCTTCTATCTCAGCCTCGATCGCTCGCGTTTCCTCGGCGACGTAGCGGAGCAATTCGACGGACCGGCGCGCTAGCTCGCGCATTCGTTCATCAAGCATCACCGTTTCCTTTCAGGAGGTGGGCGAGTTCGTGGCCGCGCTGGGTGAAGACCGGATAGGCCACCCATGCCATACCAGTGCCCTCGACGCGTCGGACCAAGCCCTTGCGTTTCAGCGCGCGGCAAACGGCGAGACTTCCCTCGCCAGTTCGCATGCACGCACGTTGCTTTTCCGTCAGCCCCTCAGCGAGCGCGGTCAGGTCGGTCATGACACGGCTCCGATGCGAGGCATGACACTCAGATCGATTTCGCCGATGTGGCCGGCGTGGATCAGCGTATAGGCACGGCGGCCATGGGGTTTATTGCCCGCGTCACCGTTCTGGCGGCATCGCCCGAACACGCCAGCCACCACCCCGACTATGGCTGCGACTAGTTCGTCAGGCTCGCTCGCACCCTCACGCCACGGGCAGGCGATCAGATCGATATCGCGGGCAAGCGAGCCATGGACTGCGATTGCATAGCCGCAACTTCGGGCAACCTCGCGGATCGGCGGCAGAAGCTCTTCAAGCGCTGTTGCGATGAACGATGCTTCGGCGCGGCGCAGGGCGGCGGCTTGGTATATCCCGCCCATCCTATTCCTCCCCGGCGATTGGGGCGGGAGGGGTGGCGCGGATCATAGCCCGCACCAATTGTCTTCGCATGTCGCCGGCTCGGTATCGAGCGCCCTATCGAGCAGCGGATATTCGGGGACGCTGCCATTTGGCGGACGATACTTTCCGCGCTCGCTGTCGGCCCACCGCTTGACCTCGTGGATACCTTCGGCGCCGGCATACTTCGCCGGATTGAACATCGGCCGGCCAACCGCCGCCTCTAGGGCAGCGACGCGCGCAATATCGGCAGCCGAAGCCCGACGCAGATCAGCGCGGTTGCTGTTGATGCAGATGGCGCATTCGTCCGATCTGTGGGGCAGAAGTTCCAGCGGCGTTTTCGCCACCATCCCGTCCCGGTCGGCGTCGGAGAAGTCAATCAGCGGGTGCCACACATGCCGGCCATTGTCCTTTTCTGGCATGAAGGCGGGGTGGCCGGAACGGGCGGCACTTTCAGCACGGCGGACCCCGACGCACACCAGCGCACGATGATCCGGGTCGTTTTCCGTGACCCACTTTAGGAAGGGGCGCACCTTCAGCTCCTGAGTGCAGAATTTGACCAGCCGCGTTGGAAACATGCCGGCCACCGTGTGATTAAGAACGGACGCTTCAAAGCCGATCGAGGCGAGCCGAACGGCCTCCCAGCCCATGGATCGCACCCATGCTTCACCGACAGTGACGCGCGCGGCCCATGCGTCGGAAGACCAGCCGGTGTCCGAGTAAACGACCGACACATCCTTCAGCCCGTATTCGTGCATAAGCTGAAGCATGGCGATGCTGTCGTTACCGTAGGAGCAACGTGCAATGTATTTCGCCCCCATCACTTCGCGCCGTCGAGCTTGGCGAGGAGGGCGGCCTTGCGGACAGCGTCGCGCCATCTGCCCGGACTTAGGAAATCCATCGCTGAAATACCGAGCCGAGATGCCTGCTTACCCAAGTCCTCAGCGAACACGGCCTCCACCACCGCCCGGAATTCGGCCAGCACGTCGGGCGGGGAGAGGGCAAGGACGGCACTAGCGTAGTCTTGCGCTGCTACATTCAAATCGCTGCTGATACCTTCTTGGGAAGGAAGTGCCGCTAAGGCGCCTTGCAAAAAGGCGGCCTCCAACCTCTTCGCCTCGTCCCCCGCTTCGGCGGTGGAGCGGAGGGGAGCTTTGCAATCGCAGGCGTCGCAACGCTCATCGCCGGCAGGATCGACGGGGCAACCCTCGGCCGAACAACCCGAACAGGTGTCGGCCCATGCTTGCCGGCCCACTTCGATCGCGCCACCACATTTGCCGCAACGCGTCTCCCCCGCCGCAATCGGCAGCGCGCGGAGGGAGGCTTCAAACGTCGACTTGGTCGCGCGCGCCATCTCTTCGATTTCATCCGGAGAGTAGCATGCTCTGGCCATGCAGCACGTCGCCAAGGCACTTGCCGCCTTCACGGCTTCCTTGAGATTGCGCAGTTCATCGACCCGAACCATGGTCAACTCGTTGCCGTCGCAATCCTCGCGACCGGCTGACCAATCATCCACACCCTCGCCGGGATGCTGAAGGGCGGCGAGGTGCTTGGCGTAATCTGCCAGTTGTCGGCAGTGCGCTTCGTTCGGCCATTCTTGATGCCAGCGTTTCCGCAGCCATTCCCTTGCGGCAACAAATTCGGCATCCCGCGCCTGCTCAACAGCTACGGTGTCAGTCATGGTCATGCTCCTTGGGCGGCAAGGTGGGCTTGGGCAGCGGTGCACCGAGCACGAGGGCGATCGTGCGCTGCTGGAAGAGGACCTTGACCCGGTTGAGTTCGGAGAGGATTTGCTGATCGCCCTTCACCGCCCCGTCTCCGCTTTGGCGAGGGCGGTGGCGACGAGTGCTTCGACTTGGCGGTTTGCAGCGGTCAAGGCTTCGGTGATCCGGCGTGATCTCTCGTCTTCAGCCGCGCGCTTGCGCCGCCGAAATTCGCCATCGACACCAGCGATGCTGTCACGCACCCACTCGGCTGTTTCCTTTTCAGCGAACGAAGCGACGACGCTCAGCCTGTAGCACTGCTTCGGCCAAAACTCAGACTTGAACTTGACGAGGGAAGTCGTGAGCTTCTCGACCTGAGCCACTCTCACCACGACCTTTTCATCCAATCGATACAGCACCCATTCGCCAGGCTTGGGCTCCCGCCCCTGCGTCTCTGCGGTCATTGGGCGGGGCTCAGTTCGAGCTTGCGGGCGGTGGCTGCGTTGCGGACGCGCTTGCCGTCTGCGCCGTAGCTGTCGATCTGGTCAGCCTTGACGGTCATGAGGCCGTCGATCAGGTCGGGGTCGGTCAGCGCTTCGATTTGGGCGATGAGGGTATCAGCCGTCTCTTCGCTACCGATTGCCTGCTCCAGAGCGTCCAGCTTGCCGCCAGTCGGGCCGGCGCCATCGATGCGCGGAAACTCTTCGTCACCGCTGATCTCGTTGCGCCGTATGCTGTTGTAGCTGATCTGCAGGTTCGCCAGATCGACCGCGGTGAAATTCGCCGTCGCGCCCAACTTGGCCTCGATGCGCCGCTTGTCGATGCCGAGCTTGGCGAATGCCGTCAGGGCGTCGGCGATGCGCTTCGGTAGCGGCACCTCCGCGTTGCGCGTCTCCAGCGTGTTGCGGCACTCTTCGGACGCGGCCTGCACCAGATACTTCGGCAGGACCGCAAAGATGCACTCGCGCAGCCGGCGCGCGCCCATGTTGGCGTTGTTCTCGTAGATGTCGCGAACGTCCGTCAGCCGCTCCGCGCCGCCGCGCTTGTCGCGCAGATGGGGCACGATGAAAGTCAGGCTTGCGCGGGCGTTCGTTTCCAGATCCCAGGCGCGGGCGAGCATTTCCGAATGGCCAGCCTCGTCGTCGCGGTTCAGTTCCGAAATGGTGTAATCGATATTGCCCCAGCACCGAGCGAGTTCGCGGGCGAGGTGGATCGTCTCGCCGCTGACCGACTGGCCGCCACGCGGGAACTTGAAGAATGCGCTCTCGGCAACCTCGCGGGTGCGGCATGACTCCAGCGCCTCGTTCAGCGCGTTCGCCTTGTCGCGCGGGCGGTTAGCGGCGACTATCAGCGCGCCTTGCACCTCTGCGACGGCGCGGGACTGCTCGACCGTCGTTGCCTGCGACTTGCTGACACCGCGCGCATTGGCGGCTGATCCGAGAATATCGGCGGCGTTGCGCGGGCGCGTCTCAACTACTTGGCTAGCCATCGTTATTGCTCCAGGGTCTTGAGGTGAAGATAGACGCGGCGGCAGGCGGCGACGTCGATTAGGGCATCATGTGCGCCGTCCAGATCCTCATTGAAGAAGTGGCGGATGCACTCTTCGAGCTTGGGCGGCTTCGGCTTGTTGAACCCGGCTGCCAGCATCCGTTCGGTCGGCGGCAGGTTCACGATCGGGGTTGCCGCCTCCATCGTGCAGAACATTGGCTTGGTCATCACGCGCATCGCGCCATGCCGGCGGGCTATCGCGGCTTCCATGATGCCCTTGTCGAACTTGATGTTGTGCGCGACCGTGGTGTCAGCCAGCCGGTACATGTGGCCGAAAATATCGATCGCCATGGACGGCTCGACGCCGCGCGCCGCCGCGATCTCGGTCGTGATCCGATGCACATTGGATGCTTGCAGCGGGATCGGCACGTTGTTGTTGATGACGAGCGAAATGCTCATCACCTCTGCGCCATCGTCTTCGCACAGCATCGCCGCCAACTGGACGAGATGAGGTTGCCCAGGATGATCGACGGGTAGCCGTTCCTGAAAGAAGCCGGTCGTCTCGGTATCGAAAAAGAGGATCATGCCGCTTCTTTCACGCTGAAGCGCCGGTACGGCTTGCGGGTGACCGTATAGGTCGAGCCCTTCACCGTTGACGCTGTGAGATAAAACCCTTCGAGCTTGGCGCCATCGGCATCGCCCAAGCGCTCCAGCAGTTCGGCCTTGGCGGCTTCCTCATCTGCCTCAGCAGCCTTCCGGCGCTCCTTGGCTTCGAGATATTCCGCCGCCGCGATCGTGCCGCGGTTCCAGCGAGACAGGTCGATCAGGCCGCCGCCGCCTTCCGCGTAGACCTCGGAAATAACCGAGCCGTCGCGGCGATAGTCGGGCTTGGGAGCATCGCCGGCGGCGACACGCTGCCAGAACAGATCAACCCGCTTTTCGATGTCGGCATAGATCGCCGGCCGGAAATCGTACTGGAAGCGGCGCAACTCGTTACCGCCAACCAGAACGATCATGTCGCCCCAGACGCAGCCCGCGAGCCCCTGATAGGTCATGTTCTGCAGGAGGTAGGCCAGCGGTGGCTCATCGCCCCACTTCTTCACCTCCAGCCAATCGACCATCTTGCATTCCAGCACGCCGCGCCCGCGCTCTGGGCACATGACGATTTGGTCGGGGTGGCCGCCAAGCTTGCGCCCGTTGTCGAGCCGCAGCGCTTCGCCGGTCGGGATGTACCCCCACCGTTCGCGCGCGCCTTCGAGGATAAGGGGCTCGAGCTTGACGCCCCAATAGGCTCGCTCGTTTTCCGGGACTCCCTCGTTGACCGCGTTGAAGGCTGGCGTAGCGATGCGGCCGATCTTGCGCTGATAGAGCTCGTATTCGGTCAGCCAAGGGCTGCACTGGAACAGCGCCGCCACCTCGGAAGCGCCGACCACGGAAGCGCGGAATGCAGCATCGGAGAGGTTTGCTGGCGCGTTCATCGCCCGCTCTCCAGTTGGCCTGCAGCGTCCTCGGCCACGCTGGCAGGCTGGTTGTTGGGAAGGTCCGAGGCGCTCGCGGCGGGGGTGGACGCGGGCGGGAAGCAAAGAGGAGCCTTGGTTCGCAATGGCAGAGAATTGCAGGCACCCTCGTTAGCTGCCTCAGTTTCGTGGCTTGGGTTCGTGGCGCCACATTTGCCGTTGCGGCCTGCACCATACAGGTCCGATAGGCGCCCAGGTCGGCGCCGAAATATCAGCGGCCGCGCGAGCCGGCGCGCGAGATGTCGATCATCAAATACTTCAAGATATTGGCCGCAGCCATCTAACCACCGTTGCTCATTGACGTTCTCCTTGTTGCACACATGTGCCTGTTGACTGCCTGTAGGCAGAAACTCGTTGAAGCCGTTCACCACAGCCTCCAATTTTCAGTGGTCGCCACAGCCCAGCCGGTCGAAATGACCAGCGGCACGAGGATCACGACCATCAGCGTGAAGCAGGCCCAGCGCCACCTGCGGACGGATTGCGAGTAGGCCACCACCATCGGCTCAACCGGCCGGTAGCGGCGGAGTTCGGCGCGGTGGGCGTGGCGCGCTGCGAAGTCGTAGGGTGTCAAGACAGCACCTGTTCGGCTACGAGCGCATCAAGCAGCGTCACGTCTTCGCGGTTGCAGCGGACGAGCGACCTGTATTCGGATACGAGATCCTGAGCCGTGCTCATGATGCTGACCGTGACTGCGTTCGGGTTGGCCGAAAATTCAGCGTACCGACGATCTGCTACCGTCTTCAGGAGGTCGTGGATCTCCTGATAGAAGTCGGCGTAGGCGGCCAGCATCGCTGACCTATCCTTTGCCTGCTGCAAGAGTGTGCCGCCCATCTCAGCGCCCCTCCGCCGCGAGCTGGCGGCCGAGGCGGATGCCGGCGAGAGCGAGATCGACAGAAGGCCCACCGCACTTAATGTCTGTCGCAAGCTGCAACGCCCGTTCTTCGTCCGGGTCCACCGGCGCGGACAGTTCGGCGACGATGGCGCGGGCTTCGTCGTAATGCGCTGACGAATAACGGATACTCGCCAATTCACAGTAAGGCTCGCAGAGGGAGCTATTGCCCCCCATCTTCCGCACGAGCGCAATCGCGCGCTCCACAAGCTCTGGGCTCACATCCATCACAATTTCCTCTCAGCATCGCGGCGGGCGAGAAGGGCGTCTTCGCGAGCCATCTCGGCGCGGTGTTCGGCCGCGTATTCGGCGGCATCGATCTCGGCATCTCGCCAGTCCTGCATGCAGTCATCGGCAAGAACTTCTTCGTCGATCGCGGAGTCCGGGATACTGATCGACTTATCGACCGCAGTAACGCCCACGATCTCGACGCACGCAGCTTCAGGCGGATCGGTCATGTCGCCGGCAAAGCCGTTGTACGTGTCGTATTCGACAAGCACGTCGCATTCGACTTCAGAGCCGGTGCTGTCGTGCCACATCAGCCAGGTTTTGAGGGTGCGGGTCATGCCCTTGCCTCCCGATCAATCGCCGCATCGACGCTCGCCACGTCCCGGATGCGCTCTTCCCAGACCTCGCAAAGGTCGTCGTAATCGATGACCTCGGGGCTGCATTCGTGCAGGTGGCGGCCGAAGTTTGGGGCCGGTGGAGACAGGTCGGCTAGGATTGCGTCGCGGATGCCTTCGATGTCCTTGCGGATTTCATCCACCTGACGGCCAAGACGGTCGGCGCAGCACTTCAGGTCGTAGGCATAGACGCCGGCATCGTAGGACGCGCACAGCACGTCGCTCCCGATCATATCCAGCTTGAGATACGCCAGGATCAGCGGCCGGGCCACATCCACCCAGCGGTGCGCCTGCATGTGCGCCGCGTTCAGGTCGAACGGGGCGGCGTTGATGCTCGTAAGCTGGTTCATGCTGCTGCTCCCAAAAGCGCGGCGGTGAAATCGGCCCCAAGGCTGCGCGACGGGGCTAGGGGCGCTAGGCCGATCATGACCTGCCGATCCGAAGTGCCGCGATTATGTCACCGCCCTCATCACGATGCTTGAACGGGTAGCGGCGCTTCCATTTGGCAATCGCGCAGCGGACACGCAGCCAACCGACGAAGCCAAGCTTGATTTCTCGCGGACTGTAGACATGGGCCCCGAAAAACTCGGTCCAGATCCTGACGCCGGTTGCGTGATCCAAAGTATAGTTCCCCCGTTTCCAGCGAGATCCATCGTTGTCGATGCTGACGACAATCGCGGCGATCAGTGCCGGCGTGGCGCGCGTTGTCAGCTGGCTCACGCAGCCCTCCGTGCTATCTCGCGGTGCTGTTCAGCCTCGACCACCGACACGTCGCAGCCGTCGAGTGAGGCGTTGGGGGCGCGGCGCCACGTAAGCTGCCGGCACACGTCATCGACGCTCGCCTGCCAGCCGTTCTCGCCGACCGTTCCGGCCGACCATGACAGCGGGGCGCGGGTGACTTGTTCCAGCGCGGCTTGCGACCGGGTCAGGAGCCGGAATGCGTGCGTCAGGGCGCAGGGGTCCGTGCCGATCGCCATGGCTGCGCGGAGTTGGGCGACTTGGGCGGTGAGGATCTGACGCGCGGTCATGCCTCGCCTCCGGTGGCTTTGAGGATGGCGGCATCTGCATTGCGCATGGCTGCGTCGATTGCTTCGTCACCAGCTGGCGGCATCCAGCCGCGTAACCCCTGCAGCGCGCTCAGAAGCTCCGGCGCGGCGGCGAGAAGGCGGGCGTTGGCTTCCGTCATCCAGCCAGACGCCTCCAAATATTCGGCGCCGCCGTGGAATTTAAGGGGCTTTATTCCCCAGTAGTGGTTGCCGTCATCATTGACTCGCGGATCGCAATCCCATTCGACATGATGCCAAGGCCCCGGCGTATGCCCCGCCGTAGCCGCTCCTGCTGTGGGGGCGGTCATAGCGATGACCCCGACTGACTGGCGTCAACCGACTGACGATATTCGTCCAGTGGGTCTAAGGGCTTCTGCTGTGCGTCGGCGCGTCCATCCGCGAACCCACTGCGATAGGTCGAAAACGCTCCGTGCGCGTCCTCATCCCCAGCGCCGAAGCTAGCGCCATGGAATCCGTCGCTGTAGCCGGCGTGATAAGCCTTGCGGCTGCTGATCGCGTAATCAGCGGCAGGCCGGGGGTTCCAGACCGCGCCATCGCTCCGGCGAGCCATGCCATTAGGCAATTCGCCCAGATGGGCAAAGGCGTCGGGCCGCGAAATGGCAAGGGGATTGGCTGACCGGTGCACGCCGTCTGCGCAGAGCAGAACGTAATCGCCGCACCCAGCTCGGCAATCGACCGTAGCGATCTCGCCGCGGAACATCACCTGCTCGCCGGGCTGGTATTCGTTGTCTGCTGTGGCTTCCGCCATTTCCTGCCTCCTTCACCGGGTGGTGTTGAGGAGGTTTGCCGCACGAATGCGGCAGTGTCAAGCGCATTAATGCGGCACTATAGATAAATCGAAAATTAAGCCTATGTACTTGATGAGGAAAGCATAAAATCTAGGGTAGGATCTGAAATGGGATTGGGAAACGTGTTCTCGGTGTTCGCGGTTAAGCGGGTTTCCGCTCTAGTTGGCGAACTGAAGCGCGAGCTAAGCCGCGCGAAAGGCGAGGATCGGCTGCCGCTTCAGGGTCGTCTAGCAGATGCAGAAGCGTGTCTCTCAAACCTTCAGCAAGGGCCTCCAGAACAGGACGCGGTGGGCGAATGTCCGCCGTCAAAGCCGTGTGCAGCACGTCGAGCACTTCGACCAGCGACTCTACACTAGGAACGGATGCGGCGGCGCCAGGCGCTTGCTCTCCTACCGCCTCGGCAAGCTTGGCTATCGTCGTTGTGGTGGTCACGTGCTCATAGTCTTCGCGGATCGCGCGAGAGACCGTGTCCTTCCCGAGGCGCGCCCTTTCAGCCCATGCGCGAGCTGAAATACCCTTCCGCTTCATGACATCGCCCATCCACTCGGCGATCTCTTTTTGCCTGTCCTGCATAGTTCGCGGCATACGACCCGCCGCGTAAGATCGTCGCGCCTCAAGAAAGCGGCTTGATTTGCCGCACAAATGCGGCATAAGATGCGGAATGCTAGACATATCTCATCCGGATTGGCTGGAACGCGCGATGAGCGAGGCTGGCCTTCGCACTGGCGAGCTGGCTGAATTGAGCGGCGTAAGTCGATCGCAGATCCAGCGCATCCGCAGGGGCATGAAGCCTAGACTGGATACCATCCTGTCTTTGCGGTCGGCCATTCAAGCTAAGGCTTCTGGCGCGCGGGTGGCGGCATGACCTCGCCCTTCACCATCACCGAGCGCACTATCCCGGTCACCGAGGTGTATTGCGACGGCGTACTGGTCGAGATGCCGCCGCAACAGGCTGCCATCGCCAAGACGCTGATCGATGCCGGCGGCGAATACGTCTCTCGCGACGATCTGATGGCGGCGATCGGCTCCACGGCTGAGCCCAAGATCATCGAGGTTCTGGTCTGCAAGCTGCGGCGTGCGCTGGAATCGCATCATCATACCGCGCCGATCCAGTCGGCATATGGCCGCGGCTGGAGGTGGATCGGATGACCCCCATCGCCACCATCGGCGCCTTCATTGCCGCCGCCACCTCGCTCTTCTTCTTCACGCTCCTCTGGCTGCTCGCCAGCGACGAGGGCTTCGAGAGCCTGCGCGATCAGGCGGGGAATGATCTGTCCGATAGCAATCATAACGGAGGGAATGCTGCATGAGCGAAGGCCATGTCCGCCCGACAGTATCGTTAATGACGGACGATGATGTCCGCGCGCTGCTGTCCCCGGTTCTCATATCGATGTGTGCGAAGGACGGGCCATCCCGCGTCGCAATAAACATCGGGTGCGAGGAGAAGACGGTCCGCCGCGCGCGCGATCGTGAAACCTCGCTGAAGGCCAGCACGACGTTCAACCTGCTGGCACCGAACGGCAAGGCACTGGACCCGATCCTCGCGCATTTCGGCCGGCGTTCCGTCGCGATCGACGATGTCTTGATCGATGTCGCCGCCATTCCCTGCGATATCGCCGCCACACTGCCGCTGCTGATCGAACTGCTCCGCGATGGCGATTGCTCCGACAGCGACACGCACAAGCTCGATGCTGCTGGCGTGATCGATTGCCTCGCCCGCGTTGGCGACATGCTCCGCAACAAGCGAGAACGCCTCAAGCTGAAAGTGGTGCGCAAATGACCCGCGAGAACAAACTCCTCCTCGCCTGCATCGCGTTCGTGGTGATCGTGGCGCTCGGGTTGGCGCTGCTCGGCGGATCTTATGGAGGGTTCAAGGGATGACCGACCTCAACCTCTTCCTCGGCTGGGGCATCGGCGCTCTGTCGCTATCGGCCGCATGCCTCGCATACGCCTACCAGCAGCGCAGCAACTTCCTGACCGCGATCGCCGACACCCGCCACGTCAAGCGCTGGGCCGAGCAGGAGCGCCAACGCGCGTGCCAGGCCAACCGGCGGGCTGCTGATCTGGCGGCTGAGAACGCGGTGCTGAAGGATCGGCGGGAGCGGGCGAGCTATGCGCGCCAGTGCCGCACCAATCAGGACAAGGCTCTCATCGCCGCTACCAAGGCTCGGATCGATCGCGCTGTGGCGGCTCGTCGGGAGACGGTGGCGTGAGCGGCCTTCGCATGCAGCAGTGGGCAGGCACTGGCGAAACCGAAGTCCGCGAGCGCGACGACAAGATCCGTCGCGCCGTTGGCTACATGAAGCGCGATCAACCTATAGCCGCGTTCTACGGCGTGCCAGTCGAGCTCGTCGCGTCCATCCGCAAGGAGGCGGCTCCCAAGGTGCAGCCGCGCGTCAGGGCCCACCTCAAGTCGTTCAAGCAGGCTGGGATTTACGGCATTGGCGCCGACATGGGCGCCGACTTCCGGCAATCGACGGCCAACTCGAGCGCGCTTCTGCATCGCCGTATCTGGTCGTTGTACGAGCGGGCAGCTCAGGAGCGCGGCTTGCCCGATCCGCTGGTGGCTGCGGTTCAGTTTGGAATGTCGGCATGAACGCGCTGGCATTCTCGCTCCCCATGCCCCCGAGCACGAACAACATGTTCGCGACCGACTTCAGGACGAAGCGTCGCTTCATGAGCAAGGAATACGCGGCGTGGCGTGACGAGGCTGTCGGCCTGATTAATCTAGCCTGGCAACAGAATGGCCACCCCGCTTTCCTTCGCCATCTGTCACTCACTATCCACGTCGGGCTTACCTACGTCGGCGATATCTCGAACCGCATCAAGGCGGTGGAAGACGCCATAGGCGAGGCAATCCCAGACTTTCCCAACGACCGTTACTTCGACCGCGTCGTGATCGAGCGCGTGCCCGGTTTGGATGGAGCACGCGTGCTTATCGGACAACTGGCGCCGCCATCGGCACGGTCGATCGGCGAAATCATAGACCCCATAATGGCAGACATTGTGGGCAAGGTGGAGCGCGCTGCGTGACCGAACCGTTGACCGCTCTCGATTGCGACCTCCGCGCATTCCCTACAATGCCGCTTGATGCTGTGCGCCTGTTCGGATCGCAGTTCCACGCTGTTGCATCGGACAGCGCGTGGCGGGCCGGCGTTACGCTGTGGCTGCGCTCATGGCATCAGGTGCCTGCAGCAAGTTTGCCAGATGATGACATCCAGCTTGCGCGCCTCGCCGAACTAGGGCGCGACGTGAAGGCTTGGAAAAAGCTCCGGCCGCAAGCCCTCCACGGCTGGGTGAAGTGCGATGATGGCCGTCTTTATCACCCAGTGATCGCCTCGATGGCGAACGCCGCATGGGAAAAGCGCAAAGCCTTCAAGGAGCGCTCTGCAAAGGGGAACGGAAAGCGCTGGGGATCGCAAAAGGACGAAGCCAGCGATCCTAAAGCCATCCTTCAAGGACAACAAAAGGACTCCTCTAACGATCCTAAGGGAGAGGGAGAGGAAAGGGAGAGGGAATATTCCGATACTAACGTATCGGGCGCGGAGCTGCCTTTACTCGATCCGGACAAGGCGTTTTGGGCAACCGCGAAGACCTACCTCAAGCCGTTCGTGAAGGGTGACCCAGGCGCTCTGATCGGCAAATGGTGCCGGGATTTCACCAAGGCGAACGCAGCGGCGGCGATCAGCGCGGCGCAGGTCGAGCGGGCGGTGGACCCAGTTTCCTACATCGAGGCGACCCTTCGCAAACCAGCGTTGCGCGTCGTGGGAAGCGATGAATGGGTGTCGCCATGCTGAGTTGGCTACCGGCAAAGGCGGGAAAGCAGACATGCCCGCAATGCTCAGCAAATCGGAAAAACAAGCGCGATCGGTGCCTTAGCGTGACCGACCTGCGGCCGGGATTCGTCTGGCACTGCCACAATTGCGGATTTTCAGGAGCGAACGATGCTGCACGACAAGCACAAGACATGGATCGAGGCACGGGGCATCAGCGTCGAGCTCGCGGAGGCGTTGGGGCTGGAGACGACGCGAGACGACGGCGGTTACTGGCTTACCGTTCCGTATCTGGACAGCGGCGAGATCGTGAACCACAAATATCGGATGACCGCCGAGAAGCGGCATCGGATGGACACCGGCGCACCGATGCTGTTCTGGAACGCGGACGCGATCAGCCATCCGGAGGTGGTCGCGGGGACGGCGCTGGTCATCACAGAGGGCGAGTGGGATGCGCTGGCAGCGATGACGGCGGGTATTCGCCATGTCGTCTCAGTTCCGAACGGCGCGCCCGCGGAGAGGACTCAGGAGCCGGAAAACGCGAAGAGGTACGAGTTCGTTTGGCGCCATCTCGCCGACTTGGACAAAGTCAAAACCTTCATCCTGGCCACAGATGACGACGGCCCGGGTCGAGCGCTTGCCGCTGATCTGGCGTCGCTGCTCGGTGCCGATCGTTGCCGTTTCGTAGTTTATCCCGAGGGCTGCAAGGATCTGAACGACGTCGCTCTGGCTCATGGTCATTCTCGCGTCGTGGAAATTCTCAACGGCGCGAAGCCGTATCCGATCGCTGGCCTGTTCTGTCTCGAGGACTTCCCGCCAACGGCTGAGCTTACCTGTTGGCCAACGGGTATAGCCCCGCTCGACGGCGCCATGTTCATCGTTCCGGGCACGCTCACCGCCTTCACCGGATATGCCAATATCGGCAAATCGACCATCCTCTCGTCGATCATGGCCGCGCAGATGATGGCCGGCCGCTCGGTATGTGTCGCTCCGTTTGAAACCGATATTGCGATCCTGCGCGACAGTTTGCGGCTTGTCATGCTCCGCTGCAGCACAGCCGAGCTCCGCACCCGCGATTGCCGCGCAGTCGATCGGCTCATCAACGAGCGGCTGTCCATCATCTACCAGTCGGTGGATGAGGATGAGGAGATGGACCTTGAGCGGTTTCTCGAACTCTGCCGCGTTGCTGTGGTTCGTGATGGCGTGAAGATGATCGTCCTCGACCCGTGGAACGAGCTCGAACACAAGCGTCGCCGCGACGAAACCGAGACGGATTATACCAACCGGGCACTGCGCGCGATGCGTCGGTTCGCTGCCCGATACCAGGTTGCTTTCTGGGTCGTTGCCCACCCAGCCAAGCCAATGCCCGGCACGAGCGGCGTGCCACGCGGGTATCAGATTTCAGGGTCTGCAGCGTGGGCGAACAAGCCTCACTATGGCCTGACTTACCATCGCCGTGATCCGTCTGCCAACTCGGCTGAACTGCATGTCTGGAAGGTCAAGCAAGGCCTTCCCGGTAATAAAACCGACAAGGACGGGATCAAGGTCACGCTCGACTTCCGGACTTGGGAAATCACAGAGGACAAATTCGCATGAGCAAGCGTTACGACGTCGCATCCCCGCGCGATTACACCGATCGCAACGGCGAAAAGAAGACGAGCTGGATCAATCTCGGCGTTGGATTTGAGAAGGATGGGCGGATTTCCATCCTGCTGAACGCGCTGCCGATGCCCGGCCCCGATGGGCAAGCCAAGATTGTCCTGATGGAGCCGAAGCCCGCGGAAGATCGCCCTCGGGATGCGAACTACAGCGCCGGCAACCGAGCTCCGGCAACGCGCAGCCGTGACCTCGACGACGACGTTCCGTTTTGAGCGCCGCGCATGACCCACAACCACAGCACGGGGAGGTGAAGATGAACGGACGCCCGAGCAGCTACACCGAAGAGATTGCAGACGCGATTTGCGAGCGGCTGTCCGATGGACGCAGCCTGCGCTCGATCTGCCTGGATGAAGACATGCCGGGCCAAACGACGGTGTTTCGGTGGCTCGCGGCCAACGAAGATTTCCGGAAGCGATACGCGCACGCGAGAGAGGCGCAGGCCGATGCGATCGTCGATGAAATGCTCGATATCGCCGACGACGGTTCAAACGATTGGATGGAGCGCCGTCGTGATGATGGGTCAGTCGACGAGGTTCTAAACCACGAGCACGTGCAGCGTTCTCGGCTCCGCTTGGATGCTCGCAAATGGATGGCGTCTAAACTCGCGCCAAAAAAATACGGCGACAAGTTGGACGTAACCACTGACGGCAAGGCGCTGAATAGCGACCTGCAGGCATGGATGGACGCGCGCCGTGCTGACTAGGGAGGAGGAGCAATTCCTGTCCCTGTTGATGAAGCGTTACCCCGACAAGCTGTCACGCTTGCGGGGGGGGTTTTACGATATCCGCGACAAAGCCGGGAACCGTATCCCATTCAGGATGAACGCAGATCAGGAGTTATTCATCCTCGGGCGGCACGGCCTGGATATCATCACGAAGGCGCGCCAGAAGGGTTTTACAACAGTGATCCAGCTCGACATGCTGGACGACTGCCTGTTCATCTCGAATATCTCTGCTGGCGTGATCGCGCACAACCTCGTGGATGCCGAGGCGTTCTTCAAGGACAAGATCAAGTTCGCTTACGACAGCCTGCCGGCACCATTCCGCAAGCTGCGTTCGGCCGACACAGACAGCGCGCGAGAGCTGAGATTCAACAACGGGTCGAGCATCCGCGTCGGCACATCCCTGCGTTCGGGTACGCTCCAGCGCCTCCATGTCTCCGAATACGGCAAGCTCTGCGCGAAGTTTCCCGATCGAGCGCTGGAGGTCAAAACGGGCGCATTCAACACTGTGCATATTGGCCAAAGCATAACCGTTGAAAGCACAGCAGAGGGCCGCGTTGGTTATTATTTCGACATGGTCCAGACGGCACGTAAACTGCAGGAGCAGGGCCACAAGCTAACTGAGATGGATTTCAAGTTCCATTTCTTTCCTTGGTGGACAGACCCAGGCTACGTGCTGCGCGAAGACGTGGTCATTACCGGGGAAATGCAGCGGTATTTCAGAGAGCTGGAGGACGCCGGGATCAATCTCGCCCGTGAGCAGCGCGCCTGGTACGTGAAGAAGGCTGAGCAACAGGGCGACAAGATGAAGCAGGAGTTTCCATCGACTCCTGACGAGGCGTTCGAGGCTGCTCTCGAAGGTGCGTACTTCGCCGCGCAGATGCGCCAGATGCGCAAGGAGCGCCGGATCTGCCGCATCCCGATCCTAGATATCCCGGTTTACACGACGTGGGATCTCGGCGTGAACGACGCAACCGGCATCACGTTTTGGCAGGACGTGGGCATGGAGCGCCGCGCTATCGACTACGAGGAGCACAGCGGCGAAGGGTTTGGATTTTATGCCCGCCTTTTGAAGGACAAGGGCTACAACTACGATCGCCACCATATGCCCCATGACGCGGACCACCGCATGATGGGATACACGACGGAAAGCCGCCGCGAACTGGCGGTAAAGGCCGGCATAGGACCTATCGAGGTGATGCCGCGCATCAACAGCGAGCAGCAGGGGATAGACAGCTCGCGGGCGTTCCTGCCGCTGGTCTGGATGGACGAGGAGCGCTGTAATCGCCTCATCCAGTGCCTCGATAGCTACCGCAAGGCGTGGGATGAAAAGCTGGGCGTTTGGAAAGATCGCCCCCTGCACGACGAGTTCAGCCACGGATATAAATCCTTCGAGACGGCGGCGATTAGCCCGCGGGCGTTCGAGACGGTGGAAGCAGCGCGTCCGAGGGACGGTTACCGCCGATCGCCTCGCTCGGCACAAGGGAGCGCATGGGCAGCATGAAAAACGGTATCCACATCATCGACGCAATTCCTTTTGAGGAGGCGCCTGATCTTCGCATGTTCACGAACTCGCAAGAGACGCGGATTTTCTCTGCGGTCGGTAAGCTGGCGGCCTCCCTCAAGCGCGTGAGGGACACGGCAACCGTCTTCCAGGCGGATATGACGATGCGCGTATCAGCTTATGCGATGAAAGACATCGCAAGCGAGGTAGACGGGCTGGTTATGCTCGTCATGGAAGCGCTGCAGCGCGAAGAGCCGATCAGCGATGACGGCGAATGACCAACGACGACTTCCGCACGCTGCGAAAGGCCTCAGGCCTCACGCAAGAAGAGTTCGCTGGCGCGATTGGTGTCACACGTGAAGCGGTAAATCGCATGGAGGCGGGCCGCGCTAAAATCACGAAGCGCACCGAACTTTCCGCACTTCAAGTGACCTCACATCACACTATAGAGAAGCTGCGTTTCTTGAGCGTCATTGCCTGTCAGTGATATTATCCATGCGTGGCACTCGTTGATCCTGAACCGCAGACCGGCACCGACTTCATTGCCCTGAAGGCATGGGTCAAGGATGCACTGAACAAGCACGCGGGGTTTTACGAGGAAGCTCGCGAGTGCTATGACTTCGTCGCCGGCCGTCCGTGGAGCACCGAGGACAAGCAGCTGCTTGAATCGACGGGCCAGCCCGCCGTGTCGTTCAACCTCGTCGGCCCGACGATCGACGCGATCTGCGGGATGGAGGTCAACAACCGGCAGGAGGTCAAATTCCTGCCGCGCACGATGGGCGATGCTGCGGTAAACGAGAAGCTGACCAGCCTTGCCGAGTGGGCGCGCGATGAATGCCAGGCTGAGGACGAAGAGAGCGGCGCATTCCGCGATGCGGCGATCTGCGGTCGTGGTGTCACCGAAACCAGGCTCGATTTCGAGGAAGAGCCGACCGGCAAGATCATCGTGGACCGCCGCGACCCGCTGGAATGCTACGTCGATCCGGCCGCGTGTAAGGCGAACTTCGCCGACGCGAAATACATGGGCGACTTCCGCGACCTCGACACGGCCGACGCCGAGGCGATGTTTCCCGGCATCGTGCCGTCCGCAATCAACGCGGACTGGGCGCGTGTCATCGATCTGCACGACGGCGGCGAGGGAAACAAGCGCGACTATCCTGACGAGACGCGCCAAGCCCTCCGCGACGACAAGCGGCCCAAGACGGTGCGCGTCGTCCGCATCCAGTGGTGGGAGCGCGTGCGGGCCTACATGGTAGTTCCGCCCGCGCAGCCGCCGGCTATGCCCGGTATGCCGCCCCAGCCATCGCCCCAACCGCAACAGGTTTCAGCCAAGGATTGGGAGCCCAACGCCGAGCAGATGCAGGCAGAGGGCTATCAGGCGGCGCAGATCTGGACCCGAGCCTACAAGCAGGCGTTCCTTGGCGCAGATTCCATCCTGCCGACTACCGAGGCCGAGCAGGAAGAGGGCGGCGCGCAGGAAGCCCCCGAGCCGATCAGCGATATCGAATGCTTCTCGCTGGCGTGGATCACCGGTCGCTGGGACCGCAACAAGCGCTACCACTACGGCATCACGCGCCCGCTGATCGACCCGCAGCGCATCGTCAACAAGTCCCTCATCCAGACGATCCAGATCCTCCGCACCAACGCCAAGGGTGGCCTGATGATCGAGAAGGGTGCGTTTGCCGACGTGCGCAGGGCCGAAGAGGACTGGAGCGATCCGAGCAAGACGATCGTGCTGCAGGATGGCGCGATTGCCGGCAAGCGCATCCAGGAGCGCACCGCGCCGCCGTTGCCGCCTGCGTTGGCTCAGTTGCTCGAGTTCTCCATGACGTCCATCCGCAACGTGACGGGCGTCAATCTGGAGCTACTTGGCGCCGCCGACCGCGAACAGGCTGCCAGCCTCGAATATCAGCGCCGTCAGTCGGCTATGTCGATCCTCGCGCCGCTGTTCGATGGCTTGCGCCGGTATCGCAAGACACAGGGGTATATCCTGATCGATTGCCTGCGCCGCTTGCCTCCGGGCGTGCTGGTACGCGTCGTGCAGGAAGAGGACCAGCAACCGGGCCAGCCTCCGCAACAGCCGGGCGCCGCGCCCAAGAACGCATTCGCTCCGTTCGATCCGGCGGCGTTCGGGCTCGACAAACAGGAGGACCGCTTTGACGTGATCGTTGACGAGGCGCCGTCTTCACCGAACCAGAAAGAGCAGACCTGGGCGGCGCTGCAGCCATTCATGGCAGGCCTTGCCGAGAAGCCCGGCGCGCTGGCAGTGGCGCTCAAATATTCGCCGCTGCCGCTGTCGGCGGTGCAGGAATTAACCGCGGCGATGCAGACCAACGGCATCCCGCCCGAGCTTCAGCAGCAGATCCAGGAGGGACAGCAGCAGATCGCGCAGCTCACTCAGGAAAACGAGATGCTCAAGGCGGACAAGTCGATCGAGGCGGCGAAGCTCCAGGCACAGAGCCAGAAGGATCAGGCCAAGGCGCAGACCGACCAGTTCAACGCCGAGACGGACCGCGTCCACAAGGTCGGCCAACTTGGTGGCGAAGGTCAGGATGGCAGCGAGTTCGAGATCCTGAAGCTCCAGATGGAGCAGCGGTTCGAGGCTGCCGAAGCCGCCCGCCAGCGCGATCACGAAGCGCTCATGCAGCATTTGAAGAACGCCGGCCAGATCGCCGCATCCCGCGTGCGCGCTGACGCCACGGCGGACAGCAACATCGAAACCGGAAGCGAGGTAGGGGTCTAATGGCACGTCAGAAGGTCGTCGCGGCCAACATTCCGGTAAACCAGTTCGATCAGCCGTTGCCCATCGTGGCCACGGTGGCATTCGACCCACAGGCGGGCACAGGTAGCGCTTCGAGCGGCGCGGGGGCGGTCGTCGATAACGCGATCGCGACCGTTCCGGCGCTTTCCGGCACCACGCCCATAACCGGCACCTTCACTGCAACCGGCTCCAGTACGTTGTTCACCGCCATCCAGGGGCACGCGATCTGGATCAAGCTCAGTGGAACGTTCGTCGCGACCGTTGCCGTCCAGCGCTGCTCGGACGGCACAACGGCGACGGCTCAGGGGATAACGGTCGGCGGGACCGCCTATGCGGTCTTCACGGCGCCAGCTCAGGAGGCAGTGTCAGCCGAAGATGATGGCGGTGTCGCGTATCGGCTGAACTGCTCGGCCTACACCAGCGGGACGGTGACCTACTCCATCGGGCACAAGTAAGTGAGCGCGCCATCGTCGTTTGATTTTGGGGCTCGAGGCAGGGCAAATACTGCGTTGCTCCGCGGGCGGCCGGTCCCGGAAGAGTTTGGTGCTATTGGCGACGGCGTCACGGACGATACGGCGGCAATCCAGGCTTGGATCAGCGCATCAACTCGCGCCGGCCGCGTGGCGGCGGTTCTGCCCCCTCGGTCCTATGCCATCCAGCCCAATTCCATCACCATTTCAGGCTACCTTCATTCGATACGCGGGGCCGGCAAGTCGAGTGAGCTTGTTCTATTGGCGGCTGGCGACGCGATCAGGTATCGCGCCGATGTCCCTGGCGGCGAAAGCATAATCGCGGGCATCCGTTTCAGGGCGGCTTCGGGCTTTAACACCGGGTCCTGTGCTATCCGCATGTATGCGGTGGTCGCTGGGACGGGCGTAAATATCGGCAGCATTTCTATCCTGGACAACACGTGCTCGAACATGGACGATTTCGTCGTGTTCGACGACAACGGCACCAACCTGTTCACGCCGACGCAGCCAGTCCAGAACTATTTCGGCTTTCAGATCCGGGGCAACAACACCAACGGTAGCGCCGGTAATAATCCGAAATACGCCGTCAGGTTTGTCGGCGGCAGCGGTGGCCACACGCAGATATCGGAGAATAATTTCTCCTGCACCGAATATTGCATTTTCGGGGGAGATGTCTCGGTCGGATTCGGCGACACAGACATCACCAATAACCAGCTTCTCGGAGCGAACGGCAAGGCGGCTGTTAACCTGACCGGGCCGTCCGACCCCTTGGGCTATAACCGCAAGCTGCAGATCACCGGGAATGATGTTGATGGGATGGTTCAGAACACCCTTGTTCTGACCAACTTTAGTTATGGCCTGGTGGCTAACAACAACATGCAGAGCGGCGTGTCGGACAGCATGACGAATTGCTACCACATGCGCCAATCCGATGCCGCGCTCAGGAACTTCACCGAAGACACTTTCGTAACGACCGCGTCGAATAGCGGCGGCACAGCCGCACGGAACCTGTTCGTCGTCGGCGTGGGTGGCGGCACTGCTGAATCGGCATTCTCCGGCTATTTTGTGGAAATTGAGATCGCTGCGGTCATGTTCGGCTTTGGGGTTATCAACCTCAAACAAACATGGTTTCTTCGACGCAGCAGCGTAAATTTCATCTCGCCCCACTACCTTGCGTCTAGCGTGATGTACCCAACGGTTGATGGGGGCGGCAACCCGATCGCGATCACGATCAACGCCAGCGGTGGCGGCGCTACCGTAGCCTTTAATTTCACCCAAACAGGTGTGACGGGCTCTACCAATTTGACGGTTTCCGTTAGGGTAACCGGCCCGGCGCACACGTACGGGAGGCTGTGATGACCAGCGCTTTCTCATGGAGCCCATTTCCCCGAGGGGGCGGCGGCGTGTCCGATTACGCTGGCACGGGGGTCGCTGTAAGGGCGGCTGGGGCGTGGCAGAAGACGTTCGTGAGCCCCGGCTATGTATCGGGCAACTGGTATCCGGCCGACTTCGGGCTGAGCGTTTCGTCGGGCACCGCCTACGCCGCGAACACCATCTATTTCGCCCCGCTCGTCATCTATCAGGACGTGACGATCACGGATCTGGCGGCTGAGATCACGACGGCGGTTGCTGCGTCGAACTTCCAGCTCGCGATATACGCGATGGACGCGACGACGAAGCGGCCGACTGGCGCGGCTTTGACTTCCACAAGCAACATGAGCGGGGCGGCGACCACGTCTGTCGGCTCGACGCTGGCGTCCCCCGTCGTGCTCGCCGCGGGTCTTTGGTGGGCTGCGGTCAATTCGGACAGCGCGATCGGCCTGCGTACCGTCGCGCAATCGCAAGGGTGGATCGCCTCGCTGGTCGGGTCCGCAACGCTGGGCAACATCGCAAAATCGGCCCCCGGCGTGTTAGGCTACCGTGTCGCGCAGACTTTCGGGACATGGCCGACCGTCTCGCCTGCCGGACTGACCGAGAACACCGCTGTGACCAGCTACGTCTTCGTCTCAGATTACAAGGCGCAGTGATATGCCGGTTCTTTATCAGGCGGATGGCTCGGTAATCTGCACCGGAAATGCGAACCCGGCGCGGTCGGCGACATATCCCGGGCCTCGTAACAGTGCCGCGCAGACCGCCGCCGTGGAGGCGTTCTTCGCGGGAGATCCGGCGCCCGTCGATCTGATGAGCCCGACAAGCCTGTATGCGAGCATCCAGTCTGTCGCGGCTTCGGTGCCATTGGCTGGGGCGTCCGTCCCGCCGGCGGTTGGAGATGCGGGCTCACTCGGCAGCGACCCGACCAAATTCGCGCGTGAGATGCACACCCATGCCAGCAAGGCCCGCAAGGAGCGCAAGACCGGCGTCAACACGGCGACCTACACGTGGACGTTCCCAACGGCCTTCGGGGTTGGAGTCGTTCCGATCTGCAACGCCATCGTCGAAGACCCGGCCGACAGCGGAACGGACTCATACAACGTCCAGATATCCGGCGTGCCGACCAATTCCCAAGTGACGTTTCGCATCAAGCGCCAATCTGCCGGTCTTCTGGCGCTACTCACGGGCGCGCTCTCGCTCAACCCGACGCCGGGCACCATCAACCTGCACTGCATAGCATTGGAGCCGTAAAATGGTCGATTTCACGCAAGAAGAACTCGAAGCCGAAGCCGTAACCGCCGACGATATCGTCCCGGCGACGGAAGAGCAGGGTGGACAGCCCCGCGACGAGAGCGGCCGGTTCGCGCCGACCGCCGAAGACGTCGGCGAAGCGATCGAGCATGCCGCCCAACAGCAGCAACAGCGCCGCACCGTGCCGCATGCCGCGCTTCACGCCGAACGCGAGGGCCACAAGGCCACCAAGACCCAGCTTGCCGCCGCGCAGGCGCAGTTGCAGCAGCTTGCCGAACTCCGCGCGCGCCTGTCGGCCCAGCCGGCCGCCGCTGCCCCCGTGGCGCCCGCAGCGCCGCAGGCTCCCGCAGCGGAAGGCGCGCAGCCGGCCCCGCAGGACGACCCGAACGGCATCAAGCACCTGACGGAGCGGATGGCGCAGTTCGAGCAGCAGAACCGCCAGTTTCAGGCGCAGCAGGCCGAACAGGGCATCGCCAGCCAGGAGCAGACCGTCCTGCACAATCAGCTGATCCAGAGCGAGCAGGAGTTTCGTGCGGCAACCCCCGATTACGATCAGGCATCGCAGCACCTTATTCAGGCCCGCGCGCGCCAGCTGACCTTGATGGGGCTCGGCCCAGTCGAAGTGCAGCAGCATCTGGCGGACGAAGTGCTCGAGATCACCCGCGCCGCGATCGAGCAGGGCCGCTCGCCAGCCGAAGTCGCGTATGAATGGGCGCAGACCTATGGCTACCAGTCCCAGCAGGCCGCGCCGGCCCAACAACCGCAGGCGCCCAATCCGATGCTGGCCGCAATCGCGCAAGGGCAGAAGCAGAATCGCACGCTCGCTACGGGCCGCGGTGCCGCCGGCGCGGACCAGATCAACGCCGACGCCATCGCGCGCATGGATGAAGGCGAGTTCCAACGGCTCTACAACACGCCGCAGGGGCGCGCGCTGATCGACAGTCTTGGGTGATTGAACGACGGTAAATTGTGGTGTAGAGTGATGATCGAACCGAGGTGCGATCTCGCTTCTACGCCATGAGGCGCGACAGCCTCTCCGTCCCAGCTCCCGACGCGGGGGAGTTTCCGTAGCCACCACGACACGGCGGCGCAGAAACCCCTTCCAAGGAGCGCCATCATGGCAACCACCAATTATCCTGTGGGTCACGCACTAGCGCCGCGCCTTTGGCGCCGGAAGCTGGCCGTCGAAGCCCTCCGCAAGACCTTCTTCTCGGATCTCCTCGGCACTTCGGCCGACAGCGTCATCCAGCAGCTCGACGACCTCGAAAAGGGCGGCGGCGACCGCGTTACCTATGGCCTGCGCGGCCAGCTGACCGGCGGCGGTGTCGTCGGCGACGGCACGCTCGAAGGCAACGAAGAGAAGCTGTCCACCTATTCGGACACGCTGATCATCGACCAGCTGCGTCATGCCGTCCGTTCGGCGGGCAAGATGAGCGAGCAGCGCATCCTGTTCAATGTGCGCGACGAGAGTAAGTCGGGTTTGGCCGACTGGTTCGCAGAGCGTTACGACACGTCGATGTTCAACCAGCTCTGCGGCTTCACGGCGCAGACCGATCTGCGCTACACCGGCATGAATGCCGCAATCGCGCCGGATACGGCGCACATCTATCGCCCGAACAGCCGCACCGCCGACGAGGCGCTGACGACCGGCGATGAGTTCACGCTCGGCATCATCGACGTGCTGGTGGCGCGCGCCGCGCAGTTCACCACGGCCTCCAATACCGGCGTGCCAATCAAGCCCGCGTCGTTCGCCGGCCGCAAGATGTGGATCATGTTCATCCACGATTACCAGGCCTACCAGCTGCGCGCGAGCGCTGCCGCCGGCACCTGGATCGACTACCAGAAGGCGCTCACGCAGGGCAGCTACGCGTCCGAAACGTCGCTGTTCAAGGGCGGCTACCTGATCGGTGAATATAACGGCGTCCTGCTCGTCAAGGCTCCGCGCGTCACCAACGGCGTGAACAGCACCACGGGCGCCGCGGTCGCGAATGCCCGCCGCGCCGTTCTCGTCGGCGGTCAGGCTGGCATGTTCGCCATGGGCCGGATCAAGGGCGCCAGCGACGGCGACAAGTATTCCTGGGTCGAGGAAGAGTTCGACTACGGCAACCAGCTCGGCGTTTCGGCGGGCAACATCTTCGGCATGAAGAAGACGCGGTTCACTCCGGCGGACAACAGCGGTCCGACGAGCGACTTCGCCACCTTCGTTGCCGCCACCTACAGCCCCGCACCGTAAGGAGGACACCATGGCAGGCATTGCACGCCAGACGCAGTACCAGATGCCGCACTCGCTGCGGAAGATGGTCACTTTCAACGATGCCGGTATCGCCGCCGGCAACCTCGTCGGCACCGTTCCGGCCGGCTCGATCATCACTTCGGTGATCGTGCAGATCGCGACCGTGTTCAACGCCGGCACGACCAACGTGCTGACCGTAGGCACGACCGGCACCGGCACGGATCTGATGACCAGCGCCGAGGCCATCGCCGGCACGCAGGGGCAGAAGGCGGGGGCTGCGTTCAAGGCGACCACCGCTTCGAACCCGCTCGCCAACGATACCGACGTGTTCGTGGCCTATGCCCAGACCGGCACAGCCGCGACGACCGGCGTCGGCTACGTCATCGTCACCTACCATCCGAACAACGATCGCTAGGAGCCGGCACCATGAAAGCCATCAAGACCAGCGAAAAGGCGGCCTACAAGGTCGTTCCAGGCCTCACCGCCGAGCAGGCTGCTGAAAAGGGCTATGTCGTCGTCGAAACCAACGGCGACGGCACCGCCCCTCTGTTCGGCTATTACATCGATACGGTGACCGGCGCCGCGCTCGAAACGCTGCAGGATCGCGACGATCGCGTTCCGGTGGCGGCTTCGGGCGAGCGTGTCGGTGCAGTCCCCATGGGCAACAAGGGCGCCCTACTCAATCCGGACGACCCCGTCGTTCATGGGCAGGGCGACCATAACCCGCACGAGGACGGTGCGGCGCCCAGCGACAGCCAGAACAAGGATCTGAAGCTCGACGGTTATTCGCCGGGTGATGATCTGAAGGCCGGCAAGAAGAAGTAAGCAGTGACGATCGTCATCAATCTCGGCGCGGCGCGGACCTTGGGGCAACTCAGGGCCCGTATCGCCGACGAACTGGACAGGTCGGACCTGTCCAGCCAGATCGGGCTGGCGATTGATGACGCGATTTCAGAGGCCGCGCAGACCCGATTCTGGTTCAACGAAGTGCGCGGCCTCCTCGTCCCGCTGGTTGCCGACCAGGAATATTATGGGTCAGATGAATTCTCCGCGATGACGGAACTCGATGCGGTGTACCTGTTGATCAATGGTCAGCGCCGGAACCTGTACCCGGCCAACGATCTCGACATCAACCAGTGGCGCGACGGCACTGCCGCCACGGGCGAGCCTTACCGCTGGTCGCGCTATGGCACGAGCCTGCGCCTCTATCCCACCCCGCGGATCACCTATTCGCTCTATGTCGATGGCGTCACGCGCCTTCCGCCTCTGATCAACGACGCCCAGGCCAACGCATGGACCAACGAGGGCGAAAAGCTGATCCGCGCGATTGCGAAGCGCGAGCTTCTGGCCAACGTGATCCGCGATTTCGACGAGGCGCAGGCGCAGCAGCAGCTTGTCACCAATGCCCGCAATGAGCTTATGAGTAAGTCCTACGACCGGATGGCCTCTGGCCAGATGGCCGGCAATGGGTGACATCCCGATCCAGTTCGGGGCATGGGAGCCGGATCGCGCTCCGCACATGAGCCCAGCACTTTCCGAAGCTATCAACGTGCTGCCGGTCGCGGGGGCCTATGCGCCGTTCGCATCGCATGTCGCGCTTGCCGGGACCACGCTGCCGGCACCATGCCGCGGCTATTTCTCGATCCCGTTGCCCGATGGCACGCCGCTCGTCTACGCCGCGACCAACGACGACATTTATCAGGTCGGTAACGGCTTCCTGACAGGCCGCTTCGATGCCACGGGGCTTTCACCGGCCTATTGGCGCTTTGCTCAGTTCGCCGGCCGCACCATCGCGATCAACCCCGGCGTCGATCCGCAGGGCGCCATTCCAGGCAGCAATTTCGCGGCGCTGGGCGGCACCCCACCCAAGGCCGTTACGTGCGCCGTGGTCAGCAATTTCCTCGTGCTGGGCAATCTGATCGATGACGGAATCGACGGTTACCAGCCGAACCGCATCCGCTGGTCGGGGATCAGTGATCCTGACACTTGGGGCACGAACGTCGGCACGCAAGCCGATTTCCAGCCCATGCCCGATGAAGGCGGCCCCGTCATCGCAATCACCGGCCGCGAGGTCGGCACGGTGTTTCAGCGCAAGTCGATCAGCCGCATGCAATATGTCGGAACGCCCAACGTCTTCAATTTCGAGGTTGCCGAATCCGGGCGCGGCGCGATCTCGACCGGCTCCGTCTGCGACATCGGTGATCTGGTATTCTTCATATCAGATGACGGGTTCCGCGTCTGGAATAGCGTATCGAGTTCGCCGATCGGCACTGACCGCGTGGATCGCTGGTTCAATCAGCGCCTCGATCACAATCGGCTGGACGATATCATTTCGGGCTATGACCCGGTGCATAATTGCGTGTTGTGGGGCTTTCCTGAGCCCACCAAGGCCGGGATCGAGACGTTGATCTGCTTCTCGATCGATGACCAGCGCTGGACGACGATCAATTATCCCGTGCAGGCCCTCAGTTCCTCGGAAAGCCTGCCGCGCACGCTGGAAAGCATGCCGCCGCCCGACAGTTTCGGCGGGTCGTTTGACGATCCCGCGTTCGCCGGCCGCGCACCGGTGCTTTCTGGCATGGACAACACTAATACCTACGGCACGTTCTCAGGCGGCAACCTGCCGGCCTCTCTCGCCACCGGCGATTACCAGTCATCGCCAGGACAGCGCACGTTCGTCACAGCGGTTCGCCCGATCGTGGACAGCGGCAACGTCACCGTCGCGGTCGGCGAGCGGGATCAGACGACGGCGAATATCGTAACGTGGAAAGATCCGGTCGGGCTCAACAGCGCCGGATCGTGCCCACAGCGCAACGATGGCCGCTACATTCGCTACAGGATGCAAATGCCGGCGAACGACACGTGGTCGCGGGCGGTGGGCATCGAGGTCGCGATCAAGGCGACGGGGCGGCGATGAAGCTCCCCTATCTCAAGTCTGCCGGCGACGTGTTTGCCTGGGCGCGCCAAGTGGTGAACCTGCTCAACGCGCAGGAACGCCCGTTCACCGCCGGCCCTTATGCCGATGATGCGGCTGCGGCGGCCGATGGGCTGGGCATCGGCGACGACTATCTCGACACCAACGGTTTTGCACGGAGGCGGATCGTATGACGTTCAACCCGGAGCCGCTGGACACGCGCACATGGCCAGAAATCCACACCCTGCTTGCCCCGGCGATCGAGCGCGGCGGGGACACGACGACGCACGAGCTGATCGACGATCTGCTCTCTGGGCGCGCGATACTGTGGGTGAAGCGCAACGGTGGCGAGCCGATCGCCGCTGCCGTCACGACGCTGCACACCGATCGCACCGTCCATTGCCAGCTGTTCGGTGGCCTGGGTTCTCTCGGCTGTATTGATGAGCTGATCGACGTCGTTGCGGAAAGAGCCCGCCCGATCGGCGTCGAGGCCATCACCATTCAAGGCCGCGTCGGCTGGGAACGTGTTCTCGGCGCGCGCGGCTGGCGCAAGAAGCAGGTTGTCATGGAACGCGTGATCGGAGGGCCCAGTGGGCAGTAAGAAGAGCAAGACGACCAGCACGGTCACGCCTGCCGCTCCGACGTGGGCTCAGCCTGCGGTTGAACAGGGCGTGTCGAACCTCGGGTCCGCCTACCAGCAGTCGCAGAGCAATCTGGGGGCGGTGCAGCCGTATCTGATGCAGGCGATCCAGAATGTGGGGTCGGGTACGCCGTCCTACTTGCAGGCATCGAACAACCAGCTGGAAAGCACGATCAACGGCAGCGGCGTTGGCGCGAACCCCTATGAGGCGTCGCTTACTGCCAACCCCTATACTGACCAGCTCGCCAGCGGCAAAAACGAGTATATCGACAAGCTGCTTTCGACCACGGCGCAGGACAACCCGTATCTGCAGCAGACCGCTGATCGGATTGGGCAGCAGACCGGGGCGCAGCTTGCTTCGTCGTTCGGGGGCTCTGGCCGCCTCGGCAGCGGGTTAGCGTCGCTCCTGGGCGGGCAGGGCATCGGTGACGCGCTGTCGAGCTTCTACGGCACGCAGTACAATAACGACCAGCAGCTTCGCGCGAGCGCGCTTACCAACGCGGCCCAGATGCAGCAGTCCGGCCTTACGAACGCAGCGCAACTTCAGCAGTCGGGCAACCAGTCGGCCGCCTCGCTGCGTGATGCCGAACTTGCACGCCAGCAGCAGGCCACATTGGCGGCACCGAGCCAATATCAGGGCAATCTGTCCGGCATTTCCTCGCTGCTCAATCTGGCGAACACTTCGACCACGCTGCCCTTGCAGAGCGCGGGGGCATATTCGAGCGGGCTGTCGGGCCTGATCAGCCCGTACACATCGACGACCGGCACGAGCACGACCAAAACCACGCCCGGACTGTTCGATTGGCTTCAGATGTTCGGCCAAAACGCCGGTTCGATTGCTGGGGCAGGAGGGTAAGATATGGGACTTTTAGACCAGGTTGCCGGCGTGCCCATCGTGCCCTTCGCGCCTCCCATGCATGGAGAGGCGCAAGCTGCTCCCACGCCGATCGGCCGCAACAAGCCGAAGGGGCTGGCTGGCGTCCTCGCTACGGCGGCGGATCTACTAGCTTATGGCCCGTTCATCGGTATTGCGCACAATCGCCAGAACCGGCAGGCGCGGCTGGACGATAATTCCGAAAGGATGCAGCAGGCTCAGCTTCAGGCGATGCAGGCCAAGCAGAGCCGCGGCCAATTCCTGCCGCTGCAGAATGGCGCAGTCGGCTTCGGTGATCCTGACACCGGCTCGTTCCAGATGGTGCAGCAGCCTCAGGCGCCGCTCGCTAAGCCGACGCCGCTGCAGGAGAATATCAACGTTCTCAAGCAGTACAACCCGACGATGAGCGATGCCGATATCGCGAAGATCGTCGAGCGGGCAATCCCAGGCTACGCCAACAGCGAGGCAGTGATCAGCGCGCGGAACGCCGCGGATCTGGCGAAGATAGATCGGCGGGTGGCTGGATCTCTGGCTGTGAAGCGAACGCCCGGCGGGCGAGCTCCCGGCGCGGCGGCCAAGACCACAATGACGCGTGTCGTCGGTGGGAAACCGTACTATAAGATAGGCGGAGCCTGGTTTGACAATCCGGAGGGCAAATAATGCCGCGCATCACTGACCCTGCGTTGCTGGCCTCTCTGGAGACGCCGCAGACGGCGATCAATAAAGGGGCGGGCGCCGCTATGCCTGGTGGGCCGCAGCTGACGGGCGACGCGCGCAACACCGCATTGCAGAAGATTGCGGCATTGCGGGCGCTTGCCCGACAGCTTCAAGTTTCGTCTCATGAATTCGACCGGACGCAGAACGGACGGGGTATCGCGCAGTCGATCTCCGAATTTGCGCCGAGCCTATTCAGCCCGGACAATGCCAAGTTCGATGCCACAATCGACAGCATGACACCGCTGGCGAAAGCTGCTTTCCGTGTGCCGGGCTCGGGCGCTGACAGCGATAAGGAGAGCGCCGCGTTCCTATCTCTGGTGCCTTCTCGCTATGGCAACGACGCTGGCAATATCGAGAAATACCGTCAGATGGCCAATATCATTCAAGGATCTGTCGCGGATCAGCGGCGGCTGCTTGGGATTAAGGTTCCGGGCGGGCCGATGCGCCGGCCGAAAGCTTCAGCTCCCGCGCCATCGGCGCGCGCGCAGGTGATCGACTTCAACGATCTGAAGGATTGACGGGGTGGATGTAAAGCTTCCTGATGGGCGCATCATCCGAAACGTTCCGGACGGAACCACGCGCACTCAGTTGATGGCAAAACTTGCCAGTTCGGGGCATGCTCCTATCAATCGTTCCGGGGTCGTGGCCACTGCGGATGCTGCGGCACGCGGCTTCACGGACATGGCCACATTCGGCACGGCAGACAAGATCGTGGCTGGCCTGAATTCGGTGCTGCCGCTCGACAAGCTGACAAATCCCAACATCAAAAGCGTCTGGGAGACGGGCGATATCGCCGGT